>ERZ773038.724-NODE-724-length-20646-cov-5.742849_pt1 | contig 20646 bp, 19 predicted proteins | sample MGYA00511665_ERZ773038 | MGnify/ENA primary metagenome ERZ773038 (study PRJEB29015, sample SAMEA2737966) | human oral metagenome | biome: human oral; feature: human-associated habitat; material: dental | place: China | collected 2028 ... | reverse complement strand
CTTCGTCGCCTTGTCCTGATTTAAATTTAATCCACTATAATTAAACGTTGATTGACTATACATAATTGACTTTGAATGATTCAAACTCAAAGGGTCGTCTGAAAACGGATTTCAGACGACCCTTTCGCTATGTGGCAAACACGCTTGGAGGATTTGTGCAGATAGGCCTTAAACTTTGGTTTCTTCGGCTTGCTGTGCTTCTTGAGCGGCTTGTTCCGCCTTAATCGCTTCCAAGGCGGCGAATTGTTCGGCGACACCTTGTTCGATTTTCGACAGGCCGGCGGATTTTGCTTCGTGGTAGGCTTCTTCTAAGGCATAGCTGAAACCGACATCGTCTGTGCCGCCGTGGCTTTTGATGACGATGCCGCGCAGGCCGAGCAGGATGGCGCCGTTGAATTTGCGCGGATCCAGTTTGCTTTTCAAGCCTTTCAGGGCGGGGAGGGCGGCGACGGCGGCCATTTTGTTGAACAGGTTGCGTTGGAATTCCTGACGGATGGCTCCGCTCATGAATTTGACCGCGCCTTCGATGGTTTTGAGCATGATGTTGCCGACGAAGCCGTCTGCGACGATAACGTCGGCTTCGCCATATAGAACGCCGTTGCTTTCGATGTTGCCGATGAAATTCAGTTTGCTGCTTTTGAGCAGTTTGAAGGTTTGTTTGACGGTATCCGTGCCTTTGATGTCTTCGGTGCCGACGTTAAGCAGGCCGACGCGCGGGCTGCCTTTTTGCGGGTAGAGGGCTTGGAAGAGTTCGTTGCCGATGATGGCGAACTGTACGAGCTGCTCGGGCGTGCAATCGACGTTTGCACCCAAATCGAGGGCGAGGGTCAGGTGTTCGCTGTCGGAGGGCAGGAATTTGGCGATGGCGGGGCGGTCGATGCCGGGAATGGTTTTGAGGACGAAGCGGGCGGTCGCCATGAGCGCGCCGGTGTTGCCGGCGGAGACGGCGGCTTGCGCGGTGCCTTCTTTGACTTGGTTGATGGCAATGCGCATGGAGGAGTCTTTTTTGTTTTTCAGGGCAAGCTGCGGGGCTTCGTCCATGCCGACGACTTCGGAGGCATGGAGTACGGTAATGCGCTCCATCGGCGCGTTGGCTGCGGAGAGGGCTTGGCGGACGGCGGATTCGTCGCCGACCATAATGAGGTGTACGTCTTGCTGCTGTTTCAAAAAGGCAAGGGCACCGGGGACGGTAACTGCGAGACCTGAGTCGCCGCCCATGGCATCTACGGCCAATGTAATCATGTTGTTCTCCGGTTTGTGCTGTGAAGCGGAAGAGGGGCGGTGTCGGACGCCTCTGTGGGTTTGTTCGGCTTCACAGTCGGTTTCAGACGACCTTTTTGCGATACGCGGTACGGGGTCGTCTGAAAAGGGGTGTATGTGTGGTCGGGGCTTCGGATTGAAGGGCTGCGTTCCACATTCTAATGCGTTTTATGAAGATACGCTGAAAAGAGGCAAAATCTCGTTTTGTCGGTGTTCTACGGATTTTGCTTTTGCTGTTTCGGGAGAAGGCGGACTTCTCCGTCGCGGGCTTATTTTTTGCCTTCGGCGGCAAGGTGGTTGTGTTCGTCGATGTCGAGTGCGTCCCAAGGGTAGTTGATCCACCAGTCTTCTACGGTAAGGCCGCTGAAGTAGGGGATGCCTTCGGGGATTTTGCCGACTTTGGCTTTGATTTTTTCGTGCAGGACGGCAACGCCGATGGTGCCGAAATCTTCTTTTTGCAACTCGGTCAGGCAGAATTCCATGGTCACGCGGCTGTCGTCGACTTCATCGACTACGAGTACGTTTTTGCCTTTCAGTACGTCAGGCACGGGGTCGAGCCATTGGACTTTTTTGACTTCTTCCGTCACCTGTCCTTCGTTGTCGCTGTCGTAATAGGCGGTGGTTACGGCGTAAATCGGGATTTCCAGAAAGCAGCGCAGCATACGGGCGGGGATGAAGCCGCCGCCGCCGATGGCGATCATGGCATCGTATTTGACGCCGGAGTTTTGGATTTTTTCCGCCAACGCTTTGATCACGCGGTGGATGTCGTCGTAGGTGTACCAGATTTTCTGTTTCATGGCGATTCCCGATTCAATGGGGTGTATCAGTTTGAACTGCAAGGATTTTGTGCCGCATTTTGAAGCATGGGCAGGCATGGAGTCGGGCAGTTCGGATGTAATGTAAAAAAGCCAGCATTGCATGGCAATATTCTGGCTTTTTCAGTCAGTCGAATAAGATTATTCGCCTTTGGCTTTCACTACTTTACGGCCGCGGTACATACCGTTGGGGGAAATGTGGTGCGGGCGGTGTACTTCGCCGGTTACGCTGTCAACAGACAGAGAAGGCGCGGTCAAAGCGTCGTGAGAGCGGTGCATACCGCGTTTGGAAGGGGATTTTTTGTTTTGTTGAACGGCCATTTCAAGCTCCTAGATAAATAAAACTGTGTCCTGATTAACTGCTTTTCAAACCTGCTAAAACAGCAAAAGGGTTGGGTTTGTCCTGATTGACTTGTTCCAGCGCGGCATTGTCGCAGTTTTCGTGGCGCGGGGAGAAGGGGAGCGACATTAGGATTTGGTCTTCCACCAACCCGCGTACGTCGAGTTCTTTCTCAATCGGCATGCCTTCCAACTCTTCGTCGGCAAGCATTGCTTCATCCAAGTCCTCTTCGTTGGCGAACAAAACAATACGGCTGGTTTCGTCGAGCGTAAACGGCATGGGGCGGATACATCGCTGGCAAATCAGCGGCATATCGGCTTTGACGTTCAAATCGAGAAACAAACGCTGCAGTCGGTCGCGTCCGCCGCTCAGCGTAAACGACACTTTGGTCTGTTTGTCGGCCGGATAATCGTGCGAACGGACTCGTTCGTCCAATTCCTCAAGCAGGAAGCTGCCTTGCAGGGTCTGCTTTTCGGAGGCGAAAACTTCTGGGTCAATCAAATTAGGGTCTGACATAAACGGGGTATGATATAATTTCGACAGTCTAACGTCAATATTTTTAAGCAAAATATGAGTGCAAAACTGCCTTTGATATTGGGTTCGGGTTCGGTGTTCCGCCGCGCGCAGCTCGAACGTTTGGGCATTGATTTTCAAACTGCCGCGCCTGATTTCGACGAAACGCCTGCTGCGGGTGAAAACGCGGCGGATACTGCCTTGCGTTTGGCGGAAGGGAAGGCGCGTTCGCTGGCGGCTCGATTTCCTGCCGCGTTGGTAATCGGCGCGGACCAAGTGGCGTGGTGCAATGACCGCCAGTTGGGCAAACCGATGAACGTCGCAAATGCACAACAAATGCTTCGGGATTTGAGCGGCAGAAAGATTGAATTTTACAGCGCAATCGTGCTTTTGAATACTGCTTCGGGACGCATTCAGCGCCATGTCGATAACACGTCGGTCGTGATGCGCGCACTGACAGACGAGCAGATCGAGCGTTATCTGGCGCGCGAGCCGGACGCGGTTTACTGCGCGGGTGCGGCGAAGAGCGAGGGCTTGGGCGCGGCGTTGCTGGAGCGCATAGACAGCAGCGACCCGAACGCGCTTATCGGTTTGCCCATCTTCAAACTGGTCGAGTTTTTAAAAAACGAAGGCGTAGAAATCATTTAGGTCGTCTGAAAACAGTTGTCTGACGGTTTCAGACGACCCTCCGTATAGGAAACACCATCATGTCCCCGATTCTTTACCTGATTCCCACCCCTTTGGGCGCGCCCGATACGCCTTGCCTGCTGCCGCACGAACAGGCGCAGATTACCGGTTTGACCGATTTCGTCGTCGAAGCCGAGAAAACCGCCCGCGCCCATTTGAAACATTTGGGCGTTACGACCCCCATCCGCGAGCTGAACCTGCAAACCCTCAATGAACACACCGATTTGAAAACTCTGCCCGAGCTTCTGAAACCTTTGCAGGAAGGGCGCAGCATGGGCATCCTAAGCGAAGCGGGTTGTCCTGCGGTTGCCGATCCCGGCGCGAATTTGGCGGCATTGGCGCACCGACACGGCTATGAAGTCCGTCCGCTGGTTGGTCCGTCCAGCCTGTTGCTCGCGTTGATGGCGTCAGGGGCGAACGGGCAGAATTTTGCGTTCAAAGGCTATCTGCCGTCCGAGAAAAGCGAGCGTATTGCCGCTTTGAAGGGTTTAGAACAGCGTTCGCGCCAGCAAAACGAAACCCAGCTTTTCATCGAAACGCCTTACCGCAACGATGCACTGCTCGCCGACGCACTGGAAACCCTGCACCCTGAAACCCGCCTCTGCACCGCAACCGACCTGACTTTGCCGACACAGGAAATCATCAGCCAAACCGTTGCCGCTTGGCGGAAATCGAAAACGCTGCCGAATTTGAAAAAACGCCCGACAATATTTGTGTTGCACGCAGGTTAGGGAAGTAGGGGCGGGCGGTTGGATGAATTAGAGCTCGCCATACTGAAAAAGGTCGTCTGAAACCTTCCAGATAAGGTTTTCAGACGACCTTTGTTTTATTTTGAAAAACTTAAAACCAATGCAACAATCCGACAGCCATCAGCATCGCCGTGATACACGCTAAGAGCGCGCAGATTTGCAGGGCTGTCGAGTTGGCTTTGGGGTAGCCCATCAGGTTGGGCAGCGGGTTGGACGGCAATATCATGCCGTAGACGAATTGAAGCAGTCCGCCTGCGACCATAGGCAATGTAAATACCGGCAATATCAGGCTGATGGCGGCAAGTACGAGGCTGATTCTGAACATCCATATCGCCGGATAATGTCCCTTTCCAGCATCATTGCAGCGCTTTTCCAGCCAAGTGCTTTGATAGTGCAGCAGGCCGTAAAGGGCGATGGCAAAGACATGCACTGCGCCGCCGACCTGCCGGTTGATGCCGCATTGACCCAAACATGATTGGGTAATCCACAGCAATAGTGCGGACACTGCGCTTATGCCCAGCAAAATGGGCAGGTTTACTGCCGCAAAGCGCGTACGGCTGGCGCGGCGGTTGTCGAAGGGATCGGGTCTTTCGTCATACAGGATGAAGCCGTCGGGTTCTTCGGAGTATGTGTTCATGATGTGGTGTGGTGAGTGATGATTTGGTTGCAATGTGGTGTTGTTTGCGTTTTCAGACGACGTTTTTGAATGGTTTATTTAGACGTCGTCTGAAAATAAAGGTACAGCTTTGTATTTTAATGGCGATGCAGTTTAAACAGCAGCTTTCCGTCGCTGTTTCAGACGACCCCTGTTCCTTACCAATTCACGCGCACTGCCCTGCTGCCGAGCAGTTTTTCCAGTTCGTCGAATAACGCGGAGCTCGGCGTCACCATCCATTTCGGCGGCACCTGAAACTTGCCCGACGCTTTGTCGTTGCTGTACGACAGTTGCAGCGGGATGTGCGATGTGTCGGGCAGGCGGTGGGCAGTGAGGATGGCGGCGAGGCGCGCGATGTCGTGGCCGGGGGCAAGGGCGAGGCTGAGGCTGCGGGCGTAGCGTTCGCGCGCCATTTGCAGGGTCATGACTTGGTTTGCCATGATGCGCAGCCCGTCGCCGCCGCCGTAGTCGTCGCGGCTGACTTTGGATTCGATAATCAGCACTTGGTCGGACTTGAGGTAGTCGGCGCAGTTTTCCAGCGTCTGGCCGCTGACCATGATTTCAATCTGCCCGCTCAAATCTTCGAGGCTGACGAAGGCGATTTTGCCGCGCTTACCCATCATGGTGCGCACGGCGGTCACGAATCCAGCGAGGCGCACGCTGTCTTGCGGTTTCAGACGACCTAATTTGGTCGGGGCGATTTGGCGGACTTCTTGGGCATACGGGCCGAACGGGTGGCCGGACAGGTAAAAGCCGATGACGGTTTTTTCTTCGGCGAGTTTTTCCGATTCGCTCCACATGGGTGCATCGATGAGCTGCACCGGTTCGATGGCGTCTTCCATCATGTCAAACAGCCCGCCCTGATTGGCGTTGGCGGCTTTTTGGTCGGCGTTGTTCATGGCGAGGTCGATGTTTGCCAAGAGCATGGCGCGGTTGGGTTCGATGCTGTCGAACGCGCCGCCGCGTATCAGGGCTTCGAGGGTGCGGCGGTTCATGTGTTCTTTGCCGACGCGCTCGCAGAAGTCCAACAGGCCGGTAAACTTGCCGCCGCTTTGCCGCGCGGCGATGATGGATTCGACGGCGGCTTCGCCCGTGCCTTTAATCGCGCCGAGTGCGTAGCGGATTTTCATGTTCGGATACGGCGTGAAACGGTAGTCGGATTCGTTGATGTCGGGCGGCAGGAACTCGATGCCGTTGGCGCGGCAGTCGTCGTAGAAATGCTTGAGCTGGTCGGTGTTGTCCAATTCAGACGACATGGTCGCCGCCATAAATTCGGCGGGGTAATGGGCTTTGAGCCATGCGGTCTGGTAGGAAATCAGGGCGTAGGCGGCGGCGTGGGATTTGTTGAAACCGTAGCCGGCGAATTTTTCCATGTAGTTGAAGATTTCGTCGGATTTTTCGCGCGAAATGCCTTGTTTTGCCGCGCCTTCGGCGAAGATTTCGCGGTGTTTCACCATTTCTTCGGGCTTTTTCTTACCCATGGCGCGGCGCAGCAAGTCCGCGCCGCCGAGCGAGTAGCCGCCGATAATCTGCGCCGCCTGCATCACTTGTTCCTGATACACCATAATCCCGTAGGTCGGCGCGAGGATGCCTTCGAGCAGCGGGTGGATGTATTGGAATTCCTGTCCCTTCATGCGCGCGACGAAATCGGGGATGTTGTCCATCGGGCCGGGTCGGTAGAGCGATACGAAGGCGATGAGTTCTTCAAACTTGGTGGTGTGCGCCGTTTTCAGCATTTTTTTCATGCCGGTCGATTCGAACTGGAATACGGCGGTGGTGTTCGCATCGCGGAAGATTTTGTAGGCGGCCTGGTCGTCAAGCGGGATTTTGCCGACATCGACAATATCGCCGGTGGTGTTTTTGATGTTGTTCTGCGCCATTTCGATAATGGTCAGGTTGCGCAGGCCCAAAAAGTCGAACTTCACCAAACCCACGTCTTCCACGTCGCCCTTGTCGTACATGGATACGGGCGAGGCGGATTCGTCCGCCTGATACACGGGGCTGTAATCGGAAATCTTGCCCGGCGCAATCAACACGCCGCCCGCGTGCATACCCAGGCCGCGCGTCAAATCTTCCAGCTTTTTCGCCAGCGTAATCAGTTCGTCCGCTTCTTCCGCTTCAATCAATCCCTGAATCTGAGGCTCCGCCTTCATCGCATCGTCCAACCCCAAAGGTTTGTTGGCTTCCAGCGGAATCAGCTTCGACAGTTTGTCGCACAGGGTAAACGGCAGCTCCAGCACACGCCCCACATCGCGTATCACCGCTTTGGACGACATCGTGCCGAAAGTCACAATCTGGCTTACCGCCTGCGCGCCGTATTTGTCGCGCACATACTCAATCACGCGACCGCGGTTGCTTTGGCAAAAGTCCACGTCGAAGTCGGGCATGGAGACGCGTTCAGGGTTTAAGAAACGTTCGAACAGCAGCGCGTATTTCAGCGGGTCGAGGTCGGTAATCTTCAGCGAATACGCCACCAGCGAACCCGCGCCCGAACCGCGTCCCGGCCCCACCGGACAGCCGTGCGTTTTCGCCCAGTTGATAAAGTCTTGTACGATAAGGAAATAGCCGGGGAATTTCATCTGGATGATGATGTTCAACTCAAAATCCAGCCGCTCCTGATATTCCGGCATTTTCGCCGCCCGCTCCGCCTCATCGGGATAAAGCTGAACCATGCGTTCCTGCAAGCCCTCGTTGGACAGCTTCACCAGATAATCATCCAGCGACAGGCCGTCGGGCGTCGGGAACAGGGGTAGGAAGTTTTTGCCCAGCGTGATATGGATATTGCAGCGTTTAGCAATTTCCACCGTGTTTTCCAAGGCTTCGGGCAAGTCGGCGAAACGCTCCAGCATCGTTTCCGGCGGAATGAAAAACTGGCTCGGCGTAAAATCGCGCGGACGTTTCTTGTCCGTCAGCACCCAGCCGCCCGCGATGCACACCCGCGCCTCGTGCGCGTTGAAGTCGTCGCGGCTCATAAACTGCGTCGGATGCGTCGCCACCACCGGCAAACCCAACTCCTCCGCCAGCTTCACGCTGCCCGAAACGCAAGCCTCCCATTCGGGACGTTCGGGCAGGCGTTGCAGCTCCAGATAAAACGCATCGGGGAACCACGCCGCATACTTCAACGCCGCCGCACGCGCCGCGTCTTCATTGCCGTTCAACAGATTCACGCCCACTTCGCCGTAATGCGCGCCGCTCAAACAAATCAAGCCGCTGTTGTCGCCGTTTTCCAGCCATTCGGGATTGAGTTCCGCATGATGGACATTGCGGTCTTTGCCGACATAAGCCGCCGTCAAAAGCTCGCTCAAGCGCAGATAGCCCGCATCGTTGCGGATAATCAGCATGGCGCGGAACGGCTTGTCGGGCGCATTCGGATTGCCTATCCACACATCCGCCGCCCCGACAGGCTTAATCCCCGCGCTGCGGCAGGCTTTATAGAATTTCACCAAACCGAATTCGTTCATCAAATCGCTGATGCCCAAAGCAGGCAAACCGTATTCCTGCGCTTTGGCAATCAGTTTTTTAATCCGCACCATACCGTCGGTAATCGAAAACTCGGTATGCAGGCGCAGCGGGATATAGGTCGGCTCGGTCATGGCAAAATCGGCGTGAACAATAAAAGGTGTATTGTAGCAGGGTTGGAAAAAGGTCGTCTGAAAACGAGTGAAGCGAGTTTCGCTAAAACGAGCGTAGAGGGTTTTTCAGACGACCTCAACGGTAGAGGCAGATGGCGGAAGCAGCATGGTATCGGTTTGTTTGGCAATCGGGCGGGACTGTGAAACGGTTTCACAAAAATGAAAAGACAACGGTATAAACTGCAAAGGCTGGCAAAGCGGCGGAATAGGAATGATGAATATTGATTTAAATCATACGTCATTGAGGGCTGGTGCAATAATATGAATATGTTATCAAACAACTTCAAACGAAAGGAAAACCATGAAAGCCGTCCGCTTGGTTCTTGCCGCATCTTTGGTTTCTACGCTTGCCGCCTGCGGCAGCTCCTCTTCCGCGCTGTCCGATGCGATAGGCAAAGGCTTTGATCCTAAAGCTAAGGGCGTGAAATACATTACCGTTTTCGAGAGCGTTCCCGAAAACGGCACGATGCAGCTGAGTGCCAACAATAAGGTGCAAACGCTTAAAAAAGGCGACAATTTGGACACCGCCTTTCTGAAGCGCGACAAGATTTCCTATTATGATTACGTCGGCAAAATCAACGTCAACGGACAGGTCATCGATTTGGAACGCGGCGATTTTATGGTTTACAAACAAGACAATTCGGCTGTCGCTGCCAAATATATCAAGCAGAAAGCTGATCCTGCCGACGGCAACAAGCTGAAAGACTTGCAGGCGTATGAATTTAAAGTAGGCGAAGTGCAAGGTAAGGAAATTGCCTTTAAAGCCCTGCCGCAACTGGGCCGCTATACCTACCGCGGCATCGCGTTTAACGGTGACGATAATAGCGGCCGCCTGACGTACACCATCGATTTTGAGAAAAAACAAGGTCAGGGCAAAATCAGCGGCATGGCGCCTGATTACAATGTCGATTTGGCTGCCGCCAACATTGCCGCAGCAGGGGCGGGTTCGGCAATCAACGGACGCGCGACGCTCAACAATGAAGACAAAGGCAGCTACCGTTTGAACATTTTCGGCAGCAAAGCCGAAGAGATTGCCGGTAAGGCGCAAGTGAAAGTCGGCGATAAAGAGAAAGACATCGGACTTGCCGGTAAAAAAGAATAATCGAAAGAGACGTGTCAAAAGGTCGTCTGAAAACGCGGTTCAACCGAGTTTCAAACTCGGGTTGCCGCTTTTCAGACGACCTTTTTTGATGGAGCGAAGGTTTGGATACAGATGGATTGTCCGGCTATGGCAGCCGATATCGGACGGGTCGGCTGAAACCGGACATCAGGCATAGTGGCCTGCGCCCAAGATGCAGGCTTTGGCTGCGCCGGTCGCATGGTTCGGGCTGCTGGGCGTTCGGTTTATCCAACACGCGGCGAACCAGGCGAAAGCGGCGGCTTCGACCCATTGCGGGTCAAGGTGGAGCGCTGCGGTGCTGTTCAATCCGACAGCGGGGGAGAACAGGTCCGCCAAATCCTGCATCAAAACCGGATTGCGGATGCCGCCGCCGCAGACGTAGAGATTGCGCGTGTCGGGGGCGGCTGTATCGACGGCGTCGCGGATGGTTTGCGCGGTGTAGCGAACCAAGGTTCTTAAAACATCTTCGGGCTTTTCGCCGCCTTTCAGACGACCTTGAAGCCAGTTTAAGGAGAAAAGCTCCCTGCCCGTACTTTTGGGATGGGGTCGTCTGAAATAGGGATGGTCGAGCAGGCGGTTCAGCAAATCAGGCAGGATAGCGCCTTGTGCGGCGCGTTGCCCGTCGCGGTCGTATGACTGCTGCCAGTTGTGCTGCATCCACGCGTCCATCAGCATATTGCCGGGACCGGTGTCGAAGCCGAACGCGGCTTGCTGCGGCGGTAAGACGCTGATGTTGGAGATGCCGCCGATATTGAGGACGACGCGGGTTTCCTGCGGATGTTGGAACAGGGCTTGGTGGAAGGCGGGAACCAGCGGCGCGCCTTGTCCGCCCGAAGCCAAATCGCGGCTGCGGAAATCACCGATGGTAAAAATGCCGGTCAGTTCCGCCAGCAGGGGCAAGTCGGCAAGCTGGATGCTGTAACCGTGTTCGGGGGCGTGGCGGACGGTTTGCCCGTGGCAGCCGATGGCGGTAACGGCTTCGGCGGGCAGGTTTTGTTCTGAGAGGAGGGTGTGGACGGTTTGCGCGTAAAGGCGGCTGAGGGTCTGGGACAGGATATTGCTGCGGTGCAATTCGTTGTCGCCGATATTTTGAAGGTTTAGAAGCTCTTGACGGAGGTCGTCTGAATACGGGGTAAAGGCATGAGCCAGCGCGCCCTGCCATTGATTGCCCTGCATACGGATAAGCACGGCATCTGCACCGTCCATGCTGGTGCCGGACATGATGCCGATATAAAGTTGGGTATTCATGGGTCGTGGTTCGGATTAGGCCGTAAAAAAACATTTTAACGCGGTTTTGCGATTTGTCAGGTATTTGGCGCGGCGAAGGTAAATAAATGTTTCAAGAAAGATTGCAAAAAGGTTACAATAGTCCGAAACACATCCGCAATTCTTAAGGAAGCTGATCCTATGGCTCAAACTCAGATGAGTGCCAACTTGAAGCTGATTAATGCTGTCTTTGCCGCTATGCTGGTGGGCATGGTCGGCTATTTTATTTACTGGGGCTTGGGCTATACCCATTACAACCATTCTATATTGTTCATTATCGCTACCATGTTCGGCGTTTTCATGGCGTTTAACGTGGGCGGCAACGATATCGCCAATTCCTTCGGTACCAGCGTCGGCTCCGGTACGCTGACGATTCCCCAGGCTTTGCTGATTGCGGCGGTGTTCGAGGTCAGCGGCGCGGTGATTGCGGGCGGCGAAGTGACCGATACCATACGCAAAGGCATTGTGGATCTGAACGGCATCGACCTTCAGCCCATGCAGTTTGTCTTTATCATGATGTCCGCGCTGCTCGCAGCGGCATTGTGGCTTCTGTTCGCCTCACGCAAAGGCCTGCCCGTTTCCACCACCCACGCCATTATCGGCGGTATCGTCGGCAGCGCGGTCTGCATGGCGGTGATGAACAACATGAACGCGGGCGATCTGATTCAATGGAGCAAATTGGGCGAAATCGCCCTGTCTTGGGTTTTGTCCCCCATTTTGGGCGGTACGGTTTCCTATTTACTGTTTTCCAGAGTGAAGAAAAACGTTTTGGATTACAACGCTTGGGCGGAAGGCACGCTCAAGGGCATCAAGCAAGAAAAAAAGGCTTACAAAGAACAGCACCGCCTGTTTTTTGAAGCCTTGAGCGAAAGCGAAAAAGTCGAATACGCCACCAAAATGGCGCACGACGCGCAAATCTACGACGAGCCGGATTTTGATCCCGCCGATCTGAAAAGCGACTACTACCGCGGCCTGTACGATTTGGACAACCGCAAAAACAACGTCGACTCCTATAAAGCCCTTCATTCTTGGGTTCCCTTTATCGCCTCTTTCGGCGGGATGATGATTGCCGCCATGCTGATTTTCAAAGGGTTGAACAACCTTCACTTAGGCATGAGCAACGTCAACAGCTTCCTGACCATCTTCATGATCGGCGCGGCAGTGTGGATGGGTACGTTCGTATTCGCCAAAAGCCTGAAGCGCAAAGATTTGGATAAATCCACTTTTCAAATGTTTTCATGGATGCAGGTATTTACCGCCTGCGGCTTCGCCTTCAGCCACGGCGCAAACGATATTGCCAACGCCATCGGCCCGTTTGCCGCCATCATGGACGCCTTGCGCACCAACAGCATTACTTCTCAAAACGCCGTTCCGCCGATTGCCATGCTGACATTCGGTATCGCCTTGATTGTCGGCTTGTGGTTTGTCGGTAAAGAAGTGATTAAAACCGTCGGCAGCAGCTTGGCGGAAATGCACCCCGCTTCGGGCTTTACCGCCGAACTTTCCGCCGCCGCCGTCGTGATGGCCGCCTCCTTTATGGGGCTGCCCGTATCCAGTACCCATATTTTGGTCGGCGCGGTACTCGGTATCGGTTTGGTCAACCGCAACGCCAACTGGAAGCTGATGAAACCCATTGGTTTGGCATGGGTCATTACCCTGCCTGCCGCCGCCATCCTGTCCGTGACCTGCTACCTGATTCTGCAAGCCCTGTTCTAATCGGATTGCTACACAAAAGGTCGTCTGAAAGCACTGTTCCCGCTTTCAGACGACCTTTTTTATGGCGAAATCAAGATAAAAGAGAGGCAAGATAAGATGTTTGGTTGGTTTAGTTTGGAACGTAGGATGTTGCCGTCTAAACGAAAAGAACGATGATTGGACGCAATTTTTAGATATTTTCTTGAAGTTTGTTTGCTCAAACCCTTTTGAAATGTTCCCAAACCGGTTTGCAGTTTTCCGGCAGTTCGGGACACGCGCCGAGGATGCCGCCACTGAAGTCGTTTAAGCGGTGGAAATCGCTGCCCGCGCTGGCGAGCATACCGAAGCGTTCTGCCAACAGCGCGTAGTTGAGGCGGTCGTTTTTGCAGCAGTTGCCGCTGTGGACTTCGATGCCCACGCCGCCGAGGTTTTTAAATTCTTCAAACAGATTGCGCTTGGCGGTGGCGGACAAGTCGTAGCGCATGGGGTGGGCGATGATAGCCATGCCGCCCGCACCGTTGACGGCGGAGACGCAGTCTGCCAGCGTCGCCCATTCGTGACGGACGGCGCAGGATTTGCCGTCGCCCAAGTATTTGGTGAACGCCTGCTGCTTGTTTTTGACGTGTCCCGCTTGGATGAGGAACTCGGCGATGTGGGTGCGGCTGACCATTTCTTTGTTTGCTGCCAGCGCGAGCGCGCCGTCGTATGCGCCGCCGATGCCTTTCTTTTCGAGCTTGTCGGCGATGGCTTCAAGGCGTTTCAGACGACCTTGCCGCACTTGCGCCAACAGGTTTTGCAGGTTTTCGTCCTGTTCGTCGAAATCCAAACCGACGACGTGTATGGTGCGCCCGCGCCAAGTTACGGAGATTTCCACGCCGTTGACGAAACGCAGCCCGACCGCGTCGGCTTCGGCACGCGCTTCGGCGATGCCGCCAGTGTGGTCGTGGTCGGTCAGCGCCAGCAGCGTGCAGCTGTTTTGATGCGCGAGGCGCACGACTTCGGCGGGGGAGAGCATACCGTCGGAAACGGTGGAATGGCAGTGCAGGTCTATCATGGGGCGTTATGTGTGTGGTGAATGAAGGGCGGGGACGGTCATGTTGAAAACCGAATCTGACGAAGGTCGTCTAAAAATCAGTAGCAACTGTATTTTTCACCCCGTCGGGCAAAAATACCAAAACTCAAATCAAGCCGTTCGGATGCTGTTTTCGGTGGTCGGATTTTTAAATCCGACATTTCAAATCCTGCCGTAATGATTTGAATGGACGAAATATTAGAAGCTTTGTCGGATGCCACTATCCGAGCAGCGGTGTTTAACAATAAAAGGTCGTCTGAAAACGCGGTTCCCATCCAGCCAAACCGTTTTCAGACGACCTTTCCGTTGTCTTCGTCGTCCGTCCAACCCGCTTCTTTCAATTTCCGCCGTTGCGCGTCGTAGCGGGCTTTTTCCGTCCAATAAACCGTTTGGATGCAGACGTCGCCGCAGTCGCTGCCGCAGCATTCCCACGATTCGGGGCGGACGGGTTCGTCTAAAAGCGGCTCGCCCAAGAGGGCTTCGGCTTTATTCTTCAGGGTCGTATCCATCGGCGATTTCCAAGCGCGCGCCGTCAAACTCGATGACTTCGCCGCCGCGTATTTTGGCGGTTTTGCGGGTTTCGGTTTCGCCGTTGCGCAACACCAGCCCTTCGGCGATAAACGCTTTCGCCTGCCCGCCGCTTTCGGCAAGTCCGGCGAGCTTCAAGAGGTCGCATAAGGCGATGTATTCGTTGTCTTCGAGATAGACGGTGGCTTCCATGAGGTTTCCTGTAATGGGTTCGGATGCGTGAAATTGTAGCATAGGTCGTCTGAAAGCCGTTTCAGACGACCGCGGCTTCTGTATCAGCGTTGCAATTCGCGTTGTAAGGCCCTGCAAGCGGCATCGTTTTCGCCCATGCAGGAACGTTGCAGTGCCTCCAGCCGCTCTTGGCGTTTGGCTGCGCGGTCTTCCGCCGTTTGATTGCGCATTTCCTCTTCGGTTTCTTTGGCGTTGCGGCAGGCGTTTTCATAGCCGCCTTTGCAGGCTTTGCGGTAAAGTTCGAGGGCTTTTGGGTAGTCCATACCCAGCCCGCTGTATGGGTCTAAATAGAGGTTTGCCAATACGTTGCAGCCCTTCATGTTTTTGCCGTCGCAGGCTTTTTTCAGCGGCGGGTAGGCATCGGCGGGGCTTTCCAGATAGTCGCGGGTCCAAATGCCGAGTGTGGCGCAACTGTCGAGCTGGTTGCGCGTGCATTGTGTAATCAGTTTTTGATAGGCTTCGTCGTCGTAGTCTTCGGCGTATGCTGCCGGCAGCAGTCCGAGCAGAAGGGCGAACAGTAGGGAGGTTTTGGCGGTTTTCATGGTTTCTCAAGAACCTTTGTGCGGATAAGGGTTTGTCGGCGGTTTCGTAGCGTGAAGGCGGGAGCGATATCAACGTTAACCTATTCGGTTTTCCAAACGAGATTTGACTGCCGCCTAATCTGTTGCATCTTTGCAAAAGGTCGTCTGAAAACGTTCAGACGACCTTTGGGTTTTATTTACAGGTTTTCATATTCAGGCTGCCGTAGCGGCCGACGATGTTGCGGATTTCCTGTGCGTCTTTTTCATCGACCGACATGAAGATGACGGTCATGCGGGAAACGCTGAGGGTGCTGTCGGTGGCGTTGCCTTTGTCGTCTTGTTCGACGATGCGCGCGCCGCCGAAGCCTGCTGCGGACAGGCGCGAGATGAGGACTTGTGCGGAGGAACGGCTCTTCATCACGCCGAGGCTGATTTCGCCGTTGTAAAGCGTGCCGTTGAAGCCTTTGTTGCCGAGCGCTTCGAGGCGGTTCATGGCTTCGCTGTCGGCAGGCAGCACGACGCGGAAGGTTTTGGCGGCGTGGTCTTTCGATGCGCCGCGTTTTTCTACGGTGCGGCTGGCGGCGTGCGGCCAGCGGGTCAGCAGGCCTTTGATGCGGTGGTAGTCGTCTTCATCCAGGGTAACGCTGGCGTTAGACGTACATTGGCGGGCGGCGGCTGTGTTTTTGGCGGCGGGATTTTCGTTGGCGGCAGCATTCGGATTGGTGTTTTCGGCGGCGGCTTTTTCTTTTTCGCGGCGGGCTTTTTCTTCACGTTCTTTTTTTTCTTTTTCGCGGCGCGCCTGTTCCTCTTCTTCTTTTTTCTTGCGTTCGGCTATGGCTTCTTCGGATTCGGGCTCGGGCAGGTCGGCTTGTGTTTCGTCGGTTTGCAGCCAGTCGGGTTGCGCGTTGTCGGCAGGCGCGGGGGCTTGCTGCGGGCGCAGAGATTCGGGTTGGGCGAGTTCGTGGGCGCCGCCTTCTACGGGCGCGGTGTTGGGGGATTTGGCGTTGTTGAGGCGGTGCGTAATCATGCCGCCGAAGACGATGATGTTGAGTGCCACGAGGGCGGCGAAAAGCCATTTCATGAGTTGTTTTCCTTTTTTGTGTTTGGTTGCCGTTGCGGTGTGCGGGCGGTTTTGTGTTGTTATTGGTTGTGGCGGATCGGCATCAAAGCCAACCCGCTGAAGTTTGCTGCGTCTGAAGGTCGTCTGAAAAGCGGTGTTGCGTTTCAGACGACCTTTTTGAATCTGTACTACGGTATTGCTGCTTATTCGGGCAGTTTATCGGTCTGTTCCTGCTCTTGCGCGACCCAGTTCAATAAGCCGTAAATGACGAGATTATCTACAATTTTTACTGTATTGTCCAAAACAAACTGCTTGGGCAGGGCGTTGACGACTTTGCTTGCGCCGCCGCCGGTGATGATGACGTCGACGGGTTTGCCTTCGCCCGTTTTTTGTTGCAGCCGCCCGTGCATCATGATGACGGCGCCGCAAACGGCATCCATCATGCCGCTGGTGATGGCGTTGGGCGTGGTGGTGGGGAAGGGGTACACTTTTCCGGCTGGGCGGTCGAGGTTGGCGGTTTTGGCGGCGAGTGCTTCTTTCATGAGGTGGAAGCCGGGCATGATGGTGCCGCCGAGATAGTGGTTGTCTTCGGTGAGCGCGTCGGTGGTTACGGCGGTGCCGCAGCTGACGACGACGCAGGCATTTTGGCTGAAACGGCGGCTGCCCAAGGCGTTGAACCAGCGGTCGGAGCCGTGTTCGGCGGGGTTGCGGTAGTGGTTGCGGATGCCGAGCGCCTGCGGCATGGAGGGCAGCCAGCGGACGGGCGCGGTCAGGTGGGCTTCGACCAGGGCTTTTTTGAGGTCTCCGCACACGGCGCAGCCGACGATGCGGGTGCGGTCGTCTGAACGCGCTGCCCATTCTTCGCCGAGCTTGCTCAAATCGCGGTACGGCGCGCGGGTAACTTCGTTGAACACGCCGTTTTCCACCCATGCCCATTTGAGCTGGCTGTTGCCGCCGTCGAGCAGGAGGAGGCGTTCGGGCGGGCGCGGCGCGGCGGCGCGGGGCGTATCGTCGGGGCGCAGGCTGATTTCGCCGCTGACGACGGTTTGTTCGCCTGCGGCTGTCATCAGGTGCAACGCGCCTTGCGCATCGACATTGAGGACGGTGCCTTCGCTTACGGTTTGCCCGTCGCGCAGGAGCAGGACAGGTTTGCCGTGGTCACGGTGGGCGGTTTGGTATTCTTCGAGGAAGGGTGCGAACCCGTTTTGCGCGTATTGCGTCAGCACGGCATTGAGTTCGCCCAACAATTTATCCAACAGCGTTGAGACGGGGATGCAGTGTACGGCGGTTGCGCCACGGGCGAGCTGCGCGTTGTGGAAAAGGGCTTGGACGGAGGCGGCGTTTTCGACTTCTTTGGGCAGGACGAAATTGATGCCTATGCCGATGACGGCGGCGGTTTTGCCCCCGTTGCGGACGGTTTCGATCAGGATGCCGCCGAGTTTGTCTCTGCCGGCGACCAAATCGTTCGGCCACTTGATTTGTATGTCCAAACCCGATGTGGCTAAAGCGCGACGGCAGGCGAGCGCGACGGCGGGGGCGAGCGAGCCGAGTTCGTGCTGCGGTTTGTCGAATACCCAGCCGAAGCTGAACATCAGGCATTCGCCCAGCCGGTGTGTCCACTTGCGTCCCTGCCGCCCGCGGCCTTTGGTTTGCAGATGCGCGACGCAGAGCGATTTATGGGCTTGTTCGGGCGAAGTGCGCGCCAGATTCAGGATTTCGTCGTTGCTGGACGTGCATTCGTGTTTTAAGGTCGTCTGAAAACCGCGTTCCGCGCCCAAACGCTGCAACGCTTCTTCGTCAAACAAGGCAAGCGGGCGCACGAGCCGCCATTGCCCGTCGTGCTGGCGCAGCAGTCCGCGGATGTGTGCGGGCATCTGTTGCCAAAAGCCGTTGAGCTGGTGCGGCTTCACGCCCGCGATACGCGCGAGATGGGAAACGTGTTGCGGCAGACCGTCGGCGAGTTCCGCCAAAACCCGACTGTGCGGCAGTTTCAGCGCGGTCATTTGCCGCCCTCGGCTGCGCGGATTTTTTCCAGCGTTTTCGTGGTGGAAGTCTGGTGCAGGAACGGAATGGAAAACACTTTGCCGCCGCGCGCCAGCGTTTCTTGCGCGCCGACGATTTTTTCAACTGGCCAGTCGCCGCCTTTAATCAGGATGTCGGGTTTGATTTGCTCGATCAACTCGGCGGGCGTGTCTTCGTCAAACCAAGTGACCAAATCCACGCTTGCCAATGCCGCCGCTACCGCCGCGCGGTTTTCCAGCGGATTGACGGGGCGGTCGTCCCCCTTGCCCAAACGGCGCACGGACGCATCCGTGTTCAAAGCCAGCACCAACGCCGCCCCCGCCGAACGCGCCTGCGCCAGATAGGTAACATGCCCCCTGTGCAGAATATCGAAACAGCCGTTGGTAAACACCAGCGGGCGGGGCAGTTCGTGCAGACGTTGCGCCAATTCTTCGGGCGGGCAGATTTTGCGTTCGAAATCGGGGAGGGACCAGTCAGACATAATCGGGATTCCGTCAGGGATAAACAGACAGGCGGTATGATACCGAAGCGGGCGGAAAAGGAAAACCGCGGGGTAAAAATAAGGAAAGGTCGTCTGAAAACCAAAATCGGATTTTCAGACGACCTTCAAACCCATCCTATTCGCGGGCGATGCCCACGCTGCGTATCGGTTTGCGGGAAACGGCTCAAACCATTATTTGAACCACCTCGACAGCACCGGAATCCGCGACAGCAACGCCATATCCAAGAGCCAAATCACGGCGATGGCGGCGATGGCGGTCGGGAACAATACCGCCACAATCAAAAGCGGCACAGCCATTGCCCACCATACCGGCAGCTCGATTTTTTGCGCCGGAGGAACCAGTCCGCCCGCTTTGGACGGGCGGCGTTTCCACCACATCACGCAGCCGCTGACGCAGATGAAAATAACCGCCAGGCAGAACAAGACGTTCGCCAGCACGCTCCACCAGCCCAGCGTTCCCATGTGCAGCGCGATGCTCGCCGCCATGAATTTGCCGAAGAAGTTGTAATCGTCGAAACGGATGTCGGCCAGGATTTTGCCGCTGTATTGGTCGATGTGCACCGTGCGGTCGGCGGTCGGGCTGACCATGTCGTAGCTCATCGAATCCTGCGACAGCGTCCACACGCCTGTTTCGCCTTTGGGCAGGTTGAGCTGGTAGCGGCCTTTGAAACCGATTTCGCGTGCAAAGCGGTCAACCGTTTCCAAAGTCATCGGTTCGCTCGGATTGATGCCGTTTTCGCCCTTCGTCGTACCGGAAACAGGCATGGGCGTGAGTTCCAGAATCCACGGTACTTCTTTGGTTTTGCCGTCGTTCAGCACATCGCCGTGGGTCGGCACGACGGATACGGGGTTCGGTTCGACGCCCCATTTGCCGGCGGGGAACTGGCTCCACGACTGAACGAACTTACCGCCCCAAATACCCGCCCAAGCAACACCCGACAGGCAGAACAGCAATAAAATCAAAGAAACCCAAGTGCCGAATGCGCCGTGCATGCTGCGCCACCACGAGCGTCCTTTGCCCGTTTGCGGCACAAGCATGGATTTCAGGCTGCGCTGTTTCGCCCACCACAAATAAATCCCTGTAATCATCATCAAGATAGTCAGCGACGCGGCGGTTTCTATCAGGTAATCGCCCGCCGTGCCGAGCATCATATCGCCGTGGATTCCATCCATCGTGTGATACCAGCCCTCATTGCGCGGCATGGAACTGACGACTTTCGCCGTGTAAGGATCGACGGCGACCATGGTCGCTTTGTCGTCGTTGTTCACGCGGAACACGGCAACCATATCGTCGGCGCGCGGCGCGATATATTGCACCACCGAAGCGGTTTCAGGGTTCACAGACTGCCGCGCCGCTTCCGCCTGTGCCGACAAAGGCTGCACCTGCGCCTGCGGGGTAACGTGTATGCGCTCGCCCTCTTTGCCGGTGATGTTGGCGAATAGAAGCATGCCCAGACCCGTTACGGCAAGCAGGGTCAGAAAGGGCGCGACCAATAGCCCGAAATAAAAATGCCACCGCCACACGGTCAGATAGCGGCGGTTGGCTTGTTGGTCGGAGGTGGTTGTTTTAAGGTCCATGTATTTCGTTCTCTCTATCAAATGAAAAATCAAAAGGGATGTTTTGGTTTTCCGGCAAGTATTTAGTATGATTTAATCAGTATTATCTAGTTCCTTGGGGCTAGAATCAAGTAGCGGCTTGTAACGGAAAGCCGCCGATTATAGCGGATGCACTTATTTCCCGATACAAGGTGCGGCAATGCCGTAGCAGGAAATAACCGTGTCCGCCATATCATTGCATCTGAGGTGGGAGGCCGTCTGAAAAGTCCTCCACAATCTTTCAGACGACCTTATAATCTCCTCCAATCCGTTCAGTTTCGATATTTTCAATCCGCCATGTTCTACCTCTACCAATCCAACAGCCTCGAATCGCTAGCCGCTCTGTTTGCCGGAATCCAAAGGGTCAGGCCGCTTGAGTCTG
>ERZ773038.722-NODE-722-length-20674-cov-9.436103_pt1 | contig 20674 bp, 21 predicted proteins | sample MGYA00511665_ERZ773038 | MGnify/ENA primary metagenome ERZ773038 (study PRJEB29015, sample SAMEA2737966) | human oral metagenome | biome: human oral; feature: human-associated habitat; material: dental | place: China | collected 2028 ... | reverse complement strand
AATGGCTCGCACCTAGCGGCCTACTCATCCTCGAGGCCGACCCCTGCCAGCACTCGCGCATCATCGCTCGCGCCGCCGCGCACCAGCTCACTCATGTGCGGAGCGAGGGGTATGCACTTGCCTTCACAAAATAGCGATAGACTATCCGACCAACTGCAATGCACGCTGTGCCATTTGTTCTGCAATATGTATAGCCGTTAACCCCCAGCGCTCATGCCATGGCAGCATGCTACGCACCTTGTTGAGCGCTTGGTGAGCGTAATGTTCTGGCGACTGGACTGTCGCGTGCTGGAGTAGTGCACACACCTCGGCCAGTTCTTGGCCATCTACCTCTGTTGGCTGCGCCTCATCTACTAATACAACTATATCATCTGTATCGGCGGTATCGTGCTCATAGCAAAATACCTGCGGGTCAGCCAGCGATGCATCGCTATGGTCAGGTGCGTCGAGATAATACGACCGCACCTTGCCAGTGTATATGCCATCCTCGTCCACCTCATGCATGATAACATGCGGGTCGTGCACCCGGCCATCGTTATCCAAGGCAGCCCAAGCACTCAGGGTGAGGCGCTGCCCATCATTAGTCTCATGGCCAAAGTATACACTGCGCACCTCACCACCGTCGTAGCGCTGCCGGTCAGCCGCACCACGTCGGCGCGCACTTCTGTACTGGGTAGTAATAATATCCTGGACGACTGCGGTGAGCTGCTCAGCCAATAAGCCCGGCTGCTCGTGCTGGCCTGGCGGTGCAAGCGCAGTATCAATATTGGCTGCATGTGGCACGCGACGCAAAGCATCGCCCGCGCGGGGTGGTGTGTTGTATGTCATGTTGTTCCCTCTGTGTGTTAGATATACTTCTCTTTTAGCATACTATACAAGCATAGTCCAAGGCAAATAACAGAGGTGAACAAATGAACAATTTTATACCATATTCAGAATAATTCTAATATAGCTCCCTGTATTCTGCCGTGGCGATCAGTTTGCGCAGCTGGGCTACCTCATGCGTGTCGACTGGTTGGTCATTGATGCCCATTTGGCGCTCGAGTTTTTGGTTTGCTAGTTCGTTCTTGAGATGATCTACCGTTGCAGGCGCGCGCTCGTATGCTTCCTCTGGTGGCAGATTCCTGCCAATGGTCAATTCTTTTGGTATTTTACGCTGAGATTCGCTCCCCTGCGGTGTATCAAATCGCCGCACCACACCATCCTCAAGGTGATAGCGAAAACGGTCGCCACCCCGCTCGCTAAGGCTAATTATTCGGTCCTGCGTGCCATCATCTAGCGTTGCCGATTCGGTCAGGATCGTGACCGTTCTCTCACCCTGTGTTGCATACAGCAAGACTCTCGACTTCACGCGGTCAGTGCGAACCGTGTGATCGTATGTATTCGCTTCACCAGCAAACCGCAGCAGCGTCTCCTGCACTAAGTCGTCAAAATCTGCCGCTGCCTGCGCCTTCTCCTCCTTGGAGAGCCACTCAGCAAACTGCCCTACCGTAGCGATTTTCTCTTGATTGTTTGTTCCGGGCTGCTCGTGTGCCATGGTATACCTCTGTTGTGTTATATACTATGACACCTATAATGCTCTCTCTCTCTCTCTGAAAGTCAACCGATCAAATCAAGAACAGGCCTTTGCTATGCCAAAAACCACCCATCAGTTGGGTGGTTTCTTGTTGCTATTGCTCAATACACCGTGATTATTTGATCGATGTGATCATAATGCGGCTGTATTGCTGGCGGTGGCCACGCTCTTTGTGGACGCGCTTCTTGGCTTTGTAGCGAATGACGCGGATTTTGTTGCCCTTAACGAGCGCTTCCACGACCTCGGCCTTGACCTTGACGCCTGCAACGTGCGGCGTACCAACAGTGGTCGTCTCGCCATCGATGGTCAGGAGTGCATCGGCTTCGAGCGCTTTTGTGCCGTCCGGGAGGCGGTCCACCAGGAGGGTCTCTTTTTCGGCGACGAGATACTGCTTGCCGCCAAGCTGAATGACTGCTTTCATCTGATTCCTTATAATTATTAATACTTCCGACTGATTGTAGCAGAGACGGCGGTGGATGTCAAAGTTGGTATATCTAACTATCATTGCTCACCAGCCGCTGCACCACCGCTGGCAGCTCTGCCTCGCTGTGCCACACCTCCGTCTGGGTGGCGATGAGCTCATCGCTGAGGTAGCTCTGCTGACCCACGCTGTGGTGCTGCGCCAGGGCGATTGGCTTGCCCAGCGCCAGCGCCGCCCCCACCTCCATGAGCATCCCCTCGCTGCGCCGCGGCGATGCTTGGACCACGAGTACCATATCGTACTGGGGCAGCATGCTCAGCGCACGGCGGATGAATTCACCTGGCGTATGGTAGCTAGGCCAGGCTGGGTCGAAGAGATTACAATACACCGCGCAGCCCACCTGCCTGAGCGCTGCCACCACTGTGCGCATCCGTGCCCGCACCACCGCCTCGTCCTCACCGGTAAAGGCATAGGAGCAAAAGACAGTGGGCGAGGTGGCTGGTGGAGTGGAGTTCATATATTAGTAGTATACGCTACTAATAGCGCTGCAGTATATCTCTGAGCAACTTTCTCTACTACTTTGCCATTAGGCGGCTAGTCTCACGTCTTGACGAGCCGCTCATATATTGATATATATATATTAACCTTTTGCAATCCCGCAAAGGGTTCGGACTTTTCAGGAAGGGGAGACATCATGCTGTCTTCTTTAATCATGAGTACTGTCATTTCGATCGGGATGCTGGCTACAGGACACTTTTTCCTTGTCCTTGGCATTACTCACTACCATTACCGATATCTTGCATGGGTATCGATACCATGGTGTGCGGCAGGTGTGGCTCTCACCTCGATTTGTGGCTATGCAGTCACTAGAGATATAGCACATATCCAAGTGTCTAGCCACACCATCTATGTGTATTTTGTGATGCTGTGTGCAGGAACGGTCTTCCTTGCACTGGCAGCGCAAATAATCAAGAAGAAGAAAGAGGTGATGTAATCTCATCATTGCACACAAGAGTCCACCCTCACCACTCACCGTCGAGTGCGCTGCATTCCGGTGAGTGGTGAGCTAACCTTGTTTATACATAATATATGGCGCTTTGGCGCTATTTTTCTTATTTTTCTCACGATTTTTACCTCTGTTGCGGGCCGATTTTTCACAAATCTTATTTCACATCCTGTCATATCTATGCTACGCTGGATAGTATGAGTATGAAGAGACTCGTGTATGGCATAGCTGGTACAATGATCGTCTTCGCAGGCGCGGGCGTCATCGTAGCAGCCCAGCCAAAGAGTGGTTCGTCAGCGCCTGCATACAATACAACAAGTGCAACAACCGGTGGACATATGGCCAAGGCATTAGCGCCGTCCGACCAGCCATCTGCGCAGACACTCGCCCAGCGCAACCAAGCTATCAAGATAATCATCGCTTCCAACGCTTCTCCCAAGGCTATCAAGCCAGCGTCGAAGCCCAGCGAGACACCAACGCCAACACCAGCCGCAGAGCAAAAGCCAACCGCTACCAACGGCGCTTCAACTGGCTCGAATAGCAATGCTCAAAAGGGCAACCCATCAAACAATAAGTCAAACTCCAACTCCAACACGCCATCGCCAGAGTTTGTCGACCGCGTCTTTGCAACGGTCAACAAGGAACGGGCAGCCCGTTCGCTTGGTAGTGTGCAGCGCATCGAGCAGATCGATACCAGCACGCGTGCTCAGTCGGCCTACAATGCGCAGATTAATAAGCTCAGCCACGATGGTGGCCTCGACCGCCTGAAGCAACTCTACAGCTGCCGCACCAGTGGTGAGATTCTCGAGCTCGTACCGATCTCGTACAATGAGCAACAAGCCACGGATGTCTGGATCAATTCCCCACCACACAACAAGATCATGTTCTCGGGCGATTACGACAAAGCTGGCATTGGCCTAACGCAAAAAGGCGACCAATATTACATTGCCATGCAGTTCTGCCGCTAGGAGAGGAAGCAAGAATATCTGAGAGAAAACACTGCTCAGAATAGAAAACCGGCTATAATGGCCGGTTTTTACTTTTCAGAAGAACGTCGACCTTAGTGAATCTCAAAGTCCTCTTCGGTAATTTCACAGGTTTGTATCATTCCTTTCTCTTGAAGCTAAGAACTGACAATACCCCCAAGAACGACCCAGCATCAAAAATAAGTACTAGTTTGCAACCAGGTCTTAATTCTACCTGCCTGAAGTGGTAGAAGGGTAGCTGAGGTTAAGAAGGCGAAGCCTTAGAGGCCAATCACTTCAACTACTCATCATCAAGCGATTCCGCCCCACTCAGAACCTTCCAGAGCTGCTGCACTTCTGACTCACTGACCACTTGGTCGCCTCGGCCGATCCGTTGGCTTTCGCCAATCGTGCGCGTGGCAGACTGACCACTACAGGCTGAGTCGGCCAGCGAACGCACCACCCGCTGGCGATAGCCTTCTGTAATAATGCGGTAGCGCAGCTGCTTTGAGCCACTCACCAGGCTTACCTCGTGTGTTGTCGCAGCTATCGCATTGTCGCTTAGGCTCGGCTGTAGCGGCTCACGCCAAAATGTCGCTGTCTCAACATCCGCCTGCAATCGTGAGCCATCGGCATATGGTGCTATGAGCCTGAGGATCGCACGGCTCTGGCCTGGCAGCAGAGGTGAATCGGCCCCTTCTGCTAGCATTGTCTCATCCACACGGCTGCCATGTATGTTTACCCGATCAGCAAATTTTGTCATCATATGCAAGGCAATCCGGCTCAGCCGCACTACTGCCGCTGCTTGATCGGCCGCAGTCACTCGTTCGCGCGGGGTGTCTTCCAGTGTGCAAAATGTTTCTTGGGCTCGAGTTTGTGTCATTTGGCTGCCTTTCTGTCGCAGTACACGGCGTATTATATTAGTAATACAACAAAGGCTGTCTTGGCAATTGAATAATCTCACACCCTTCTCTCATACATCCTCTTCTAAGCTGCTGCAGAAATTGCCATCATAGATTAAGCTGTATGGTACTAATAATGATCAGTAGCTGGGCCCTGCGCTACCAGATAAGAAGGAGATGGTACATGAGAGAGGAGAAGTGGGCAGCTTAACCTACGCTACTCAATCGTCTTCTCAAACACTGTCGTGTTATAGATCGTCGCACCCTTGTGGAGATAAAAGCGGTGGGCAGCTTGGCGCTTGGGGTTGGAGGTAAAGGTGAGCTTGGTCGCACCGTGCTGCTGACCCCAACTCAGCATTGCATCCCACAGCCGCGAGCCAACCCCCTTGCCCTGCACCGATGGGTCGGCTACGAAGTCATCCAGGTAGATCTTACGCCCAGCGATCGGCCCCACCAGCAGCGCAAGCGTTGCCATGCCCACCACCTTGCCGTCAAGACGAGCCAGGAGCAGCGTTTGATTCTCAGCAGCGATCACTGCTTCTAGCGCCTGGCGCAAAGCGTCCATCGCCGCTGCATCAGAGGTGGTTGGAGTAGTTGGCGCGGTTGTTCCGGCTTGGTGCAGCACATCGCCCAGTGCTGCGATTGCCGCCACATCAGCCTGGCTGACGGCGGTTGCCTGTTCGATTATGAGTTCTTCCATATATCGATTATACTACAAGTATGAATCAGCGTATACTCACCCTCCGCGATGCGCTCGCCTCTCACCCGCCGCGCATCGCCTACCCAGAAGGTACCAACCCCATTATCCTTAGCGCCATACGCCAGCTAGCCGATTGGCACACCGTTCGGCCTGTGCTTGTTGCGGATAGCCCAGCGGCCATCAAGCAAGCCGCTGCCGATGCAGACATCTCGCTCGATGGTATAGAGATTCTGACGATGCCGCACCAGCACGATACTCCATCTGCAAATACTACTGGCACACCTCCCCTCACCCCACTCATCTACGCCGCTCAGCTGCTCCACGATGGCACGTGTGATGCTCTGGTGGCCGGCATTGACCACCCCACTACTGAGGTGCTGCGGGCTGCGCTGAAAGTTGTTGGCTTAGCGCCCGGGGTGCGCTATGCATCGAGTTTCTTTGTGATGGATATGCCTCACTTTGCTGGTGGGGAGGATGGCCTACTTATCTTTGCCGACTGCGGGATGAACATCACACCAGATGCCGCTGGCCTAGCTGCCATTGCCGAGGCCAGCGCCTTGAGTGCCACCCGGCTTGGCTGGCAGCCCCGCGTTGCGCTGCTTTCCTACTCGACGCTCGGCAGTGCTGGCGGCCAAAGTGTCGAAACAATTCGCCGCGCTCTTGCAGAGGTACAAGCCCACCAGCCAGAGCTCCTCATCGATGGCGAGCTCCAGCTTGACGCGGCTCTCGTCCCCGCCATTGGTCACAAAAAAGCCCCTGATAGCCCCGTCGCTGGCCAAGCCAACGTCCTCGTCTTCCCCGATCTCAACTCCGGCAACATTGCCTACAAGCTGGCCGAACACCTAGCTGGCGGCCATGCCTACGGCCCTATCTTACAAGGCTTTGCGCGGCCAATCAGCGACCTATCGCGTGGCTCGAGTGTGGATGATGTGATTGGCGCAAGCTTAATTGTTGGTAGTGTGGCGGCTGAATAGATTACGCTATTCGTTCATGCTGAGTGGTGATTTTTTGCTTGCTTTTTGCAATCGTTTTCTTTGTCGTGTTCTTTTCGTGCCCTCTTTTCTGCAGTGATTATTTTGGTTCACGTATTGCTTTGCTACTGCGCCAGAGCGCCCTTTTGCTGCTTACTTTTCCTGCCGTAATGCAGGTAGATAAGCCGGCTGTTTTGGTTGCATATTGCAAGTAAAGTGCTTGCCTTTGTGCCATCCTTATACTCTCTAGTAGTGAGAAATCAAGATTCGAGACGACACTAGTTGCCATTATCCTATACAATGAGGTTGAATATATTAAAAGAAAATTCAATATTATATTTTATCATAAGTGCGCATTCTACCATCTACCATACCATCAATATTCAGGCATGTATTAACTATGGTGAATAAAATTAATATTCGATTCATAAAAATAACAGTGGTAGGAGTTGCATAAAATATTATCTATGAGATTGCAAAAATTCGCGCAGTGCTGCAATTGGTTTGATGGATTGGTATGTCGCGGCATCTTCCTCGGGCAGTAGCTCGGCGCGCGTCCGGCCACTGTGGCCATCTGGGCAAAATATTTTATCCCAGCCAAAGCCACCATCGCCACGCGGATGCGCTGCAATACTGCCAGGTAGCTCACCGCGAAAAACGTGCATCTCGCGGCCATCATAGTAACCAAACACACCTACCGCCAGTGCCGATCGATCATCAAATCCATCGAGCATGCGACATAATTTTTCTAACCCATCTGGTGCCTCAACGAAGAACTTAATGAATGGGCCAGGTAACCCATTCAGCGCCGCAAATCCCAGCGACACATCTTCCACAAGGACTGGCTGCTGAGCAATCTCATACGCTTCACGCACTTTATGTCGAACAACCTCCTCGGGTGAGGACGATTGAATTTCTACCAAATCAATCTTGCGATGTTCTAGCGGCATACCAAGCATACGCGCAAGATAGTCGGCCTTGTGCTGGTTGCCCGTGATAAATAGTGGTTGCTGCATCATTCGTCTCCTTCGTTATTCTCCTCCCGATACTTCTCTGGCTGCGCCCGAAAAAACCTCGACCCATTTGCTATCTTCCGCTAGATCGTTGTACGCAATATAATAGCGCCCTTGAAAACCGCCAGCATGTGCAGCTTTGCGCGCCACTGCGTCTTGCACCTGCTGAGGCGAAAAGCCAAAATCATCGCGCAGTGCATCGAGAACAGCCTGCACATCCGCCAGCTCCTGCAGCGCCTCTTCTAGCCTATCATCACCCAGTGGAATTTCGTTTGCCTCCTCATGAATCTTGCGCTGCAGCTCACGGCGATACGCCGCGCGATCCAGTTGATGATACTCCGTATGGAGCACCTGTGGGTCGGTCTTGCATTTCTCGACAACCTTGTCGCGTACGAGCTTTTCGAGATAGAATCGCACCATTGCCTTGTCCTCCTTGCCTGTTGATTGTTGGGTTCCTTTTTGGATTATATAGTAGTCTACTATCAAGAGTTGCTATTATCTCACAAGTATTCCATTCTGAATTTTATTTATCACCATTCATGGTATTATTATCACTTGCATTTTGCAATTCATCCCGTAGACGCATCCATATCTTGCCAAGCTCATTGCGCCCTTGGCGGTCACTACCCCAGCCCCAAAAGCTGTCATCGTCATTCATCTCCACAATGTATCGATCGCCCGATGCGATAAGCGTCTCGCGCACAAGATCATGCTGAGCAAGCTTGCAGCGCACAATTTCTTCCATAATTGCCACCTTCTTATCGTCCCAATTGGGATCTTCCTCAGCCTTATGCTGGTTGGCAAAGTCGGATGCCAAACGCGGTGAGCAGCACGCACGCACCTGCTCTGCCAGCGCTGGGTTGGTGTCAAAAAAATGCGCCGCTTGGTAGGCATGCTCACTCGTGGGGTATAGCACGCCGCGCCACTCAACCTGGCATGGCGCAAAGTTATCAAAGACATACCAGCCATCTAGGAAAAAGCCAGCCATGGTTGATTTGTTGTGTGTATTGCCTGTCATATTTTTGAATCATATTGCGATATATTCAGATGATTCTATATACTTATTTTCACTTGCATTTTGCAAGCTAGCCGATTCGGCACTGGTCTTCATACATTTTTACGCGCGGTTGATTTCGTTCATGAGCTGCTTGTGGCTCAGCACCATATACAAGCCATACCCTGCGGTTGCGAGTGCCCCACCAATACTACTGATGGCATAGACCTCCTGCCACGAAGTACCCATTGCGAAGGCAAAGTAGAAGCCAATCAGTGCCGTGCAGATGGGGAGCGGCGCAAGATAATAATCAATCGTTCGGCCAAAGATCTTCGCCTGCGGGATGAAGTGCAGCCCAACAGTCAACACAAGCGCTGGCATGATATAAATCTGCTGCTGGAATATACCAAGCAACGCAAGGATAATCCACAGCGGTGTATACGACACGGTACTCAGCAGCTGCATCTGCTTAGCGATCCGCTTGCTGGCTGGTGTTGGTGCTGGCTTGGGCAATTTTTTCGTCACACGGATATGCTGCACACCGCAAAAAATCAGCCATGCCGCATACACACCAAATAGTGCAAAGACCGCCCAGCCAATAGTGCCCCACGCCACACCAAACCACACAGCATATATAAGCATAAAGGTTGCCATAAGTATTGGGAATGGCGCCATACTTTTTACTGCAGCGATTAATTCGTCTCTTTGCGGTTGTTCTAGCTTTGCCATATATCTTACTCCTGCTTATTGGATAAGTGTTAGAAATTGCCCTTCAGTGAGCATCATTGTACCATACTTCTCCGCCTTGGCCCGCTTACTTGCACCAACTTTGCCACCAGCAACAAGGTAGGTGGTGTCTTTGCTGACGCTGCTTTGGAAGGTACCACCCAGAGCACGGATTTTTTCGGCCGCTTGGTCGCGACTCATTGCTTGCAATGTGCCAGTGATAACGAATTTTTGACCAGCGAGCTGCTGCGATGATTGCGTATGCTGCAGCACGACACCACACCGAGCAAATTTATCCAGCAAGGCAATGTTATCTGCGTCACTGAACCACGCGACGATCGATTCAGCCACTACCACGCCGATGCCATCAATCACCTGCAGCTGGTCGAGCGTGGCAGTGCGCAAGAAGCCGAGCAATTGCTTGTCATTTGCGAGTGTATTGACGGGTGCTTGCGATTTATCATGCGGCGCATTTTCGCCTGAATTATTACGATTATTATTCACACCACTCTGCTGCGACTCATCGTGTTTTGAATTATCTGCAAAATGTTTCACGATATCGATCGCCGTTTGCGCACCCACGTGACGGATGCCCAAACCGTAGAGGAAGCGCTCAAGTGGTGGGTGCTTTGCCGCAGCAATGGCATCGATAAGCTTCTGCGCCGAGACCTCGGCAAAGCGATCAAGCCGGAGCAGATCCTCCTTCCTCAGCGTATAAATATCGGCTAGGTCGTGCACCAAGCCAGCCTCGACCAGCGCAGCGACATTCTTCTCGCCAAGTGTGTCGATATCCAGTGCTCCTTTGGATGCAAAGTGCGTGAGGGCGCGTGTGAGAATGAGCGAGCTACTGGCACCACGCACTCGGTACACTGCCTCGCCAGCAGGCCGCTCGAACTGCAGCTCGGGGTATTGGCGCTGAAGCTCAGCTGGGTAATCAATCGGCTCAGCATTGGCTGGACGCAGCTCTGGCAGCACCCGCTCGACCTGCGGGATGATATCACCCGCCTTGAAGATCACCACGGTGTCGCCGCGTCGCACATCAAGCCGGGCGATCTCGTCGGCATTGTGCAGGCTGGCGTGCTGCACCGTCGTGCCAGCCACGACGACTGGGTCGAACACCGCTACTGGTGTGGCAGCACCTGTCCGGCCAATGCTAATGACGATATCGCGCACGATGGTAGTGGCTTGCTCGGCTGCATATTTGTAGGCCACTGCACCACGCGGGTTCTTACCCACCATACCCAGGCGGTCGTAGAGAGCGCGATTGTTGATCTTGATCACAAGGCCATCAGTATTGAACGGCAAATTATGGCGTTGTTCACCCCACTGCTGGACGAAGTTCATTACCTCGGCTAGGTTGGTAAAGACCGCCGCTTGCTGGTTGCGTGTGATACCTAGTGCTGTCAAGGCATCATAAGCATAGCTGTTGGTCGGTACCTCAGCCGCATCATCACGGATGACATCGTAACCCCGAAAATGAAGTGGGCGCTGCGCCACGAGTGCTGGGTCAAGCTGGCGGATAGTGCCAGCCGCGAGGTTACGCGGGTTGGCGAAGGCTGGCTGGCCAGCAGCTTGCTGTCGCCTATTAAGTGCCGCAAAGTCGCGCTTCAGCATGACGATCTCCCCACGGATCTCCGTCCTGCCCTGCAGTAAGTGCTCAAAGCCAGGTGCTTCACGCAGACGTAGCGGCACATTGCGAATCGTCCGTACATTATTCGTTACATCTTCGCCAACGTAGCTATCACCCCGTGTGACGGCCTGCACAAGCACGCCATCGTTATAGATAAGTGCGCAGGCCAAGCCATCCATCTTGATATCGGCAAAAAACTCGTGCTTGTGGCCTGGCAAGATCTTATCCATGCGCTGCACCCACGCCTCGACCTCTGCCGTGTCGAAGACATCATTGAGGCTGACCATCCGCCGGCGATGCTGCACCTTGACGAAGCCACCTTTGAGGACGTTGCCAACCCGCTGGGTGGGCGAATCGGGCGTGATGAGTGCCGGGTGCGCCGCCTCGAGCTGCTTGAGCTCGGCAAAGAGGCTGTCGTACACCGCGTCGCTCACGCTGGGCGCGTCGAGCACATGGTATTCATAGCTATAGCGGTTGAGTAGCTGACGCAGCTCAGCACTGCGCTGAGCCAGCGACAGGTTGGGTGATGCTGTGTGTTTATCTTGTGTCATAGTGATTCCTTACTGCTTTAGTATAGCGGAATTTGGCGATGGGCGCAGCTTTTTTAAACAGGTTCGTGTAAAGCTAGGCTTCTTGGGCGCTTAATTTATAACGGTATAGGTGTTGCCGTTTGAATACCAACGTTATCGCTTTGCCCCGTTAGCTCCACCTCCCCATCACTTCATCCGATGGAGTGTGAAAACTCGTTGTAATAACGAGTTTTCAGCCCTGGCGTCAAGAGGTCGATACTTGGGAAGTATCGACCCTTATAGTGTTCCGGAGGAGGGAGTGTGGGGAGGGTGAGCGTGAGAAACTAGGCGGGTTTGACGTCATATCCTCTAGCAAGATAAGTAGGCATCTACCCTACCATTGAATTCGAGAGTGCTATTAGTAAGTATAAGACAAAAAACCTCAGCTTTTTGCTATCACAAAAGCCACTACGCGGCCAAGCAAAGCTCTCTCTGTCATCAAATACCCATATTGCTCACTCAAAAAACCAAACCTCGAGCGATGCTATTTTGAGAGCTGCGCGTCCTACGCCGGTGCGGCCGTATCATCAACAATCTTGCGATAGAGGAGGTAGATATACGCTGCGCACCACACTACCGTCACTGAGCTGATGAAGCCTGCGAGGACGGGCATCGCTGGCACAGAGGCGTACCATTGCCATAGGTGCTTGAGCCAGGCATCAAGGAGAATAGCAGGGATCATCACCACGCACCACAGCACTGCCACACTGCCAAATAGCCACAGCAGCCGGTACAAAATCCGCAGCCGTCGCCCTACCACCAGGTCGCCCGCCGCTGCTAGGGCCCGCATGGGGTACATACCGGGCAGCGTCACCACCACAAGCGCAATGAAGGTGCTCGTCCCCCAATAGAGCGTTAGCACCGCCACAGTGGCTAGCAGCACATAGAAGAGCATCGAGCCAAACCCCTCGCTAATCACCCCATTGCTCGACAGGCCAATATACACCAGCGCCATCGCCCCCAGCGGAATGAGCTGCACGAGGAAGACGAGGACAACCATCAGCGTGGCCACCAGCGGCGCACAGGCATTATACAGCCCATCGCGCAGGCGTGGCGCTCGCCCTGCCTTGTACTCGCGCAGCAGCCACACTGTGGTGAGCCACACCAGCAAAAATCCCAGCACCACATAGAGCTGCTGGTCGGCACTGAGGTTGCCACTGCCCGTGCCAAAGGCCGTCACCATGAGGAGCCCTGCCTCGCCTAGCTTGCCCCAGGCACCAGTGAGAATATCCTTGCCCGACTCTGCCAGCATACTCTGCAGGCGGTCGTACATTGCTTGGTTGGTAATCGCCCCCAGCGCCAAGAGGAGCACGGCATAAAACACTGCCAAAAGGCACAGCGTTCGCCAGTGCGCTCGCACCATCTGCATCACTTGTGCAGTAAAGGCGACGTAGCCTGGCAATTGCAGCGACCGCGCATAGTCGCGCCGGCGCGTGTGACGGAAGCTCCGGTGTGGTCGGCGCTGCTGTAAATTATGCAGCCATTGGCGGCTACTCGCTACTACCCTGCCACCACGAGCCCACCAGGTACGCCAATGGAGGTTGGTGCGCCAGCTGGGTCGCGCTGATGGAGCATCATCCGCGTGCGGCGAGCGAGCCTTTGCGGGAGCAGTCCCGCGAGAGGGTGATGTTGCCTTTTTTGCAACGCCAGGGTGTTTTGCCTCTTTTTTTGAGCGATGTTGGTTCGTAGCAACCGTGGGAGTGGTGCGTGATGCTGAGCGGCGAGTTGACTTCGTTGTTTTTTTTGCCACAGGCACTACCCTACCATTTGTTCATATCTTCGTTGAGGCGCTTGATGCGGTCTTCGAGCGGCGGGTGGGTGCTAAACAACCGGCTAAAGAACCCCGGCTTGAGCGGATTGACCATAAACATATTAGCACTTGAGCTCACCTGCTTCTCCATTGGGCGAGTGTATGCCTGCAGCTTGCCTAGCGCGCTCGCCAGGCCAGCTGGGTCGCGCGTCGTTAGTGCACCAGTCGCATCGGCCAGGTACTCACGCTGGCGACTCACCGCCATTTGCATAATGGCCGCTACGATAGGTGCAAGGATAATAGCCACAACGCCAAGCACCAGTAGTACCGGATTAGTCTCGCGGTTGTCATTATCACGAAACCACAGCATGCGCAGCGCAATATCTGACACGAAGCCGATCGCACTCACCAGACCAAAGGTAATCATACTCACCCGAATATCGTAGTTTTGGACATGCCCCATCTCGTGGGCCAGTACAGCGGTCAGCTCACGATCATCCATAATCTCCAGCAGGCCCGTCGTCACGCCCACAATGGCATGCTTGGGGTCGCGGCCAGTGGCAAAGGCGTTCGGTGCCGGGTCGTCGATAATATACACCTGCGGCATAGGTAGCCCCACGGTAATAGCAAGGTTCTCAACGATGCGCCACAAACGGGGGTTATCCGCCTTGCGGATCTCCACTGCACCAGTCATACTCATGGCAAGCTTAGAAGCAATGAAGTACTGCACCAATGCATAGATCAGCGCCCCAATAAACGTCCCCCAAAAGATCGTTAGGTTGCCCTGCATACCGCGGCTATTCATAATCAACTGCGCCGCCAGGCCAATCACCGCCACCATCGCGACGAAGACGATCATCAAAATAACTGTATTACGTTTGTTGTGTGCAATTGCTCTGTACATAGATATATTGTAGCAGATAATGGTGGTTTTGCAGGCACTCGCGTTAATCCCTGGGCGCTGCATTCTCTGTGCTGACTATTAGTGAGGTTTTGGGCTCACGTTGCACCCACTTGACTCGCCCCTCATTTATTGATATATATATCAGCTTTTGTTGACATATGTTCGCATTTTGTCCAAAAGTGTTGTTTGACAAGCAGAGCATACCGCTCAAGGTGGGCTGCCCAGGCATGGCTACATAGCCGCGCCCCAGCACCCCACCTTGAGTCGCCGCATCCGAGCGTCGACCAGTGTGATTCTACACGAGCGTCCGCTTGGGTGGGGAGAGAGTAGTGTCATGAGCAACATCAAGATCACCATTACCGAGAAAACGAGAAAGACTAGAAGCACTGTCATTGCTGAGTGTGTGCTTGTAGCCATATCTGGTATTCTTGGCGCATGGACGTTCAGTCTGCTTTGGGGGTGGTACATCGCTCCTGTTCTAGGGGTTGCCAGGATAGGTATTGCACAAGCCCTTGGTATCATGCTGACTGCAAGCCTCATCAATGGCACATTATCAGGGGAGCGAAGCAAAAATTGCCCTGACCTAGAGAGATATTTGAGATTGTTGATCTTCATTGTTCTCACACTAGCGTCAGGGTGGTTTGTACACTTCTTTATCTAGCCCCCTCACCGAACATGACACGCTCACTTCTAGAGGGTGTCTACCCTCTCCTGCTCTGCTTGTCATGTTCGCCTCTTGCGATGTTCTCACCTACTGGCAGCGCTCTAGCATCCTAATCATTGCAATTATTTTATTCTGCTAATGCCCCCTACCTTCTAGATAAAACGCCCCAGCCAAGCGATAAGCCGCTCACTGTAGCCATAACTCTTCTCAAGCACCCCTAAGAACGACATACAGCCTGACATCACAGCCCTTATGCTGTTGCAACACAATAAAAAACCGCCCTCCATCGAGAGCGGTTTCGCTATAACGCGCGTGATGCCTAGAACTGCACCTGTACTGGGTTTTCGACGCTGGTGCGGTCTTCGACCTCGAAGAACTCGCGAGCTTTGAAGCCAAGCATGCCAGCCACAATATTGGCGGGGAACATAGCAATACGGGTGTTGAGGTCGCGCACACCACCGTTGTAGAAGCGGCGCGCTGCCTGGATCTTGTCCTCAGTGTCCACCAGCTCTTGCTGCAGCTGGATGAAGTTTTGGTTGGCCTTGAGCTCTGGGTAAGCCTCTGCTACAGCAAACAAACTCTTCAGAGCACCCTCGATCATATTCTCTGCCGCAGCTGTCTCCTGCACGCCCTGGGCATTCATAATAGCGCTGCGAGCCTCTGCCACATTCTCGAAGACCTCCTTCTCGTGCGCTGCATAGCCCTTTACCGTACCGACTAAGTTCGGGATGAGGTCTGTTCGGCGCTTGAGCTGGACGGTGATGTCACTCCAGGCTTCGTCCACGCGGATCTTCAGCTTGACCAAGCTGTTGTACGTTGCCCACATGAAGATGCCAAACAGAACGAGCAGGCCAATCACGCCGAGCAAAACGATTAATGCTATTGTCATAGTGTCGTTTCTCCTTTTTGGTTATAGCCTTATTATAGCAAATTGTGTGGCTTTCGCCAGCGGTTGGGGTAATTCTACAATAAATCTTGCGTTGGCAGCTACTACGACCGCCACCATACTCTACCCTTCTGGCTATGTACACGAGAAAACCACTCTCCTCAAGTGGTTTTCTCTGTTATATCATGTCTGGTGCGCAAGGCGGGAATCGAACCCGCACGGCTTTTGGCCAAGGGATTTTAAGTCCCTCGCGTCTACCAGTTCCGCCACTCGCGCGTGCAGTCGCACTTTTAGCATAGCAGCTATGTGCTGCTTGTATTATACTATGTTTATGAAGCAAATTGTACATATTCATGGCGGATCAAGCTTTAATAGCTACGAAAATTACTTGAATAATCTAAAGAATTGTCAGCTGCAATATGAACGGCTACTGTGGGCGCAAAAATGGCGTGACTGGCTGGCACAAGAAATCGTCGACGCTGATGTTTTGCTGCCAGATTTCCCTAATAAGCAAAACGCTCACTACGCTGAGTGGAAAATATACTTTGAAAAGCTACTACCCCTGCTTGGTGATGACGTTCAGCTGGTTGGTTATAGTTTGGGTGCAATGTTTTTGGCAAAATATTTGCATGAATCACCACTTAGCACGCCAGTCCGGCGGCTCGTGCTAGTTTCGCCGTGCTATGACGACGAATCAACTGAAGACCTCGGTAGCTTTCGAGTGACAAGCGCTGCTGGGCTCGAAAAGTCCGCCAAAGAAATTCACCTATTCCACAGCCAAGACGACCTAGTCGTACCGTTTACCGAACTTGCTAAATTTCAGAGAGACTTACCGACTGCTACAGTGCATATTTTCGAGGATCGCAACCATTTCTTCCAGCCAACCTTCCCCGAACTAAAAGAACTGCTTGAAAAATAAAAAACGCCTGATATCCAGACGTCTCATATTCACTTGGAGGCACGTACGAGAGTCGAACTCGTCTAAAAGGTTTTGCAGACCTCTGCGTAACCGCTCCGCCAACGCGCCGTCTGCTTTATTATACCAAACTACAGTTGCTCTTTGAATATTAACTATGAAAAAATCGCTGGCAGAGCAACGATTTCATGATGTATATTTGGTGCACTGAAGAAGACTTGAACTTCCACGGCCGCAATGGCCACTAGCCCCTCAAGCTAGCGCGTCTACCAATTCCGCCACCAGTGCATAGTGCTTTAATTGGCGTGATTATAATTATACTAACCTCACGGCGTTTTGTAAACAGAAGCCCTGCCCGTAGACCACGTCGTTACGTCAGCGTAGCGATCGTTCATAGTATTTAGAGAACCGCGCGGCTCAACAATCGACGCGCCATTGTTCAAAACGTAGCTGCCGACAGATTGATACAAACCAATTGCTGGCGCATCATTCAGCCACTGATTAACAAACTGAATATACTTAGCCGCCCGCAGAGCTGAATTAGTGCGCGAACGCCCGCCAACCAAGTCGTTGTCAACTGTTCGATTAGAATAATTAGCAAAATTATAACCAGAAGCGCTAGCCTGCGACGAATGCCAGTAGGCAAAAACGTCTGGATCAGCGCCAAGCTCCAATTCATACAACAAAGCATCGTAGTCGCGCGGCTGCAACACGCTTTGCACGAAGCTAGTAGTTGTCGAGCTGGTATCGATTTCACGCAGTTGGACATCAACGCCAAGCTTTGACCACTGCTGCTTAAGCGCATTGACTATTTTCTTGTATTCATCGCGCCCAGACGAAGTTGTCACAGCAACCGCCAACGGCCGACCATCCTTGCCTTTCCATTGGCCTTGGTTATAAGTCCAGCCCGCTTCTTTGAGCAACGCTTTGGCCTTATCTAAACTATAATCTGGCGCTGCCGGCAGTTTTTGCGCAATCTGACTTTGCAAAATCGGCGTGTCTAGCCGCGCCACATTGTCGCCGACAGTTGCGCGAATTGATGAAGTATCAGTAGCGTAGCGTAAAGCCCGGCGAACTCTAGCATCTTGAAGTGTTTGACTGCGATTATTCATCAAAAGATAGACGCCTTTGTTGAGAAGCCAATGTTTAGTCGAGTACTGTTTAGATTTAATGTTATCAGCAGCCGACAAAGACAAACCCGAAGCCGCCGAAACCTCGCCGCTATTTACAGCTTTAACTAACAGCGACTCATTGCCGTAAGATCGCAGCTCCAGACGCGACAAAGTCGAAACTGCTCCGTAATATTTAGTATTCGGTTCCATCCGCACCACGTCGGTAGAGCTAGTTGACTCGCTAGTTTGAACTCGTTTAACCGCAAATGGTCCGCTGCCGACTGGGTTACTGCTAAAATCAGCTTCGCGCATTGACGACGGACTAACACTTTGCAAAATATGCTTTGGTATTACTGGAAAAGTCAAGGCATGCGAAAACCCGGCATACACCGCTGGTAGCATAAACTCTACCGTTGAATCGTCAATCGCCCGCGCCGAAATATCTAGCCAATTAACTCGCAAAGGCGAACGCACTTGCGGGTTTTTGATCAGATTAATTGTGTATACAACGTCCTCGGCAGTCAACTTTTTACCATCGTGCCAGACGGCATTGCGCAGCTTGATTGTATAAACTTTGTCATCTTTTACCGTCATTGATTCGACCAAGTCAGTATGCAACGCTCCGGTAACATCGTAATTATACAGAGACGAAAATAACAGCCGTGATACCGCCTGTTCAGGTTCGCTAGCCGCTAGCAAAGGATTAAGCGTGCTAATATTGCCAATCACTCCCTCGACATACACGCCGCCAGATTTAGCGCCATCCTTCTTGCTGCCTTGCGAATTCCAGGAATACTGAATACCCAAGCCAGCTATCAGCAAGGCTATGGCAGCCAGCCAAATCATAATCTCGGTCATCACTAAGCGGACATTTTCAATACGCCGCAGAATAAAGCGGCTAGCATGGCGCTGCGTGGCGCCTTCGGCATGCTTGACTCTCAGCGCTAGCCGCTTGTAGCCCAACCTCAGTTTGCCCTTACTTGCTTTACTCATTTATATCCACCCTTGATTTATCTATAAGTTCGGCAAAACCAACAGTGCCACAATCGACATCACAAACGCTACAGCCAAGAAAATCGTTACTTCAAACAAGTTTTTATCGAGACCGCGCCGCGTCGTATACAATTCGCCAGAACCGCCAAATCCAGCACCCAGGCTAGCCCCGCGCTGCTGCAGCAGAACCGAAATTATCATCAGCACCGCCGATACTACCATAATAATTTGCAAAGTTAGCGTTACATCCATTTTATGATTTCTCCTCTCGTTCGTCGTGATAACTGAGCTCCAGAACACTACTTACTACATAGTTTACCAAACTTAATATCAAGCCTGCAAAAATCGAGTTCAAGAACGTCATTTGCAAGCCTGGAGCCAACATCAATGATAACCAAACCAAAAAACCGTTAACAACTATCGTGAAAAAGCCAAGCGTTACCAAAATCATTGGTAACGACAAAATCATCACAATCGGCTTAAGCGTTGCGTTGATGATCGAAAAGATCAGCCCAGCCCCAAAAAACGCCATCAAACTGGCATCAATCTGAGCATTACTGTAACCTGTACCAAAAATCCGCACCGCTACCCAAATTCCCAGCGAGTTCAGTATCCACCGGAGAATAAAAGCTATAAATTGTTTACTCATACTGCTACAGTATACCGCATCAGCCGTATTTTTCATAGTTGCGACATATCGCCGCCCTGGTAGCAAAAAGCCTCATAGACGCGAGTTCCTAGCGCTTGCCCGATAGCATCGCAAATTTCCGTTTGGCTAGCTCGCCTAACTGCCCGCATACTGCCAAAGCGCCGCAGTAATTTGCGCCGCGTCGCCGAACCAACACCAGGAATATCGTCAAGTTCGCTCTTCGTAGCACCTTTGCGTTTAAGTGTTGTATGATAGCTGACAGCAAAACGGTGCGCCTCGTCACGAATACGTTGAAATAGCTTTACGACATCATCATACTCGCTCATAGTATCGCTGCCGCGCAGATTTCGCGAGTGCGAACCAGCATTTTGCTGCCCAGCATGCAAATTAATTAAGTAAAAATCACCAGAATCCAGCACGCTAATGCCGGGACGCGATTCTTTTATCAACTGTCCAAGCAGCGCGTCATCGTCATTAATATGCGAACGATTCTTAGCGACAACGATTTCTTCTTCGCGCTTTGCTACGCCGATTACCGGCACCGCAACACCTAGCTCGTCTAGTTCATCGAGCACCGCGCCGAGCTGCCCTTTACCGCCATCAATCAACAGCAAATCCGGCATTCCCCAATCTTTGCGATTTTTCTCGCTAAAGCGCCGCCTGATAGTCTCGCGCATATTAGCAGTGTCGTCGTTACGCTGCACGTGCATCTTGAACTTACGATAATGTGTCCGGTCGCTCGCGCCATTGGTGAAGACTACCATGCTGGCTACAACGTTGGTGCCGCTCATATGTGAGATGTCATAGCCCTCAATCCTCGCTGGCGGCGCTGGCAAACTCAATAGCTCAGCTAACTGCGATAGTGCCCGATCTTTCGAAATATTAATGAACTCGCGGTCGCCGAACATAATTCGCCGCTGCAGCTCGCGCAAATATGTCAATTTATTGCGAAGTTGCGCGGCTGTCTCGAATTCTTGATTACGCGCTGCTCGCTTCATGTCGCGTTCAATTTCTTGCGCGATTTTGACGCGCCCGCCCTCGATATATTTGATCAGCTTACGCAAAGATTTCTTGTACTCGTGGCTGGTCATATCAAGGCTGGGCGCCAAACCGATTTGCTCTTCTAAATTAGCGTGTTCGCGTTTAGGCGGCTTGATATAATAAGGAAAAATTTTGCGCAAATAACGCAGCGCCTTCTTGACTGGCAAACCACTATAAAAAGGACCAATGTAGGTCGCACCGTCATCAGTAGGGCTGCGCGTAAAAGTCACCGTCGGCCATTCGCTTTTCATATCAATTCGCACGAAAGTTTGTGATTTATCATCGC
>ERZ773038.721-NODE-721-length-20678-cov-2.705814_pt1 | contig 20678 bp, 17 predicted proteins | sample MGYA00511665_ERZ773038 | MGnify/ENA primary metagenome ERZ773038 (study PRJEB29015, sample SAMEA2737966) | human oral metagenome | biome: human oral; feature: human-associated habitat; material: dental | place: China | collected 2028 ... | reverse complement strand
TCAGAACCCAAGTACCGCGATATAGCGGATTGAAACACTACTGTATACGCCACCCTTGATGACGTAATAGCCAAGTCAGAACCCAAGTACCGCGATATAGCGGATTGAAACTAGGCAATTCCACCCCATACGCCATCTCGCTCGCGGTAGTCAGAACCCAAGTACCGCGATATAGCGGATTGAAACTATCTTTATCACGGTCAAAATACACTGAAATACCAAAAAGTCAGAAACCGAGTACCGCGATATAGCGGATTGAAACTCGACGATGATGGTGGTTCCTATCATGCGTTTCAGCTGTCAGATACCAAGTACCGTGATATAGCGGATGGGAAACAACCCTGCTTTCTTTTCCTTGCTTCACTTTGTGTTGTTTAGAGCGGAATTGCCGGGATTATTCACATGCCTTAACGTAATTAAATACGTTGACTAAGGCCGACTGTTCGTGCTGTCGTTCAAAGAAACAGCGACCCGCTTTCGATTATCTGGGGAATTATTCAAGGGTCTAAAGAATATTTAAAAAGTAGTTATTTTCTGGGGTTGTTCCTTGTAGTATGGGGTCCACGCGCAGTACGGCAGTACGATCGGAAGGCGGGAATCAACCATGTTGAGTGTCTCCACTGTGGGCAAGAAAATCACCATGAACAGAAAACCCGGGACGAACAGCAAGAAAACATGGCTGTTCAAAAACGTCACGTTCGATGTCCATGCAGGTGAAATGGTGGCCCTCATGGGACAATCGGGGTCGGGAAAGTCGACGCTGCTCAACTGCATGTCTGGCCTAGCCCCTGCAGATGAAGGCACCTGCCAGGTTGATGGACACATGCTTTCCAACGTCAGCAAACGACACTTGCGGCGGAACCTACGCAACCATGTGTCGCTTATCTTCCAAGACCATCATCTGATTCCTGGGCTTACGCTTTTGCAGAACGTGCAGCTAGCACGCAGCCTCTCAGATACGACCGCAACAAACGCAACGCCACAGCAACTCACTCCCGATGAAGCATTGGACAGATTGGGGATTGGCCCAGAACGCAATTCCCTCCCAGAGTCGGTCTCAGGAGGTCAGGCTCAACGAGCCGCCGTTGCGCGTTCCCTGGTCACCTCCGCGCAGGTCATTTTCGCTGATGAACCTACTGGCGCGCTGGATGGGGAGAACATTGGCAAAGTACTCACCGAAATGCGGCGTGCCTGCCATGAAATGAAGACACACATGGTGGTTGTCACCCATGACCACGCTGTTGCCGCAGCGTGCGACCGCACCTTACTGCTGGAGGGAGGCACCGTCCATGCCAGCGACCAGTAGACAGGTCACCAGGGAGTACGCCAAGCACACCTTCCCCGCCACGGCGACCGCCACTGCTGTATTCGGCTTTCCCTGTGGTGTGCTTGCTGCGGTGCTCAATATTCGTAGCGCTGCCGCTTTGGAAGGCGATAGTTCAAACATTATGGTCCCGATCTCCACGAACGCGGCAGTGTCCTGGGTAATTGCCTCCCTGTTCTGCGTGCCGTTTGTGCTGGACAAGGCGTTTCGGCGCGCGGATTATCTCAACTCCTGCCTTGCCGTGATTGGTTGGCCTATCCGCCGCCAGGTCCGCATGCTGGCCGGGCAGTTCGCGGTCATTCTCGCTGGTGGAACGGTACTCAGTTATCCGGTTTCCGTGGTCACACAGTGGGGGTTGTGGCGGATTCGCCGCGCCAACGGTGTGGATATGCTGTTTCCCCAGAACGTGCATACCCCCATCTCGTTGACTTCTTTAGCAACAGCAACCGTACTTACGGCACTGCCCCTCGCGGTATCCTTTCTTGCGGTGCTGCGCTCGGCCGCGTTCGGGAAGATTCGGGAAAACCTGGACCCCACACCGGTGATCATTACGGTCCCACAGCCCCGCCTGTTGAGTGGCCAGTCCCTGGTGTTTCTCATCGCCATCGCGTGTCTGTGGGGTGCGAGCTCAGCGGGGGACCAGGCCGGGATTTTCGTCATTCTGGCTTTTGTGCTGTTGCTTTCCTGGTTTGCAGCCACGTGGACGCTGCCCCTCACCCGCGCTGTGGAGAAGGCTCTGGCCAAAGCCACGCCACGATCACCGCGTTCTGCTGCTTTATCGGCGTTGTTGGGTGAGTTTCATCCGTCTCTTCGTGCGGTGTTTGTGCCGCTTGTGTACATTCTGGGTGTTCCGGCGGTGTTGTTTTCGGTGAGTCGAACCGAGGCCATTGCGCGCCATGATCCCCATGCCGGTGTGGCCGTGTGGGATTTTTCGGTGCTGTTGGGGCTGGCTTTGGTGTATGTGGGGTGTGCCTGCGTGGTTACCTTTTTCATCGCCGCAGAGCACAACACCACAGCGGACTACCTCAACCAGGTTGGTATCGGTGAGCTGACAACCCGGGCGCTTAGATTTCTTGGCATTCCCGCCATACTTTTAGGTGCCAGCTTGGCAGTGGCCGCTGTGTTTGCCTTCCTGGCCAGCCTGCTCCACGCCACATTGCTGGGAGGCACTATCGTCGCCGCGTTTCAGGGGCTGAGGCTGGGTTTTTCGTGCGGTCTGGCGGCTGTGTTGCTGGTGGTGTTCGTGGTCGTCGGTACCTGCTGCGTGCTTCGCGCCCGCAACTAACGCACATCCCCCGCAGAATCTCATAAAGGTATTCTGAAAAAGTTTTTGTTGAATGTTATTGCGTTCGCGAAAAGTATGTGTAATAATCAACCGTGGCTCGACAAAGCGATGGGCCACAATACAGTTACATGCAGGACATGAATGAGTGATGGAAAGGAGTCCCGCCGTGAGTCAACGCGCACCACTGATAAGCTATGAACAGCCTCAACGTGAACGCGAGCGCAGCTATAATCAGCCTTCGGATCTATGGCCACTGACCTCGGCGTTTGATGAACTCCTCCCACTCTCTCTGCTAGTGAGAAGCTAGTAGCCACAGAGAATTCATCAGCGCCCACGTCAGAATGTGAGGCGCTTTTTTGATGCTGTCATTTCCTTTTTAATTGGGTGAAATACTTTTACCACATAAGTGTATTTGTCATGCAAAAATATAACATCAAGTGGATGAAATTCTGCATGTTGTAAGAAAGGGTAATCTATGTGTAAGACGAACCGAGATGATGCCGCAGAGGCTACGCGTACTGCGACGCATAACGTGCACATCTCGGATAGGAAGGTGAAAGTCTTCGCTTCTGAGGTGGAGGAATCTACGCTGAAGCAGGCACGTGAGTTGGCTCGGATGCCGTTTGTGTGGCCGCATGTGGCACTGATGCCGGATGCACACACGGGCCTGGGGTCCAGCGTGGGCACTGTGTTCGGCACTAAGCGCGCGGTCATTCCCGCCGCCGTGGGCGTGGATATTGGGTGCGGCATGATCGGCGTGCTCACGCAGTTCACCAAGGATGACCTGCAGGGTAAGGATCTGAAGGACCTGCGTCAGGCCATTGAGGATAATATTCCGTTGTCGCCGGGTAACTACAATTCCTGGCAGCTGCGGGATAGCGCTAATGATCGGTGCCGCGAGTTGAATGCCTTGGCTGAGGAGCTGGGTGTGGATTTGTCGCATTCGCCGAAGTGGCGTCAGCAGTTAGGTTCGTTGGGTGGTGGTAACCATTTCATTGAATTGTGTTTGGACGAGCAGGACCGCGTGTGGATGTTCCTGCACTCCGGTTCCCGTGGCGTGGGCAACAAGATTGCAAAGAAGCACATTAAGATTGCCCAGCGTCTGTGTGAGCAGTGGTGGATTCCCCTGCCCAACAAGGATTTGGCGTACTTGGTGCAGGGAACCCCAGAGTTCAAGGCTTATCTGCAGGATTTGAAGTGGGCGCAGCGGTTTGCCTTCCTCAACCGTGAGGAAATGATGGACCGTTTCGCTGACTGCCTGGAGGAGTTCATGGGCCAGGAGCTTGTGGAGCTGGAACGCATTAACTGCCACCACAACTACACGGTGAAGGAGAAGCACTTCGGGCACGAGGTGTGGCTGACCCGTAAGGGTGCGGTGAATGCGGCCGAGGGCCGGAAGGCCCTGATCCCGGGTTCGATGGGTACTGCATCCTACGTTGTGGAGGGTAAGGGATACCCGGGTGGTTTGATGACCGCGCCGCATGGTGCGGGGCGTCGTTTCTCCCGCACGGAGGCCCGCCGCCGTTTCACAGTAGATGATTTGGCGGCCCGCATGGAAGGTATTGAGTACCGTCCGGGCGAGGAGTTCATCGACGAGATCCCGGACGCTTACAAGGACATTGACGTGGTGATGCGCGATGCGGAGCCGCTGGTGACGGTGCTGCACCGCCTGCGCCAGGTCATGAACGTCAAAGGTACGTAGCCTACAGCGGGGTTTCCGCTAGAACACGGCCGGTAGGTTGATGACTGCCGGCCATCGGCTCCTCAGTAACCATCACTTTTTCAATGTTGGCAGGCAGCGGCATCCATACGTCGCTGTGTGGTTCCGGTCCGATCACGCCTGCGGAACGCATGGTGCCGTCCTGACCAACGGCCCATACTTGCGCACCCATTCCAGCATCAACCACTGGTTGCCCGTCCACCATGGCGCCACCTTTGCCCATCGAATCGGACACCACAATGGACAGGTTTGCCCCCTTGGCATCCATGTCGGCACTGCGCACATCGGAGGCACCCATGATGGCGTGCATTTCCCGGGTTCCGGCCTGTTCGGCGCTTATCGACGCCCCGTTTCCCCCGCTCTCTTCTTTGCTACCCGACCACAGCACGGTGGCACCAATGCCCACACTCGCGATGGCGAGGCACGCGGCGGCGATGGTGAGGAAGCGGGGGGTGGGGCGGCGTCGAGAAGCAATGCTGGTTACGTTGTCTTGGGGTGTCTCGGCGACGGCCGCTAGCACAGAATTTTTCAGTGCGGGGGAGACGGGGGCGGGGGATGGGAGGTCAGCGAGGGCGTCGCCAGCTGCCTGCAACTCGGGTTCGGTGCGGATCGCGTCGGTGAAGGCGTCATCGCGGGTCATAGTGCGTCACTCCCTTTCCATCTAAGAGCGTTTTGAGTTTGCGCAGGCCGTCGCGCACGCGGGTCTTTGCTGTGCCGAGGGGAACGCCGGTGGCTTCGGCAAGTTCACTATGCGTCAGACCTGCGAAAAAAGCCAGCACAATGGCGGTTGTGTGAGGTTCGCCAATGTCATCGACAATCTGGCGGAGTTCGGCGTTCTCCACAGCGGATACGGCTTCATCCTCAACAGATAGGGACCAACTGGCTGCCCGCTGTGTCGCGTCCTTCTCCTCGCGATCATGGGAAGCAATAAAAGAGCGCAGCCGATCAATGCTGCGCATGCGGGTCAGGCGAAGCACCCACGAGCGTGCACCACCCAGAGTGGCATCAAACTGCGGGGCCTTGCGCCACACTTCCACAAAAACTTCCTGAACCACTTCTTCCGCCTGGGCGTGGTCATGAATAATGCGGGTTGCCAGACCCAAGGCTTGGGGCGCGAGGTGATCAAAAAGCTGCTCGAAGGCATGCTGATCACCCCGCGCCACCTGCTCTAACAGCGCGTCGCACCACTGCGAGGACTGTGGCGATGCTCCAATATCCACGACATGTGAGCTTAATATAGGCACGACGCTGTCCAGTGTTTAGTGGTTGCTTTCAGACATCATGGTGTCGGGCTTCATCTCATCCGACATCATCATGCTGTCGCTGGGTGCCATGCTGTCGCTCGGCATCATGCTATCGCTGGGTTTCATGGACTCGGAGGTCATCATCGACTCTGACGATTTCTCCATCTTCTCCATGGTGGTGCTTTCCTTGGATGACCCGGTCGAATCATTGTTGTTGCATGCGGTGAGGCCAAAGGCGGCGATGCCAATGGATGCGGCGGCGATGGCGAAACGAATCTTCTTTTGCATGAATTGCTCCATTCTTTATGTAATGCCCCGCTCAGTGCGGGATGCACCCAGTACTACGGAGTGCTGGGTTGCGTCGGATTGCACCAGATTGTGTGATATACATCATGGGTAAATGGGTCAATCCGAACGGCCGGTTGGCTCCGTAATGCTGGGTGTTCCCATCCCAATAACCAAGGAGGAAGCCCAAACCATGTGGGAGTTAGCAGCAATCGGCCTGATCGGAGGTGTGGTCACCGGTATTTCGCCGTGCATTCTGCCCGTGCTGCCAGTTGTACTGGCCGTGACCACCGGGGAACGTGCCCGTCCCTTCCGTGTTGTCGCGGGCATTGCGCTCAGCTTTTCCGCCATTACCTTGCTGGGCACCGTGGTGCTGGGTGCCCTCGGTTTACCCACAGGTATTCTGCGCTGGATAGGCATCACCCTGTTGGTGCTGGTGGGGCTCGGCATGATCGTCCCGCAGCTGGGGCACCTTGTAGACAAGCCCTTTGAGTATCTTCCCCGGCCTGTGTTTCTGCAGAACAAAGCTCGTGGTCGTGGGGGTTTTGTGGTGGGCATGGCGCTTGGTGCGGTGTATGTTCCCTGCGCCGGACCGGTGCTGGCGGCAGTCACCGTGGCCGGTGCCACTGGTGATATTGGCTGGTCAACCGTAGTGCTCACCGTAGCGTTTGCTCTTGGGGCATCCGCGCCGTTGCTGGTGTTTGCGCTGGCGGGAAACAAAATCGGCGAGCGCATTGATGCTGCTCAGAAAAACCGCACCATCATGCGTGGTGCCGCGGGGTCTGTGGTGCTGGTTCTGGCCCTGGCCTTGGCTATCGACGCCCCGGCGCGCATCCAACGCGCCCTACCCGACTGGACCGCCGGTGCACAGCGATCCCTCGGGGACAATAGCCAGGTGCAAGAAGCGCTGGGTGCAGTGCGCAACGGGGCGTCGACAAGCGGTGGCGGCAGCCTCGACAGTTGTCGAGATGCCGACCCAGGTGAACTGCATGATTGTGGTGTTGCCCCAGCGTTCGCGGGGCTTAGTGGTTGGTTGAACACGGATGAGCCCGTGGACCCGACGAAACAGGTCACGCTGGTGGATTTCTGGGCCTACGCCTGCATCAACTGTCAGCGCGCCAACCAGCATGTAACCGCCCTGTATGACACCTACCGTGACTACGGGCTGCAGGTGGTTGGTCTGCATGCCCCCGAATACGGTTTTGAACATGAGGCTGCTAACGTGCAGGCTGCGACGAAGGAGCAGAACATTCATTACCCTGTGGCGCAGGACAATGACTTTGCTACCTGGAAAAACTACAACAATCGGTACTGGCCTGCGCATTACTTGATTGACAGTCATGGGAAGGTGCGGCAGATTCACGAGGGTGAGGGGGCGTATGCGGATACGGAAAAATTGGTGCGTACGCTGCTGAAAGAAGCCAACCCGGATGTAGAGTTACCCGACCCCATTGAAACATCTGGCGCGGGTAACGAGCGTGCTGCAGAGGGAACGGAAGGGCATCGCAATCCTGAAACCTATCTGGGTACAGCGCGAGCACGGTATTACGCCAACCCCGGCAGCAAGTATGTGACTGGTGTGCAGACTTTTGAGGAAATTGAGAAGCCGGATCGCTATTTCTATACGCTGGGCGGAACCTGGAATCTGAAGAGCGATTCTATTGCCCCGGCTGCGTCCGAGGGTGCTTCGCTGACCTTGAATTTCCGTGCCGCCGTGGTGCAACTGGTGGCCTCGGGACATGGCGTATTGAAGGTTACCTACCCCGATGGCAGTACCAAGGACATTCCCGTGCCAGATGTTCCAGGCTCGATTGACCTGATTCGTGGCGATTCGGCGCAGGAAGGGCTGCTGAACATCAGTGCTCCTGAAGGCGTGGAGATGTACTCGATGACCTTTGGGTGACTGTGAGTTAGGCTTGGCACCCCTGGATCGGGGTGCCGTGCCTGACATGGTGATTGATGGAGGGATTTTCAATAAGAAACCGGCGCTTGTATTTATGCAGGCCAGAGTTGTTTTAAAAATATTGAAAAATTTTCCCAGTTCAAAGGCTTGATTTTCATTAGCGTTTTCAACTAGTCTCTGATTCGAAGCGAAAAAGAAGCATCATCTTTTTCAATAACAGAAGCGCAATGCTTCCATGAAACGAAAGGACACCACCATGGCACACGTCGTTCACGAGGGCCACGATCACGAGCACGGCGAGGGCTGCGGCCACGTTGCTGTCCAGCACGGCGACCACGTCGACTACGTCCACGATGGCCACCTGCACCACAAGCACGAAGACCACTGGGACGAGTGCGTTTCTGCTTCCTAAGATCTCACGCGGACGCGCCTTCTGTTTGCCACGAACAGGGGGCGCGTTTGTTGTGTGCGGAGTAGGTGTGAACTGGAATGATGCCCGTGGAGCTTGCCGTGGCGTCAACTGTACAATGTCCTGAACAACGTTAGTGCAAGGTTTTGCATAAAATCTGCTTATGCTCAGGCTCGAAAAAGAGGCATTATGGTGCTTGAGCATAAGCAAACTTGACCAGGCCGACTACAGCGGCTTCAATGCCATAAATCCGCTCCACGGCTCCAGCATGTGACGCCCCAGCGGCCTGCTCTGATGCGACAGGTTCACTGCTGCAATTCCCTTATCCAAGGTGCGAATGTACACGCCCGGCGCGGGATTCAACGGTCGTGGATGGGTCGGCAATCCCAGATCCCAGCGAGCTTCCTCCCGCCACGGCATAGCGTTGTACCCATCGTGCGCCGTTGCAGATACCGCAACATCCGAGGTCGGCGCGAAAACCCAGGCAGCCGCCAACGCCAAAAGCAGGTTCGGATCACCAGGCTCGCCTGTACCCGGAGTGCGCGCCACGCTTACGCCAGGTGCTCGCAATGTTCGCATTTGCTGCCAGATTGCGCGGTAGTTAAGACGCGTCTCGGGTGAATTGTCCCAGCCCATCCAGCATTCCTCCACGCCACCGCCGTATCTGCTGTGCCGCAACCAGCGATCTTTTTCGCGCCGAGCTTCAGCAATATTGGGCACCAGCAGCTTATCGACGCCGCGTAATGCCTCCCCGGCTTTCCTCACCAGCTGGTCCAACGCCGCGTGGATGGTGGTGATTTCTTCCCCACCGTAGAGCGGGAAGTTAAGGTTGTAGTAATCGTCGTAGACATCATTGTCGGCGAAGACACCATCGAACGGGGTGTGCTCGAATCGTTTCACCACCGTCTTGACCCATCGTTCCTGGTACTCGGGCTTCCATACTTCCTGTTGGAAATGCCCCGGGTAGCCTGCCCATTCGATGCGGCGGCGGCTGGAATTAAGGGCAAAGGATCCTAGTTGTTCTGCCTGTCCTGGGGAAATGCCGGAACTGTAGATCGGCCCTTTCTCATAGACCCGCACTGAGGATAAGCACTGGTAGGCCAGTACTATCACGTCGGAATCTAGTTCCTTGAGCGTTTCTGCAGCTTTGAGTTCCCAGGGCTGGATGATGGCCACCCGGAATTTCCCGGCGGCCTCTTGTATTTCCTCGTCAGTCAGGTCGTGGCTGCCGTAGCGGATCCAGGCCAGGCGTGGGCGGTAACGCACTATTCTCCTTTAGATCTCCCTATTTTTGTCTACGGAAATATCCTCCCATAAGCTGGCCGGTACGCACCGTTTCGGGGTTGCGCGTGGTGCCCCAACCAAAGAGTTGGCTGCCCTTCGGGCGGCGAAGGAAACCGCCTTCGCGGACATCGTCTTCACCTCGTGCGAGGTCTGCATTCGGCAAGCTTGCGGGGGTGGACGCGGCACCGAGGCGTCGATAAATGGCGTTGTAGCGGCTCATCACCACGGGCATGAGGAAGGTGCCTTGCAGGCGCACAAGGGCGTTCTCGTACCACTCGCGGTAGGCCTCGCCGGACCCCATGAGGGTTGCGATGCCTTTGGCCAAGCCTTCGGAATCGCCGGGTTCCACAAGGATGCCGCAGGGGCCGACTTCGCCGCCGTCGAGGTCGGGCAGCGGGTCGCGCACAACCTGGTCCATGCCGCCAACGTTGGTGCCCACCACGGGCAGGCCGCAGGCCATGGATTCCAGCACCACGATTGGTTGACCTTCGTTGAAGCTGGCCAGGACGAGGGCGTCGTAATCGTGGATGACTTCGCGCACCTTCACCGTGCCGCGGAAGACCACGCGGTCGCTCACGCCGATTTTCTCTGCGTAGGCCACGCAGCGGCGATAGTACTCGGGAATGTGGTCGGTGGGACCCAGCACGTCAACAGTGAAGTTGGTGTATCCCATGCGCACCAGGTGCGCTACCGAATCAATGAGTTCAATGATGCCTTTAATGGGCACCACGCGGGCGATGCAGGCGAAACGCCAATTTTGCTTCCGACCACTGACGATGTCGTCCAGTGCTTCACGACGGCGGAGGCGCCCATAGGAAAAATCGTCCCACTCCATGCCGTTGGGCAGCACCTCGGATTTGCTCGGAATACCACCCAGGGCCTCTGCCTCTGTGATGGCCAGGGGATAGAGGTAGGTGATGTGGTCGGCTGACGGGTACAGCCAAGCACCCATTTCAACCCACCAGCGTGTCCAGAAGTACTCCACCGTGTTCTTCGGGAGCTCCAGGTGGCTGGTGCGGGTAATGGGAAGGTCCATGCGGCGGTCCAGCAGAGTGTTCACCGTGTCACGCACATACAAGTTGTGTTCCGTGAGCAGGAAACTGCCGTTATGCTGCCGAGCACCACAGGCGGCAATGACGGAGGCATAGCCTGTGGTGTGGGCGTGGTACACCTTCGCCGGGGGTTGTACGCGGTCCGTAATGGCGAACGCAAGGCTGAAAAAGTCACGGAGCTGCCAGAACAGCGTGCCCACAGACATGTCCTCGGCGTTGCCCACCATCTTGATGGACTGCTGCATCATGGCTTTGGTGGGGAACACCGGCCACAGCCGGTACGAACGGGTCAGCGGGTTGACGGCTTCATCGTACAAATCCCACAAAGGCTGCGGATTATCACGAGTAACCTGGTCAAGTGCGTACATGAGCTTCTTGGCCACTTCATTGGGGCTGTGGCCGTTAAGTTCTGCAGTGGAATCGAAAAGTTTCTGCAATGCCACGCTGGTTTCAGCCATGGAGAGGTAGATCATGTCCACCCACAGCACGTTGCCCGGCACGTCATAGAGGTATTCGGTGGGGGATTCGGAGTCCCACGCGATGTGGATGATGCCGAACGTCAGCTCAGGATTGTTCGTGATGATGTCGTGAACCACCGCCGACACACCCCCCTTAAGGAACGGGTAGGTTGATTCGGCGACGATGGCTACGTCCACTTCCTCCAACTCGAAATTTTCGTTGGGGCGGCGGGTTTTTACCATTTCGCGGCTTCCTTCCAGAACAACTCATATGGAGCATCAGCGAAAGCGCCACGGCAACTCCGCAATGCCAGGTAGGTCAGGACAATATCGACGATGATCAGCGAGAAGTACGCGGCCGGAATGGGCAGCGCAATCAAGCCGATGGTCACCACTGCGATGTGAATGGCGGACAGTATCTCCGCAGTGCGGTGCTGTTGTAGCTGGCTGAGTTCGAAAATCAGCAGCATCAACATGAGGAACACAATCGGAGCCAACACCAAGGCCAGTACTTCCGTGTTGTGGTCCATGCCCATGATGGCTGAAATGAGCATCATTCCCAGGCCCAGGCCACTGGCGATCAAGGTCGTAGAGGCCACGGATTGTTCCACGCTGCTGGAAATGCCTCCCGACTGGGTGGACAACTCATTACACGGAGCCTGATCGATCATGGCGCGGATACCCTCCATGGAGCGGGTGAGAATATCCAGCTGGGAGGCGAAGTACACGCCTTGAGCCAACACCATAGGAATTAAAGCAACATAGACCACGAAGATATTGATTTCACCGGCGTAGATCAGTACCAACAGGAATTTATCTGCCCAGAGCACGCCACCATACAGTGCACCACGCAGCAGTTCGCGGGTGATGCGGCTGGGGTTAAGCGCACGTGGCTGGAACAACCCAATCAGGGCAGAGTTCAACAGGACCAGGTGGGGGAGCAGCGCAAACACCGGCGCCAAGAACCATAGTTGCGGCATCCAGAACATGAAGGCTGCATAGAACACCCAGGAAAAGAAGATGTAGCCGAAACGCTTGGTCTCTTGCGCCGGGATGATGGCCTGAGAGAACAACATGTTAGTGAACACGCCAACCATGAAAAAGCCGGTCTCGGAGACGCCCCAGCCTTTCACGGACAGCATGACCAGTGCAAAAAGACCCACCACCGGAATGGAGCACAGCAGCAACGGCGGCCACAGTTGGCAGAAGCTGCGGTAAAACAGTGTGGTGTCCCGGCGGTCCACGGTGGCTAGTGGCTCGTAGACGGGCATACTCACCGTGCTGGCAATCCAGGGGACGGTGACAGACACCGCTAACACCACCATGAGTTCACGAGAATTACCAATGCTCTGTGAGTTCAAGGTGCCGCTGATGAACGGGAACACGGACATCAACAGGATCGTCGGGGAGAGGTTGGTGAATAGTTGGAACAACCGTGCGTAGGACTGCCCTTGGTATACCGTCATGTAGACAGCTCCGCCAATGGTGATCGCGCACACAAACAACCCAATAACCGCCAAGAAGGCGGGAGGGTTGGGCGTCATCTCAATGTACGCCCAGGTGACCGGAATCAAAGCAGTGCAGATAGTTAGAACAACCCAACTGATCCAGTGGGGCTGCCCAGATCTAATAACTTTCTGCTGAAAATTATGCTCCGATCCAGGTGCTTGTGTAGTTGATGTCATAGTGCGCTCCGAGAGTCGCTCCAGGGGTGTGGAGCTGGGGAATAACAAGAGGTAAGTGTGATCAGGGTCAGACCGGTTGTCACGGTAATAATCCTATCGAACGCCGCGCGGACCACGAACCTTCCCGTGCGAAATATCAAAATTTGCGTAGCAATACATGAGTAAAATTTGAGAGCGTTTCGCGAGCAAAAGCCGTTGACCTGCGGTGATCAAAAGTGTTCCTCTCACAGTCTAGTTTAAGGATAATTACACATTAAAATTATTTAATATTGTATGGGTAATCTTCTTGCTAGCGCGGGGGTGAAAACCACCCCCGAAAGTTGAAGAATTTCCTACTGAAGCAGGTGTGTGCGGCTCCTTCGCTGGCGTTGCCACCCTGCGTCGCATGGGCCTTGCGCACATGCCGTCACGTGAGAATACTGGGCCTATGGCTCCTGCACCGTCGTCGCGCCCAGCTATCCATGGTGTTGATGTTGATCCCTATGGACGTTGTTGCCACTACCGGTCATCGGTGGACGTCATTGCGAACCGCTGCGCTACCTGTAATGCCTGGTGGGCTTGTTATCAGTGCCATGAGCAATGTGCCGACCATCCGTTTGGCACTGTCTCTGTTGATGCGGATAACACCATTCTCTGTGGTGTGTGTGGAATCACAATGAGGTATGTGCTCTATGCAAGGACTCACTCATGTCCGCATTGTGGACACGGCTTCAATCCTGGTTGTGCTCTGCATAAAGAGCTGTATTTTCATACCTGATTTCTCTTCAAAAGTCAAGTTGATATAACATTTGCTATGGTTGAGATGTCATAAGAAAGCCCCGCTAGCGTGCGAAAACGCGCGCAGCGGGCCTCGTCCTGTCATTTGATTTACTATTCCTTAAGGAAATGACATCTCTGCTACTTGGTTAGCGCAGCACACGTTTGCCCAGCTTCAGTGCCGTCTTCAACGCAGAGGTATAGGTTTCCCGCGCAACCTCGCCAGGGCCTGACACCGGCATGACGCGCTGCGACGAGACAGTGCGTGTTGTTGTGTACTTCAATAAGCCCTCGTCGCCGTGGCGACGCCCCACGCCCGATGCTTTCCAGCCACCCATCGGGGCGTCGATACTGCCCCAGGTGGCCGCGTAACCTTCGTTGATGTTGACGGTGCCTACCTCCAACTGCGAAGCAATCTCCCATGCAGTATCGGGGTCGGCAAACACGCTGGCATTCAGACCATATTCAGAATCGTTGGAGCGTTGAATGGCCTCGCTGATGCTGTCTACTGTCTCTACGTACACCACTGGGCCGAACACCTCCTCGCGGTATAGCTTCGATCGTTTCGCCACGTTCGTCAGCACAGTGGGCGCATAGAAGGCTTCGCCGAGGTCCGGGAGGGCACGTCCACCAGCGAGAACGGTGGCGCCACGAGTCACGGCGTCCTTAACCATGTCCTCAACGCGCGCGCGGTGCTCGGCGGAAATGAGACTTCCCATGTCCACGTCCCACTCCGGGCCGGGGCCAATCCGCATCGCCTCAATCGCTGCGACGAACCGTTCAAGGAACTCCTGGGCAATCGCCTCATGCACATAGATGCGTTCAATGGATACACACAGTTGCCCCGAGTTGGAAAAACACCCCGAAATAGCACCCTGAACAGCGCGTTCAATATCCGCGTCGTGGGCAACGATCATGGGATTCTTGCCGCCCAACTCCGCCGAATACCCGATCAGACGCTCACCCGCGATGCTGCCCAAGCGTCGCCCCGTCATCGTTGAACCAGTGAACATCAAATAGTCGCACCCCTCGGTGATCGCGCGCCCCACCACGCCGCCCGACCCCGACACCACATGGAACAGATCGCGGGGAATGCCCGACTCGTACAACAGCTCAGCAATCTTCAATGCCGTCAGCGGAGTAAGCGAATCCGGCTTGAGCACCACACCATTGCCCGCCAGCAATGCCGGAATCGCATCGGAGGCCGTCAGTGTCAACGGATAGTTCCACGGTGCGATAATCCCCACCACGCCATGCGGAACATGCTCCTCAACAGTGTGCGTGAGCACGGGTAATGCGCCCTTTTTGCGGCGAGTCCGTAGCATGCGCGGGGCGGCGTACGCGTAATGACGCGCAGTGATCGCCACGTCCAACACCTCATCGAACGCACTTGCGCGGTTCTTGCCGGTCTCCGACTGAATCACATCCATGAGTTCCGACTGCCGCTCCAACACCATGTCATGTAGCCGCAACATCACCGCCTTCCGGTGCTGAAGCGACGTCGACACCCACTGTTTTTGGGCATCGCGTGCGGCAGCAAACGCTTTGCGGGTGAAATCGGCGGTGTGCGCGGGGACATCACCAACATGCTCGCCAGTGGCGGGGGAATAAACAGAAATGATGTCACTTGAACTCATACCCTTAAATCTATGGCATCTATTTTCGACTCTGGTGCTGCACGAAGTCTTGGGCGTGCCGTCATGCACTGTTTTTCCTGCAAAACCGATGCAGCAAACGCACACAGCATCGTTGCGACCACGATGCCGGTTCGACATATTCAAGCCTGCGACCAGCAAAAACTCCGGCGGTATATACCCTGCGCGTATCGACGCCGCGAACAACAATACAGGTGATAACGGCACTGTTTCCTGCGCACTAACCAGCAATAATGACATAGCACACCAGCTGCGAACATGTTTTTCCCTATCCTGGAAACCATGACGTTCACCGAGCATGACAGCGCCGAAGCCGCAGTTGACGCCCTCATTACCATGTACGATGCTGTGGTTGAGCTGGCCGAGGAGGCGCTGGGCAGCGGGAACCACGAGCTTTACCGCGACGTCGTCTACCCGAAGCTCATTGTTGACGTGAAACAATGGCGGCCCATCGACCGCACCGAACCCTACGGGTATGTTGACCATGCTGGGCGGTACGCGGCGGTGCTCAGCAGGCCGCGAATGATGCGTACCTACCTGATGGACATGCTTACCCGGCTGGTCACCAACTATCCCTGCGACATCTACACCTGCTACAGCGACATTCAGATCCCGCCCGTGTTCATTGACGGTCTAGAAAACACCCCACAAAACATTGGTGGCATAGGGGGAGAGACGGGAGGTGGCTCGGGGGACTCGGCAATTCCACAGCCCAGCCTAGACTTCGTTGACGACGGTATTGTCGACAGCGCCTGGGACGCCTTCCACAGTGACGAACTGCCGCTTTTTCACTTCGCGCCGCACCGCTTCGATGTGGCCTGCAAACGCATCGAACACTACACCGGCATCCCCGCTGACGGTGTGCAACAATTCATCCTGTTCACCAACTACGCCATGCACACCACTGAATTCGTGAAGTACGGACTGGCCGAACTGGTGAAAGGCGACACCCGCTACACGCACATGCTGCTACCCAATGGCGAAAAAGTTACTGCCAACAACGCTGCAACCTGCGAGTATAACTTAGATAGCCGCTACCAAATGCCGCGCTACGATCTCTGTACAACCGACGGAGATGGCATCACGATCATCAACATTGGCGTCGGTCCATCCAACGCCAAAACCATCACCGACTGCCTTGCCGTCCTCCGCCCCGAATGCTGGGTGATGATCGGACACTGTGCCGGACTCGACGGGCGCATGCGCATCGGTGACCTCATCCTCGGCAACGCTTACCAGCGCCGCGACCACATTCTCGACGACCGCATCGGGGTCAACATCCCCATCCCGGCAGTTCCCGAAGTACAACGCGCCCTCGAAGCCAGCGTTCACGCAGTCTACGGGGAATCCCAAGACCTCATGCGTACTGGTACCGTCCTCTCCACCGACGATCGCAACTGGGAATGGCACACACCCCATGATCTGTGGCGCATCCTCCGTGGTTCCACCGCTGTGGCCGTTGACATGGAAAGCGCCGCGCTAGCCACTAATGGTTACCGTTACCGCATCCCCTACGGGACACTGCTGGCGGTGTCTGACCTACCACTCCACAACGTACCGAAACTCCCCGCCGCCGCCCAAGCCTTCTACTCCAACTCCAAAGAAGCCCACCTCATGTGCGCCGTTCGCGCAATGGAAACGCTGGCCGCGAACCCCGAGAAACTGCACACCCGCAAGCTTCGGCGCACCATTGGGGAGGTGCCGTTTAGGTAGGGTGTGTTACTCTCTGCCAGGTCACCTGGTACGGGGGCGGTTTTCCGTTTCCCGCTTGTCGACGCCGCTATTAGCTTTGGTCGCTACCGACAGACTCTGTTGCCGTTGTTTAACGGCGTGATCGCAGCATAGTGCTAAGGACCCCGCTGGCTGCTAATGCAAAGACTCCACCTGCTACAAGAACAGCGGTGTGGAAACCAACAAGAAAACTACCCGAAGCAATAAACGTGCCAAGTAGTGCAACACCAAAAACGCTACCTACTTGCCTTGCGGTGTTGATAACGCCACCGGCGACTCCAACATACTCTGGTGGTGAAGCATTAACAGCAGCCGAGGTTGCTGCTGGCATAGCGAAAGCCATGCCAAATCCCACGCAAAATGTGAGGAGTGCAATCACTGGATAAGGCGTTTCAGGCGATACCGCAATCAGGCTTGAAAAACCGCCTGTGCCAATGAGCAGTCCTATCAGCATTGCTGGATATGCGCCATATTTGGCAGCACACCTCCCACCAAGAGGCGAAGCGATGATAGCCGAGGTTGCTTGAGGTGCTAAGGCCAATCCTGACAACCATGGTGACCAGCCAAGAAAATCTTGGAAGTAGAGGGAAAGGATAAAGAGCTGCCCGAAAAAGCTGAAGTTCAGGCAAAAGCCAACGAACGCTGCAATACTGAAGGTTTCTTCCCTGAACAGTGCGAGTGGGAGCATGGGGTCGGGTGTTGTTGATTCAATTGTGAAGAAGCATGCGGTTAGGATTATCCCGCTCATGATCCACGCGATATAAGTGACGTCCCACCCGTGCTCTCCCCATGTGATGACCACATACGTGATTGAGGATAAGCTCACTATCGCGGTGACTTGCCCCCATAGATCGAATCGCTTAGCGGCGCTGGCCTTCTGTACAGGTATAACGCCGATGACCAGCATTATGAGGGCTGTGATGATCGGTATGTTGATCCAAAATGCCGCATTCCAGTCTATTGCTGAGACCAGCATGCCACCCACAATAGGTCCAAGTGCTGCTGCGATTCCTCCAGCTGCGCCCCACAAGCCAATTACTTTTGTTCGTTGTGCATGATCAGAGTACATTTCCGCAATCAAGGCGAGCGAGCTTGGAACGACCATTGCTGCCCCAATGCCTTGAAAAGCGCGAAAAATAATCAGCGCCCACATTGATGTGGAAAGCGCGCACAGGAAAGAAAATATGGCAAATGTAGCAAGTCCTGCGAGGTAGACGTGTCGAGCTCCCAGGCGATCACAAGCAGTACCTGATGTTAAAAGCAAAGCGGCAAATGAGAGCGTATAGGAATCAACCACCCACTGTAGAGACGAGGTTGTGCCACCAAGGTCCTTGCCGATGTAGGGAAGCGACACGTTGACAATGGTCGTGTCGAGCATAACTACGAAGAAACCGCATAATACTGTGCACAGTGCTATGCGCTCATTAAGGTGTCGCATGATTGCCTTACGTGATAACTGTAAGCTGTGGTCGAGGATATGAATGTGACCATAGAACCGTTTTGGTTCGATGTGGGGCGAACAAAGTGGTCGCTAGAGTGGTTGTTAATGAATACGCGTTATTTTCCCGAGGCAGTTCCGGATGTTTCTGTCCTCTGCGATGTGCTATCCGACCAGTCGCGTGCAGCAATGTGCGCAGCGCTCATGAGTGGCACTGCCTGGACTGTTGGCGAACTTGGGCATTATGCAGGCGTATCGCGATCCACGGCAACGGAACACGTGAATAAGCTGGTTAAGGTCGATATCGCGCATGACATTCGGCAGGGGCGCCATCGTTATGTCACGCTTGCTGGCAGCCATGTTGCGGAAGTGATCGAGGCTCTTGGTGTATTGTCGTCCGATCTACTGCCAACACCTCAAAGCCTGAATGCACATCGAACTACTAAGGCCCTAGCGGATGCACGTACCTGCTATTCCCATCTCGCCGGAAGACTTGGGGTTCGTCTTTGCACCCATTTCATTGAGCAGGGGTTCATTGCGCCGGATTGGGCAGTCACTACTGAAGGCGTGAACTTCTTCCATTCCTGGGGAATAGATGGTTCCAAACAGCTTATAACGAAGGCTTGTCTTGACTGTACAGAGCGCCAGTTTCATGTTGGCGGTGCGCTGGGCATGTACGTGTGTCAGCAATTCTTTGCTCGCCAGTGGATAACGCGGGTAAAGGGGACTCGCGCTGTCAAGCTCACTCCAGCGGGCACCACGATGTTGAACGATCTGGGCATATCCCTCGACTAGCCAGCATCACCTGCGTTTTTTCGACACCGTGGGGTCCCCAGGAATCCAGAAACGCCAATGGGGTTCGGTGTTTTTGCTGATACCGATGCGCGGCCCGGTCATGTAGTCCACGGGTTCATCGGGGCTGACTAAAAGAAAACCAGCCTCCGCATCAGTTGGGTCCTGCGAGATGGGGGAGTGGTTGTGTTCGATGAGCAATCCGAGTGCTTTTCCGAGGTTGCCTGGACCTTGGGCGAGTCGGGAGTGCGGGTGGACGTCGCCACGCCTGGCCTGCGCGACGTCGCTACCAGCAACAATGGCACCTGCTCGCAGAAGCACTCCGCCTGCGGTGCCGTCGGGCCAGCACACAATGTTGCCTGCTTTGTGGATGCCATAGGAGTTGTAAACGTAGAGGCATCCGGGAGGTCCGAACATAGCAGCGTTGCGGGCGGTTTTGCCTCGATAAGCGTGGGAGGCTTCATCATTCGCACCGAGGTAAGCTTCTACCTCCGTGATACGGAGGCTGACCTCGCCGATGGTGAGCACGCACCCGAGTAGCTGTGGGGCGACAACGTCGGGAGCGTCGGCGAAGTTGATCATGTGGCGAGTGTACTGGACAACCCGGTATCGTGCATGGAGCGTGTAGGATAGTGGCAATTTGATCAAACTATGGAGGTTTCTATGTCATTAACTGTTGCAGAGGCGATTGCATCCCGGCGGGCCACACGCAAATTTGAGGATAAGGACATTCCAGCTGAGGTGCTGGATCGTGTCGTGTCTCATGCCCTGGAGGCACCGAGTTCTTTCAATCTTCAGCTTCGTGATCTTGTAGTGATCCGTGATCCAGAGGTAAAGCAGGCGTTGTTTGAAGCATCTGGTCAACGGCAGTTTATCGACGCCCCGGTAGTGCTGGTCACCGTTGCTCGTGCGGAAACCTTCCCAAAGGATGCGGAAGAGATTCTAGGGGCAGAGCGTAAGGCTGTGGTTGCGCAGTGGCGAGAGCCAAAAACTCCGGCTGAACTGCGTGAGGCTGGTATGAAGGACGCAATGCTTGTTGCTGGGTTTGCGTTGCTTGCCGCGCAGGCTGAGGGCTTGGCTACCAGCCCGACAACGGGGTGGGATGAAGAAAAGGTGAAAGAGGCTATTGGTCTGGGTGGTCGTGATGACCGTGCCATTGGGCTTGTCACTGCTGTGGGTTATCCGGCTGAGTTTCCTGCACACCCAGGTCGTGCTGCAGATAGGCTCGTGATTGACAGGTACTGATCACACACTGGATTATGATTGCAGCGGGATACTGCTTCATTTAGCCTTGGTGCTATGACTGCGTATCTTTTTGATCTGTATGGTGTCCTGCTGAAAGTCCAAGAGGAGGGGGCGCTGCGCGATATTGAAAGAGCGGTGGGGGCGGGTCCAGAGATATGGGATACGTACTGGGAGTTCCGCTATGACTTGGATGCGGGGCTTATCACCGAGCAGGAGTATTGGGAGAAGTTTCGTCAGGCCCTCAACCTACCGCCGTTTGATGTGGATGCTGTGATCGACGTGGATTACAGCGGCTGGGTGGTTCCCGATGAGGAGATGACTGCATACGTTACTGGCCTGGTCGAGCAGGGGGAGCGCGTGGGCTTGTTGTCGAATATTCCGCGCGGCCTGGCGGAGCGTGTGTTGAAGGAGC
>ERZ773038.717-NODE-717-length-20700-cov-6.619327_pt1 | contig 20700 bp, 18 predicted proteins | sample MGYA00511665_ERZ773038 | MGnify/ENA primary metagenome ERZ773038 (study PRJEB29015, sample SAMEA2737966) | human oral metagenome | biome: human oral; feature: human-associated habitat; material: dental | place: China | collected 2028 ... | reverse complement strand
ACACCCAGGGGCTCATGAGGAGGACCCCTGAGGACGCGGCCGCCGCCGGGTCGGCTGGGTCTGCCGGGCATGCAGAGTCCGCAGCGTCCGCAGAGTCCGACCGATCCGGCCTCCCAGGAGCAGGCCGATGGCTGCGGCGGCGATCCCTGCCGCGAGCGAGCCGAACAGGTAGGTGAACGCCAGCGGCCGGTGGTCGGTGCCCAACAGACCGGCGGTCTCCAGGATGTAGGTCGAATGCGTCGTCAGCCCGCCCATGAGGCCGGTGCCGACGGCCAGTCGCACGGTTCTGCGGCGGCCCTTGTCGGGGCCAATGGTTGCGAGCAGTCCGGTCAGCAGGCCCAGGGCGAGAGCGCCGAGCACGTTGACGGTCAGGGTCGCCTCGGGCAGATGCGCCGGATCGTGCGGCCACGCCTCGGCCAGACCGGCGCGCGCCAGCGTGCCGACGGCGCCCCCTAGCCCGACGGCGACCAGCGCCCGTCCATTCTCACTCATGTCGCTTACTGACGCTTCGCCACTTGAAAACCGTCGACGTCGAGGATGAGCTCGTAGGAGACGTGCCGGGACTGCGTTGCCCACGCGGCGGCGTCGGTGGGCGGCCTGCCGCCCCAGGCCGGGGAATGGGAGTCGACGATGACGTAGTCGTTGGCCCGGTCGGATGTGCCCACCCAGGACACGGTCGCCTTCGGCACCAGGTAGGCCAGGAGCGTCAGGTCGGTCTCGACGCTCGCGCCCTCGGGGATGGAGTCGAGCACCTGCTGCGCGGCGCCCGCCCGGCGGGTGGTGCCGTAATCCGTCTGGGTCATGGCCCACAGGGGCAGGTCGGAGGCGGTGAGGACGCCCGTGACCAGCGGGACGACGACGCCGACGGCGACCACCCGGCGGGCCCATACGGGGGCGGCCAGCCAACCCGCGCTCGACTCGTCGACGGACTCGGCCGGTTCGCCGAGTAGTGCGCCCGAGGACCTGCGGGTTCGGCGCTGACGCAGCCGGGAGACGACGTCGAGCAGCGCTCCCAGCGCGATGGGGATGAGCACGGCGTTGTAGTGCCAGAACCGCCACTGCCAGTACGCCTCCTTGTCCGCCAGGAAGCGCCAGCCCAGGGTCGGCAATGTGAGCGCCATCCATGGCGAGGCCATGCCGATCAGGCCGGCCGTGCACGCCAGCATGAACAGCGTGGCGACCTTGACGTCCGGGGAGAACAACCGTTCGAGCAGGGTCCCGCCGGTCTGCGCGGAGGCGACGCCGTCGCCGGAGTTGCCGCCCAGCCCGTACTGCCAGGACCCCGTGGGGCTGAGCAGCGGCAGGATGATGAACACGGTCAGGACGAAGGCGAGCGCGCCGAAGAGGGCCAGGTACCCGCCCACCTGCACCGCTGTGGGCCGGCCCGCCCCGACGGGCGCGACGGCTCCGCCCCCCGAGGGCCCCGCCTCGGGACGGTCGACGCGCAGGGCGCGCCACCACGTGGGCTCCCTCCCGATGCTGGATACGGCTCCCCCTCCGACGCCGGCGGAGGGCGCCGGGGCGAGACCTGCGCGCTCGTCCTGCCACCCGCGCAGCGCGATGGCGCCGCCCGCTACGATGAGAGTCAGCCCCATGTCCTCCTTGACGAACACCAGTGGCATCAGCCACAGGGCGCACGCCGACCAGCGGCGCTCGACGAAAGCGGCCGACGCCCATGCCAGCGGCGGCACCGCGAAGGCGATCTCGTGGAATTGGGCCTGCGCCGCGCCCTGGAATCCCCACGACAGGACGTAGAACACCCCCAGCAGCGTTGCGACCGAGCGGCCCAGCAGGCGCGTGGCCAGGCGCGTCAACGGCCAGGCTGAGACGGCCAGGAGCAGGTCCTGGACCACCAGGAGCATGAGCGGGCTGGGGAACAGGCGCCACAGGGGACCGAGCAGCACGAGGATGGGGTGGAAGTGGTCGCCTAGCAGGTTGTAGTCGTCCCCCTTGATCGGGACGATCGGTGCATGGCCGTGGGCGTAGGCCTTGGCCATCTCGGCGAAGATCGCCAGGTCCCAGCTGGGCACCGTGATCGAGCGCCACTGGCCGACGGAGTAGGCGATGAGGATCCATGCCCCCGCGAGGACGGCCGCAGCCGCGGGCAGGCGGTCCGCGGCGGCGGGCAGATGGCCCGCGGCGGTGCTGCGAACGGTGCGAACGGTCTGCCAGGACAGGGGTCGGGATGTGATCATCGCCCTTGAGCCTACAAGAGGCGACGGCGTGCGAGCGCACCTGCGAGTAGGCTGCCCGCGTCAGCCCATCACGAGGAGATTTCATGGCCGAGCAGATCGCTCAGGACGACCGGCTGCAGCGACGCCTCACCAACAGGCACGTCCAGCTCATCGCCATCGGAGGGGCCATCGGCACCGGGCTCTTCATGGGATCCGGCGAGGCCATATCGGCGGCCGGCCCCGGGGTGCTCCTGGTCTACGCGATCATCGGAGGCGTCCTCTTCCTCGTCATGCGGGCCCTGGGCGAGCTCCTCCTGTCCGATCTGGAGTACAAGTCCTTCGCGGACGTCGCCCACGACCTTATCGGACCGTGGGCCGGGTTCTTCACCGGGTGGACCTACTACGTCTGCTGGCTGGTGACGGCTATCGCCGAAGTCATCGCGATCACCGGTTACGCCCGCTTCTGGTGGGAGGACTTGCCGCTGTGGGTGGCGCCGGTGGTTACCGTGGCCATACTGCTGGGGTTGAACCTCACCACTGTGCGGGCCTTCGGCGAGATCGAGTTCTGGTTCTCCATCATTAAGATCGTGGCCATCATCGCCCTGGTGGTCGTGGGGATCGTACTGGTCGTGATCGGCTTCGCCTCGCCGAACGGCGCGCATGCGAGTGTGACTAATCTGTGGCGCGACGGCGGCATGTTCCCCAACGGGTTCCACGGATTCACCGGGGCGTTTCAGATCGCCGTCTTCGCCTTCGTGGGAACCGAACTGATCGGCACCGCCGCTGCGGAGGCCAAGGACCCCGAGGTCACCCTGCCCAAAGCGATCAACGCGATCCCGGTGCGCATCGTCATCTTCTACCTGGGGGCGCTCGCCGCCATCATGTCCGTCACTCCGTGGCGGGAGGTCGATTCGGGATCGAGTCCGTTCGTGACCATGTTTTCACTGGCCGGGCTGGGCGTTGCCGCCGGCGTGGTCAATTTCGTGGTCCTCACGGCGGCGGCCTCCAGCGCCAATTCGGGGATCTACTCGACGTCCAGGATGCTGTTCGGATTGTCGTGGGCCGGCCATGCTCCACGGATCTTCCGCAAGTTGACGGCGCGCAGCGTGCCCGGACCGGCACTGCTGGCGACCTGCGCGGCCCTGCTGACCTCGATCCCGCTGCTGTACATGTCGGAGTCGATTATGACGGCATTCCTCACGGTGACGACGATGGCCAGTGTGCTGTTCATCTTCGTATGGTGCATCATCATCGTCTCCTATCTACGCTTCCGTGTTCTGCGACCCGACTGGCATGCGATGAGCACTTTCCGGCTCCCCGGCGGGTGGGTGTCCGCGTGGGGGACGCTGGCCTTCTTCCTCTTCGTGGTCTGGACGCTGATTCAGGCGGACAAGACGCGTGAGGCGGTGGCGGTCTCCCCGATATGGCTGGCGGCCCTCGGAGTCGCCTGGTGGCTGCGCTCGCGCCGCACGGCGCGGAAGGAGACGGGTGACGAGAGCTCCGCTGCTGTGGAGGAGATGTGACGGCAGTATCCGGCGAGCGTTGAGAGCGGGCGGGCGAGCAGCCGGAGCGGCGGAGCTCCCGGGTGATGTCATTGCCCAGCAGGATCGAGACTCGCCCGCCGAGAGGCGTCGGGCCGCTCGGCGGTAGCGAACTCAGCGGCGTCGATGCTCGATGCGCCTGATCGGTGGCGTTCCCGAGTCGACCGCCTTGTCGACTGCCTTGGTCCGCGTCACCAGCGCCGCCTGCTCGGGCATTGGCGGGGTGCAACGGTCCGAGCGGGGGTTGATCGACGGCGGGGTCCGGGGAGTAGGGTGTGTCGGGATTGACGTGTGTCCCTACACAGGAAGTAGGTCCCCATCGTATGGGTCAGCCGACGCCTAGTCCCTCGCCCGGTCCGGCTCCGACGCCCGGCCCGTCGTCCTCCTCCGCTCCGGCTCCGACGCCCGCCCCGTCGCCGCAAGTGGCGCCGGTTGAGGTCCCGCCGGAGCCCGAGGTCGATCCTCCGACGGATCCGAATCAGGCGATCAATTACAAGAAGGTGGCGTTGAAGGTGGTCCTGGATTCCTTGAAGGCGGCCGAGCAGGCCGTCGGCGCTGATTATATGGATACGGGTGAAGCTCCTAAGAGCCAGACCCTCACGGAGGGGCTGGGTGGCGAGGGGAGCGTGTGGCAGTCGCCGAAGGCGGATGCGGCCTACACGGTCCTGGAGAGCATCATCTCCTCGATCGGCTCCAAATTCAGGGACGCCACCACCGCGGTTGAGGACGAGTGGAATCTTGAGCCGATGTACGTCGCCAAGACTGATGCGCGAGCTGAGTGGAATGCATGATGGCGTACGTGTCTCTTGATCCTGATGCGCTGCAGACGCTGATCGACGGCCTTAAAGGCTACGCGACCACCGCGATCACCAACCGGGACGATGCGGTCAATGTCAACACTTATGAGGACTCACCCACGTCATTGACGGATTTCTCCGATATTGTCGGGCTGCATTGCGCTAGCCTGGAGGACGAGGCTGCGGACCTCCAGAATCGGTTGGATGCGGCCAGGGCGGCCAATGAGAGCGGGCTGACGACCACCGGTGCGGATGGGAGAACTATCGCCTACGTCATTCCGGAGGGTATGGAGGACACTGCGGAGAATGCGACGGCGTCCAACAACGTTGATACAGTCAACCAGGCCCGGGAGGATGCCGCTTCGCTCTCCGACTATGCGAAGGGCGGTTGCGACCCTGACGATTGGGATGCTCTTCTGGCCCGAGTGCAGGCCGGTCAGGACGATCCGGCCTACGCCAATGCCCTACTGGCCAATATCGACCCGGGATGTCTTCTCGACTTGCCCGCGGACATTCACGGTAAGATGACGGCCAGGGATGCGAAGGACCAGACGGACTGGTCTTTGCGCCCTGATGCCGCCCGGGATCTGACCAACGCGCTCGGTCACGTTCTGGCGACTGCGTCGTACACCTGGCCGGACGATCAGGCGGCCGACTACGCCAACAAGCTCGCGGACGCCACCGAGGAGAAGGGCAAGTCCGAACGCCTCAAGGCTCTCAACGGCATGCTGATGGCCTCGCAGGACGTCGACGTCGACGAGGATGGGACGGCTGAGTCCGTGGGTCTGGATTACAGTGACTCGATGCTGACCACCCTGGCCCAGCGCATGGAGAACTACTCGCCGCAGAAGTGGGACAACACCAGCCCGAGGGACTGGTTGGACCGCCTGGGCGACTTTCACGATGATTCCCATCTCCTCCTTCCGAAGGAGCTCTACTCCGATAATCCGATCGCGGGCGTCGTCCATGCCATGACCGGCAATCCTCAGGCGGCGCAGAACTGGCTGGTCGCCCGCCCTGACGGGCAGGGGGCGCCGGATCCCGCTTCGCTAAGGCAAACGAAGGAGACCGTTCGACGCGTGCAGGATCTGGTCGGCTGGGGCTCCCTGAAGGAGAAAGGATGGGCCACCGACTGGGCGACGATGGCCTATGAGTTCGACTCCCAGGGCTGGGTTTCATCGGACCCGGCGGTGATGAGTCAGGAGGAGAGGTCCTACCAGGATTACGCCTCGGCAACGGCCGTTTCAGGGATTCTCAACGGCATTGGGAGCGGCGAGAAGCCCGTGACCCTGCCCGATGGGGCGAGGAACCTCGTGTCGGAAACGCTCGCAAACCACCCGGACAGCGTCGTCGAATCCACGGAACAGGCGAATCCGGTGAGCCCCGTAAGCTCCGGGGAAATGGAAGCGGATGATGGGACGACGACGTACGACTACAGGCCGCTCTTCACCGACCGGGCCCTGTCGAATCTCGTTGGTCAGATCTCCTACAATGAGACCGCGTCCAGTCGCCTCGGAGAATCGGTGACCGACTACAATCAGAAGGTGTTCGACGACGCCGTCGCCACGTACAAGGATTCGGGAGACTTTATAGCCGTGGAGGAGGCGGTTGCCGCTCAGTGCAGGACCAACGGATTTTTCGCCGGCGCTGCAGGATATCAATTTGTGAACGACGCTCAGCCGTTCAATGAGGATCAGGAGTCCAGTGCGAATTCGCGGGCCAACGACATGAAAAATGTGGCGTTCATGCAGAATTATGAGCAGCTCACCGCCTCCCTTCTCAACAGCGGTCTGTATGATTCGGATGATCTGCTGGGAGCCGTCCGCGACAGCGGGAAAGACCGTCAGACGGATCGGGTGGTCGACGAGGATGGGAACCCTCTGATGGTAGGCATGGATCCATCCGAGATCGGAGATAAAGACGTCAAGCGCGGTCTCGACCAGGTTGGTGGTTACCTCTACCACCGCGCCGACGGCACTCTTGATTTCAGAGACTCAAGAGACGAGCAGTTCAATAACGGCTATGAAGCGGCCAAGCCGTCTAACAATGCGGCGCCGGCGCACTCGTGGGGTGGGTGATAGCGGCAGTGGCGGATAACCTGGTCGACCTGACCCAGTCCGCTTCCGCACCGCTATGAGGTCACGCGCGGTTCGCACCGGTTACAGCGTATCCTGCGCTCTTCCATCCGCTGGTGTCGGGTGGGGACGAGAGCCGGAGCCTCCTCACCCGCCGGACCCCGTACGTGCCAAGGACGGTCGGCGTTGAAGGCCTCCGCCGCCGCCAACCACGAGCTCGTCCGGGAAGGCCTGCTCATCGCAGGACCGGCCGTACCTGAACCCGACTGTACCTGGACCCAGCCGTACCTGAACCCGGTCACCGGAGCCCTGACGGCCGAGGCTCCCGCGCACGCCTCCCGACGAACATCATCGTCTCGCGGTCCCCGTCCTCGGCCGGCTGCGCAGGACCCGCAGCACTGTCCTCCGCTGCATCGATCCCGTCGATTCAATCGTTCATCGCCGATCTATCCTGGTTCGGACAGAGCCTCGGGCAGGGCCGACGATTCGAACAGTCCCACTCACTCGACTCCCGTGCGGGCCTTCGGGACGGCGGACGCCGTCGTGCGCTCCGAGCTCGAGGCCGGTGCCCATCGGCGTCGCCACGGCCAGCGCGGCGACGAACCGGCACCGACGTCGTTCGCAACCGCCCGCACGGGCAGTGCAGGCGGTCGGGACATGAGCCGATGACCTCCGGCCACGGCGGGAGGCGCACGGAAACGCAGGGTATCAAGTATAGGAACAATAATAGCAAGACGCCCTCCCGCGCCACCCCCGGACGCCATCTAAAACGTTTCAATCAACCTTCATCGCCATCTGCGCGGGGCGCACCGTCGCCGGTCGGGGGAGTGCGGTGATCGAGGATTCCGTCGCATCCCGCAAGTTGAATCGTTACAATTGAAAATGACGCTGATAGGCTCTACCTTATTTCGTCGATCCGCTTATCACTCATACGTTTCAGTGGGGGATGTTCCGGCATCCTCCGTACCTTCTCGATTCTCTCGAAGTGAGAGTCAATCTACGTACCCAGTTTTTAGATATTCGGTTAAGAACCATCTTGTTAATCGAGGCGTCGCGTCGATGCGGCGATGGTCGTGTGCGTCCTCGTCACACATCCCCGACCGGGTTGATGTGGAACGATTGAGCATGACGGTGACAAACGTGGACCATGCGGAGCATCGGGCCTGGATAGCTAGCGGCTGCAGCGCCGGCGGGCTCTTTGGATGATGTACGGATCAGAGCGAACCGTCGACGTCTCACCGGCTCCCGCGGGCCGCCGCCTCTCCGGCGGCCCGCTCCGACTCCTCGCCCGTCTGCCCCGCCGGATCCCCGAGATTGCAACAGAAAGTCGGTGAGCCGGGGACGGGGAGCGATACTCCCCGACCCCGGCTCACCGACAGATCTTATAGACGCTCAGGCGTCGTAGGATTCGACCTGCGGCAGCTCGGGCTGGTCGGTTACGCCGTTAGCCTCCGCGATGTTGTTGTGGTTGTTCGCCACATCGCAGGCGGCGCTGGCCAGGACCTGCTCGAACTGGATCAGCTTCGGACGGAACTCGTCCCAGGCCGACCGGAAAGAGTCGGCGTTCGGGCTTTCCCACACCGCGGATGCCAGTGAGGTGTCGGTGCCCGAGACGATCGAGTGGGCCGAGTCGACGTCCCCCGACAGCGTGCTGTGCAGGGTCTGTAGAGTGGTCAGATCTGATGAAAGTGGCATAGGTGCTCCTCGTTCGCAGGGATGGCGTCCGGTCTGACGCCGGGACCGCACCGCAAGGATGGTGCGACCGCTCGGATCCAGGCTTGCACGTCATGACGCGATCCGCAAGCAAAATCTCGTTTTTCGTCGAAATCGCCCGATCAGCGGACGGATCGGGCGAAGGGGGTGGCGCTCCGAGATCAGTTCGGTATGTTAGAAGACGACCCTGCCGTCCACCCCTACCGGACCGAGATGACCTCTCCAACCGATATCCGTACGTCCCGCCGTCGTGATCGCGATGCCAGAGCCACCGGCTCCACCCGCGCCCAGGAGGAGAAGAAGTCCCGCGGGCGCCTCCCGTCAGCCCCGCGCGAGCGCCGGCCGCTGCTCGCTGCCCTCGCCGTGATCCTCATCGTCGGCGGAGCCCTGCTGGCCGGCCTGCTGGCCGCGCGGATCGACCAGCGCGAGGAGATGCTCATCGTGGTCAAGCCGATCGAGGCCGGCCATGTCATCGCCCTCGAGGACCTCGCCTCGATGCCCGTGGCCGCCAACAGCAGCATCCTCATCCCCGCCAGCCGCGCCAACGAGATCGTGGGACAGACCGCGAAGGTCGCCCTCGACAAGGGCGAGCTCGTCCAGACCACTCAGATCACCGACTCCTCCCCCACCCAGGACGGGCGGAGCGTCGTCGGGCTCTCGCTGGAGGCGGGGCGCTTCCCCGCGGCCGGGCTCTCAGCGGGAGACGTCGTCAGCATCGTGAACGTCTCCGCCGACGGCTCGACTCCGATCTCGGGCGCCCAGGTGCTCGATGCCGTTCCCACCTCGGGGAAGGACGGCAATTGGACCTCGGGCGCCACCGTATCCGTCCTGGTCCCCTCCGCCCAGGGATCCAGCGCGGCGGCGCTGGGAGCCTCGGGCAATGCGGCCGTCGTCGTCACCGCCGCCGGCCAACCGATCGGTGATCACTGATGCTTCTCTCCCTCGCCTCCGCCAAGGGAGCCCCCGGCACGACGACCAGCGCCCACGTCCTAGCCGCGGTGTGGCCAGTCCCTATTCTCCTGGTCGACGCCGACCCCGCCGGCTCGGACCTCATCTACCGGCTGCGCGCCGACAACGGCCTTCCTCTGGACGCCGAGCGCGGCCTGCTCTCATTGGCCGCCGCCATGCGCAACAACCCTGACGCCCCCGTTGAGGAGCACACGACGCTGGTCGACGGCGGCCTCGACGTGCTGCTGGGGATGCCCCGCCCCGAGCAGGCGGCCGCCGTGGCCTCCAGCTGGGGCGCTATTGCCGGGCGGCTGCGCACAACGCGCGATGTGGTGTGCGATGTCGGTCGGCTCGTCCCCGGCTCCCCCAGCCTGCCCGTCGCCCTGTCCTCCGACGCGCTGCTGCTGGTGGTGAGGGCGGGCGTGGATTCTTACGCTCATTTACGGGACCGTTTGCGCTGGGTGGCGGAGGAGACCGCGCGTCGCGCTGAACGGCCCGATCTGGGGGTCCTCCTCGTCGCTCCGTGGAGGCATCGTCATGAGGCCGGTGATCTTCAACGGTTGCTGCGTTCCAGCGGTGTTGACGTGCCGGTGGTCGGCGCTCTTGCTTTTGATCGTGATGCCGCTGATTCATTGGCCGGACGTCGTCCGCATTCGTTGCGACGAAGTCTTCTGGTGCGTTCGGCGCGGAGTGTGGTGTCGTCTGTTCGTCGTCCCGCCGATGCGGCGTTCTGGGGGGTTTCGCGATGAGTGCTGATCAGAATCTGGTGCGGCAGATGCGTGAGGAGGTCGCCGATCTCCTCGCTCAGCAGCGTCATGACGACGCCGCCACGGGTATCCCGCCCATGAGTTCGGAGGATGAGCGCCAGTTCGCCCGCGCTCTTATCAGCCGGGTGCTCGACCAGCACGCCCGAGCCGAAATCGCTGCGGGGCGCAGTCCGTTATCGGCGGGGGATGAGGATGAGGTCGCCCAGGGGATCCACGCCGCCTTGTTCGGGGTCGGCCGTCTTCAGCCGTTGCTGGAGGATCCCGAGGTGGAGAACATCGATATCAACGGTTGCGACAATGTGTTCGTCCAGTACGCAGATGGACGCGAGGAGCGCGGCACCCCCGTGGCCGACTCCGACGACGAGCTCGTCGAGTTGGTCCAGGTCCTGGGCTCGTACTCGGGACTCGTCTCGCGTCCTTTCGATTCCGCTAATCCCCAGTTGGACCTGCGGCTGCCCGACGGGTCGCGCCTGTCGGCGATCATGGATGTGTGCGCCCGTCCGGCGCTCTCGTTGCGTCGAGCCCGGTTGGACAGGGTGGGTTTGGATGAGCTGGTCGGGCTGGGCACGCTCAGTCCCCGGCTGGCCGCCTTCTGCTCCGCGGCCGTTCATGCCCGCAAGAACATCATGATTGCCGGCGCAACGAATGCCGGCAAGACAACCTTTCTGCGGGCTCTGGCCAATGAGATCGCCCCGGAGGAGCGGCTCATCACCGTTGAGCGGGCTCTGGAGCTCGGTCTGGGGGAATTCAGCGAGCTGCATCCCAACGTCGTCGCTTTCGAGGAGCGATTGCCCAACTCCGAGGGGGCCGGAGCCATCACGATGGCGGACCTCGTGCGCAGATCACTGCGCATGAACCCGTCGCGCGTCATCGTCGGCGAGGTGCTCGGCGACGAGATCGTCACCATGCTCAACGCCATGAGCCAGGGCAACGACGGGTCTTTGTCGACGATCCACGCCAACTCCTCCTCGGAGGTCTTCAACCGCATCGCCACCTACGCCATCCAGTCGCACGAGCGTTTGCCCCAGGAAGCCACGAATCTCTTGATCGCCGGCGCCATCGATTTCGTGATTTTCATCTGCCGGGAGAATCGCTTCGGCCAGGGTGGGACGATGCGTCGCTACGTGGCGTCGGTGCGGGAGGTCAACGGGGTCGATGAACGGATCCTGTCGTCGGAGGTCTTCGCCGACGACGGTTCCGGCCATGCTCAGCCGGCCGCTCCGATCTCCTGCATCGATGAGCTCGCGGAGGCGGGATACGACCCCGCCGTCGCCTACGCCGCCGGGGGCGTGTCATGATCGGCCAGTCGACGACGGGATCGGTCGCCATTCTCGCCGGCGCCTTGATCGGCGGCGGCCTGTTCCTCCTGGTGGCTTACGTCGCGGGCGTGGATATGCCCGGTAGTGGTGGCGGTGCGCGTTTAGTGCGCATCACCTCCAGGCGTCTAGTGGTTGCGGCGGCGGTCGGGCTGGCCGTGCTGTTGCTGACTCGTTGGGTCGTGTTGACCGCGGCCGCCGCCGTCCTGGTGCTGGTGTGGCCGATGCTGTTCGGCGGTTCGCGTCAGGAGCGAGTGGCTGCCGCTCGTATTGAGGGACTGGCTACATGGGCCGAGTCCTTGCGCGACACTATTGCTGGCGCTGTTGGCTTGGAGCAGGCTATTCCGGCGACGGTGTACGCGGCTTCTCCTGTTATTCGTGGTGATTTAACATTGCTGGCTGATCGTATGCGCGTGCGCGTTCCGCTTCCTGTGGCCCTACGTCAGTTCGCTGACGATCTTGATGATCCCACGGCTGACTTGATCATTTGCGCTCTTATGATGAATTCTCGGTTGCGAGGGCCGGGGCTGCGTCAGTTGCTGGGCAATCTGGCGGCGACGGCTCGGGCTGAGCTCGATATGCGTCAGCGCGTGTCGGCATCTCGTGCCGGTACGCGGCGTTCGGCTCAGATCGTCGTGGTGTTCTCGATCCTGATCATCCTGGGGATGGCGGTCTTCAACCGTTCGTTCGTGGCGCCCTACGGTTCTGCGCAGGGTCAGATGGTGCTGTTCGTGGTGGTCGCCCTGTTCGCAGTGGGTCTGATGTGGATGCGGCGTTTGGCCGGTGTCACTCTGCCGCGTCGTTTCCTGACCGCTCGCGGCGCGTCGTTCCAGGCCATGGGGGAGGACCGCTCATGAGTACGTGGATTCTGCTGGGCGGGGCCTTGTGCGGTGCGGGGCTGGTGCTTGCAGGTCTTGTCATCGCTCCGCCCGCGGTTCAGCCGGCGGCTGCGCTCGCCGAGCTCGACTCCCAGCGCGATGAGCGTCAGCTGCGCCGCGACGCGCGGCGGTTGAACTCCCACGAGCGGGCTCTGCCGGAATGGCTTGATGGCGTGGGGTATCGGGCTGCTGCTCTTCTGCGTCGAACAGGTGTGGATCTGACGGGGCTGTCCAGTGATCTTGCTGTTGTCGGCCGGTCTTTGGAGAGGCACCTGGTCGCCTCCCTGCTGCTCGGGCTGACGGGTTTCGCCGCCCCGCTGGTGCTTGTGGGCCTGTCCGCCGTCGCGGGTCAGCCGATGGGCTCCTCACTGTCGACGCTCGCGTGCGTGGTGGCGGGGGCGGGGCTGGCCTCCCTGCCCACGGTGCGCCTGCATTCGCAGGCTGAGCAGGCCCGTCGGGATTTCCGTCATGTCGTGGGATCCTTCCTGGATCTGGTGTCCATGTCGTTGTCGGCCGGTCGAGGCGTGCCCGAGGCGCTGGATGCGGCCTCGGGCCTGTCGGACGATCCGTCCATGGTCCGTATTCGCGACGCGTTGGCGACGGCGCGCCTGCGCGGGGAGACGCCGTGGGCGGCCATGGGCCGCCTGGGTGAGACGCTGCGCATCGACGAGTTGCGCGACCTGTCGGCGGCGCTGGCCCTGGTGGCCGAGGACGGGGCCAAGATCCGCGAGTCCCTCGGCGCCCGGGCGTCCTCGATGCGTCGTCGGGAACTGGCCGACGCCGAGGGGAAGGCGGGTGAGAATTCCGAGTCCATGCTCGTGGCCCAGCTCGTCATCGCGATGGGATTCATCGTCTTCCTCGTCTATCCGGCCCTGACCGGGATCATGGGGGGCATGCGATGACCCGACTCTGCTCTTCCCCCGTTCTTATCCTGTGTTGAAAGGAGATAATCATGCTGTCATTGTTGTGCGCTGTTCGGATTATCGCGGGCCGCGTTGCGGACCGCCTCCGGAACCGCCTGGTCGGGATCACCGATCGTGTGTGCGGCGAGGAGGGAGCCTCGACCGTCGAGTGGGTCATTATCACGGGTTTCCTCATTGTGCTCGCCGCTGTGGTGGGACGGGCCATCTACGGTCTGGTCCAGAACGCGAGCGACAACCTCGAGGTTCCGTCGCTAGATGGAAACACGTGAGAACGGAGGGCGTCATGCTGATGCGGCGTCGTCGGGGCGAGGAGGGGGCGTCCTCGCTCGAACTCCTGGTCTTCTTCCCGCTGCTCATGCTGATCATCCTCGTGACTGTTCAGGTCGCCCTGTCCTGGTACGGCAACGAGGTGGCGATGACCACGGCCCGGCAGACGGTCCGGAATCTGCGCACCGGTGCTCATGATCCGGCCGCTCTCGCCGCGGCGGAGCGGTCGGGAGCCGACTACGCGGTCTCGACGGGGGGCGGAGGCCTGAAAGATGTCGAGATCGACGCCCGGACGGACGGCACCCAGGTGAGCGTGACCGTTTCGGGTCAGGCGATGGACATCGTCGCGGGCCTGGCGCCGCGGATCAGCGCGACGGTCTCCTCGCCCGTCGAGCAGTTCCGGGAGGACACGTGAGATCCATAAGCGCATTCAGGGCCGCCGCCACCGACCCCGCCGTCGCCTCTGCGCGCAGGGTCGTCCGCGTCATCCGCCGGGCTGGAAGCGGGGGAGCCGAGCGGGGGTCGATGTCGGTGGAGATGGTTGTGCTCGCCCCCGTCCTACTCATGGTCGTCCTCATCGCCGTCGCCGGCGGCAGATACGTGTCGGCTGAGGGGATGACTCAGGCCGCCGCCCGTGATGCGGCCCGTGCCGCGTCCATGGAGCGCTCCGCGGCTACCGCGCGCGCGGCCGCCGACGACGCGCTCGACGCCGCCCAGACCGCTTCCGGCGACTGCAGCGCCACGACCTCCACCGCCAGCTTCGGCCGTGGCGGAAGCGTGGATGTGGAAGTCCGTTGCCGGGTGGGACTGTCCGACCTGGGGCTGGTCTTCCTCCCGGGGGCGACCACCATCTCGGCACGGGCCACGGCGCCGGTCGACACACTGAGGGGAACCTCGTGATGACCTCCCTTCTGCAACGCCGTCCCGGGCGCCCGCGGCCGCACAGCCGCCCGCTTCGGCCTCCGCGGCTTGCTCCGTTCTCTTCTTCCTTTCCTTCGCAGTTTCTTCCGCGGTCCCGGATTCGGGCCCGACAGGTCGGGTCGACATCCGTTTTCGCGGTGTGCGTGGTCTCGGTCCTCATGCTCCTGGCGGGTCTGTGCATCGACGGGGGCAGGGTCCTCAACGCCAGGACGACTCTGACCGATGAGGCGGAGCAGGCGGCCCGGGCCGGCGCCCAGGAGGTCCAGATCGGCGGGATACGCCGGACCAACGAGGTCGTGCTCGATCCTGCGGCGGCGCGGGCGGCCGCCCGCGAGTACCTGGGGGCGGTGGGGGACGCCGACGCGGCCTCGGCCACCGTGACGACAGCGGGCAACACGGTCACCGTGACGGCTGAGACGGACGCTCCCACCTTCATGCTTTCGCTGGTCGGCGTATCCACTGTTCACATCACTGTGGTCGGCTCCGCTCAGGCGGAGTCCGGCATCATCTAGGTCAATCAGGAAGGAACGACTACTCGTGGTCTCCCGCCAGTCGGAGTCAGCTGCTGTGTTCGGGCCTGAGCGGTTTCGAGCATCGGAGTCGGGTCGTGCCGGGACGGTGGGGCGTTCGCTGCTCGCTGTTGCGGTGCTGTTGCTCGTGGTTGTCGGTGTGCCGGTTGCGATGCTTACGCTTGCGGGGGTTCCGCCTATTCCTGAGAGCGTGTCTTTGTCCATGGTTACTCGGGCGGTGTCGGTTGAGGTTGTGCTAGGCGTGCTCGTGTGGGTGGTGTGGCTGGCGTGGTTCCAGTTCACTGTGTGCACGGTGGTTGAGCTGGTTTCGGCGGTGCGTGGACGGGGTGTGCCTGGTCATGTGCCGGTGTCGGGCGGGGTGCAGGTGGTGGTGCGTCGTCTGGTTATCGCTGCGCTGCTGATCTTCTCGGCGTCGGGCCCGGCGGTCGCTGCTCCGGCGACTGCGGCGGCGCCCGCTCCTGCTCCTGCGCCCGCGGCGGCGGCGCAGGTCGTGTCTGGTGGCGGCGGGGTGCCGTCGGATACGGGTGCGGCGGATGCGGGCGCGGGTGCAGCGGACGCGGGTGCGGATCAGCAGGATGGAACGGTGGTCGGTCATGTGACGTACAGGCTCGGTGGTGCGGTGATTGATCCACAGGTGGGGGCGCAGTTGGTGGGGCGGCGTGTTTATGTTGTTCAGCCACCGCAGGATCATTATCATGACAATTTGTGGGATATTGCTGAGAGGTCGCTCGGTGAGGGGCGGGACTATCAGCAGATCTATGATCTGAATGCGGGGAGGCTTCAGCCCGACGGGCGGACCCTGGAGCTGGCTCGTTTGATTCAGCCGGGGTGGTATTTGGTTATGCCCGAGTCGGCCACTGATGTGCCTCGCGTCGAGGCGGTGACAACGACCGCTCCGGCTGCTCCCGCTCCTGGTCCTGTCTCTGCCGATCAGTCGAGTGGTCGGCAGCAGGAGCAGGGCGGCCGGCGGATGCCTGATCGTTCTGACGACGTGGACGATATTCTCCCGGCCGATGTGCCAGCACTCGGTGCGTTGACGGCGGCATCCGTGTTGGCTGTATTGGCGCGGTGGCGGCGTTACGGGTCGTGGGCGGTGCCTGATGCTGGCGCCGGTGAATTGGAGAGGCTGCTGCGGGTGGGGGCCGACCCCGGGCGTATGACGCGTGTGGATGCGGTGCTGCGGTGGTTGTCGGGTTTGGAGGATCCTCCCGAGTTTTATGCTGTGGGAGTTGATGATGATTCGGTGTCGTTGTTTTTGACCCGTCGGGTTCCGCAGGCTCCGGCACCGTGGCGGGTGCGGGATGGGGGTGCGGTGTGGAATGTGGAGCGAGGGGTGGATATTCAGGTTCCCGATGGTCCTGTTCGTGTAGGGGCGGGACTAGTGACTGTGGGGCGTGATGAGCGCGGAGCCGATGTGCTTATTGACTTGAGCGTGGTTGATGGTGATGTTGTGGTGAGCGGGGCGCCGTCGGTGGCCGCGGAGGTCGTGTCGGCTCTCGCTGTGGAGCTGTGCACGAATCCGTGGTCGGCGCAAGTGCGGGTTGTCGGCGTCGGGCTGCCGCCCGCGCTGAGTGCGGTGTGCGGGGAGCGGTTGGAGGTCGCGTCCGATGTCGCTGCAGCCGTCGGTTCCGGTTCGACCGACGGGCCTGACTCCGGGGAGGCCGGGTCAGCCGGCTCTGGTTCGGCCGACGCCTTCGGCTCGGTCGGTGGAGTTGGTGGTGTGCTGACGGGGCGGAGTGGCCGAGGTGATGTGTGCGTCGTGTTGGCCGCTGGACAGGAAGAGGCTGCGCCGGTGTCGCCGGTCAGGGGCGGGGCGACGCTCGTGCGTGCGGGTGGTGGTGGAGGTCGGTGGCGGATCGAGGTGGATTCGACGGGGTCGGCGCGGGTCGAGCCGTTGGGCGTGGGCGTGCGGGTGACGCGAGCGTCCGAGGCGGATCTGGAGTCGTTGGGCGAATTGTTCGCTGCTGATACGAGTGGGCGCCCGCCGGCGCCCGAGCCGCCGTCGCCGCCGAGTGCGGCGGCACTGCGTAGCGCGCCTGTGCGGGTGCGGGTGCTCGGGCCGGCTGTTGTTTCCGCACCCGGTGTGGTTGAGCCCGAGCGGCTCGGATTGCTCACGGAGGCGGTGGCATGCCTGGCTTTGCACGAAGAGGGTCTGCATCCGCGGGTTCTGGGGTCCATGATCTGGCCGTTGGGTGCGACGGGGGACGTGGTGACGTCCTCGATTGATCGGTTGCGCGCGTGGCTGGGTCGTGATGAGGCGGGGGCGGATCGTGTGCGCGAAGATGAGGAGGGACGGTTGGTGCTCTCCTCGGATGTTGTTGCGGATTGGTCGGTGCTGCGTGGTTTGATCGCTCGGGCGCGACGTGCGCGCGAGCGCGGGGATGATCGTGAGGAGTTGCGTTTGCTTCAGGAGGGCTTGAGGCTCGTGCGCGGTCCGGTGTGTCAGGGTGCTGAGCCCGGTCGGTACGCGTGGTTGGCCCGGGTGCGCGCGACTCGTGAATCCGAGGTGCTGGTGGCGGATGCGGCTCATCGTGTGGCGGTTCTGCTGGGTGATCATGATCCGGATGGGGCCGGGCGGGCCGTGGAGGTTGGTTTGCGGGTGGTTGAGCTCGACCAGCGGCTGTGGCGTGATGATCTGCGTCTGGCCGCTGCGTGCGGGCGTGACAGGCTCGCTGCTCGTGCAGAGGCGTTGCTCGAGGCTGCGGGAGCTGATGATCTGGCCCAGGTCGATCCTGCGACTGCTGCCCTGGTTGAGGATCTGGCCCCTGGCGCCGGGCTGGGGTCGCGGCGTCGTCCTGCCTGAGGCACGGCCGACGGGAGCCCGAGGAAATTCAGGACGTAAGAAGGGTTATGGAGATAGCGATGGATCTGCTGCTCACCGTGGTTCGTTTCGGGCAGGACGCCGAGTCGGGCGAGGACGTGCTGGTCTCGGCGCCGGAGGAGTCCACGGTCGCCGATCTGGCCCGGAGCCTGGATGAATATCTGGGCCCGGCCAACCGGGCATCGGGTCCCGCCGCCGACGCGGCCGAGAATGGTGCCAGCGCCGCCGGTGCCAGCGCTGCCAGTGCCAGCGCCGCCGGGGATGCTACGGGTGTTGTTGTTGGTTTGCGGGGCGGGGGCGCTCCGGATGTGTGGCGCGGTGAGACGCTGCTGGATTCGGGGGCTCGGTTGGATGAGGGTGTGCTGCGTGATGGGGCTGTCGTGGGCATTGGCGGGCCTGTCGTGGGCGTTGGCGGGCCCGTGGTTGGCGGGGCGGAGCCGGGTGGGGCGGTTGAGGTGCGGGTGATCGGTGGCGAGGGGGCTGGATTGGTTCGTCGTTTGGGTCTGGGTGAGTATGTTGTCGGGGGTGATGGGTGTGATGTTGTGCTGCCGGGTGCGGAGAGGGCTTTGGCGCGTGTGATTGTGGAAGTCGATGGGGTGGTGAGTGTGGAGCCGGTGGGCGAGTCGCAGGAGTTGGACGCGCCTGTTCGACCGGTGCGGGCTCATCCCCTGCCCGGGCCGCTTGTTCTTGCTCGGTGCGGTGATGGTGATGAGGCCGGGGATAGCGGTGGTCGGTGGTGGCGGCGTTCGCGTCGTGGTCGTGGTGGGGACGTGGTACTGCCAGCGCATGAGGAGAGGGATCCTGATGAGCGGCGCGGGTTGGTTGAGCTTGAGCGTCGTCGGTTGGTGGAGCGGGTGGTGTGGGAGCCGGGGACGGTGTTGAGTGCGGGGGCGAGTTTGTTGGTGGTCGGGTCGGTGCCGGTGGTTGATGCGGTGGTGAGTGCGTCGGGGGATGGGGCGGGTGTGGACTTTAACCGTCCCCCTCGGTTGGCTCGTCCGGGGCGGGCGAGGTCGTTCTCATTGCCGCGTCGGCCTCGTGAGTCACGTGCTCAGGCGTTCTCGTGGTTGGTGCTGGCGGCTCCGGTGGTGATGGGGGTGGTGATGTTCGTTGTGACTCGTCGGGTGGCGTCGTTGCTGTTCGTTCTGTTCTCTCCGGTGATGATGCTGGCTAATCGGCGTACTGGTGCGACTAATCGTAAGCGGGCGCATCGGCGGGCGGTGGCTGATTATGAGCGGGCTAAGCGGGCTGCGGAGGGTGCTGCTTTTGAGGCGTTGGTTCGTGAGCAGGGTCAGCGTCGGGATGAGCAGCCTGATCCGGCTGAGGTGTTGTTGCGGGCCAGCGGTCCGCGGGCCGGGTTGTGGGAGCGGCGTGCGGACGATGAGGACTGGCTCGATATGCGTGTGGGCACGGCTGATGTGCCCAGTCGGGTGGAGTTGGGTGTGCCCGAGCGGGCCTCGTATGAGGAGCCGTTGAGGTGGGCGGTGGCTGATGTGCCCGTCAGTGTGCCTCTGGGCGGGTTGGGGGTTGTCGGTGTGGCCGGGCCGCGGGCTCGTATGACGGCCCGGTGGATGGTCGCTCAGTGCGCGGGCCTGCATTCCCCGGCTGAGTTGGACCTGATGGTTCTGGCTGATCCGGCCGACGCGGTCGGGGCGGGGCGTCGATGGGACTGGGTACGGTGGCTGCCTCACGTGCGTACCGGGGCGGGTGGGGTACGGGTGCGTGCGGGTGTTGATGAGCGTTCGGTGGCTCGTGAGGTGAATCGGATTTTGTCGGTGATCGAGGAGCGGGCCGCGGTCCGTGGTCCGGGTTCGCGGCCCGAGGGGCGGACGATGGTGGTGGTTCTTGACGGGGCCCGGGCTCTGCGGTTGGTTCCCGGCATGGTTCAGGCTCTGCGGCAGGGTCCGCAGGTCGGGATCGTTTTCATTTGCGTTGATCACGACCGGGTGAGTCTGCCCGAGGAGTGCCGGGCCGTGGTCTCGGCTCAGAACCCGTTGGCCCAGGTGTGGGTCGCTGGCGCTGACCCGGTCGAGCAGGTCAGGCTCGATGCCCCGTCGCTTGAATGGGCCGAGCGGATGGCCCGGTGCCTGGCGCCGGTGCGCGACGCTTCCGCTCAGGGGGCCCAGGGCGCGATTCCCCGCGCTTCGCGGCTTTTGGATGTGATGGGCGTGGACGGGCGCCCCGATCCCCGGCTGGTGGCCGGCTGGTGGGCGTCCAGTGGTGGGCGTTCGACTCGCGTGACCGTGGGCGAGGACGCCGAGGGCGCGTTCAGCATCGATCTGCGCGCTGATGGTCCTCATGCTCTGGTCGCGGGCACGACCGGCTCGGGCAAATCCGAGCTCCTCCAGACTCTGATCGCGGGACTATGCGCGGCCAACACCCCTGAGGCCATGACCTTCGTCCTCGTGGACTACAAAGGCGGAGCGGCTTTCAAGGACTGCGCCCACCTGCCCCACACCGTCGGCATGGTCACCGATCTCGACGGGCACCTGACCTCCCGCGCTCTGGACTCCCTAGGAGCCGAACTACGCCGCCGCGAACGCCAACTGGCTCGCGCGGGAGCCAAAGACGTCGACGATTACGCCGCTACCGCCCACGCCGCTACCGATCCTATGCCCCGGCTCGTGCTGATCATCGATGAATTCGCGGCTCTGATCACCGAACTGCCCGATTTCGTCACCGGCCTGGTCGATATTGCTCGACGCGGTCGATCCCTGGGCGTTCATCTCGTCCTGGCCACCCAACGACCGGCCGGCGTCGTCTCAGCCGATATCAGATCCAACACCAACCTGCGCATCGCTTTGCGCGTAACCGATGAATCCGACTCCCAGGACGTGATCGAGGCCCCCGACGCCGCCCACATCCCGCCCGCCCTGCCCGGCCGGGCTTACGCCCGGCTCGGACACGGCCGCCTACTGGCCTTCCAAGCCTCCCGCATCGGAGGACACCGCCCGCACACAATCCACCAGCCCCGCCCCCGCGTCCATCCCCTGCACCTGGCCCTTTTGACCCGCTCCGCGCCCGCCGCCCCC
>ERZ773038.716-NODE-716-length-20713-cov-8.737632_pt1 | contig 20713 bp, 17 predicted proteins | sample MGYA00511665_ERZ773038 | MGnify/ENA primary metagenome ERZ773038 (study PRJEB29015, sample SAMEA2737966) | human oral metagenome | biome: human oral; feature: human-associated habitat; material: dental | place: China | collected 2028 ... | reverse complement strand
TGACGTCGTGGCGGGTGACGCGTTCGCGGGCCGCGATGGATTCGAGGTCCACCTCACCTGTGACCGCCTCGTAGGCGGCGATCACCTCGTCAGGATCGGCGCCCCCGAAGTCGACGCCCAGGTCGCGTTGGGCGCGCAGCACCGCCAGCCAGAGCCGGCGCTCGGCGACCACCTTTGCCTCGGGCGCCCAGATGTCGCGCATCTGCGCGGAGGCGTAACGGGTGGCCAGCACATTGGGGACGCTCATGCGGGCAACTCTATTGTCTCCACCGCACTTTCTCCCGAATTCCCGGAGGGCCTGCGGGATCCTCAGTGTGGGATGCCGATGTCGGTGCGGTGGAAGCCGTCGGGGAAGTTCACCCGCGACAGGTGGTCGTAGGCGCGGTCGCGGGCCTGGTCGAGGTCCTCTCCCAGCCCGACGATTCCCAGCACCCGCCCCCCGGATGCGACGAGTCTCCCCTCGGTCGTTGTCGTCCCGGCGTGCACCGTCCATGCGCGGTCGGTGTCGGCGGGCAGCTCGATGTTTCCTCCCCCGACCGGGGTGCCGGGGTAGCCCCGCGCCGCCTCGACGACCACCACGGCAGCACCGTCGCGCCACCGCAGCGGCGGCAGGCCGGCCAGTTCGCCGCGGGCCGCGGCGCGCAGCACACCTGCGAGGGGGGTCTCCAGCAACGCCAGGACGGCCTGGGTCTCGGGATCGCCGAACCGGACGTTGAACTCCACCACCCGCACCCCGCGACCGGTCAAGGCCAGTCCCGCGTACAGCAGTCCGGTGAAGGGCGTGCCGCGGCGCCTCATCTCGATCAGCGCCGGGACGATCACTCGGGTCATGACCTCCTCGACGAGCCCGTCCGGCGCCCACGGCAGCGGGCAGTAGGCCCCCATGCCGCCGGTGTTGGGGCCGGCATCGCCGTCGCCGACGCGTTTGAAGTCCTGGGCGGGCAGCAGCGGCACCGCGGTGGCGCCGTCACAGATCGCGAACAATGACACCTCCGGCCCGTCGAGGAACTCCTCGATCACCACTTTCCCGCAGGCCTCGGCGTGCGCCAGGGCGGCGGCACGATCGGGGGTGACGACGACCCCCTTGCCGGCCGCCAGGCCGTCGTTCTTGACGACATACGGCGGACCGTAGGCGTCGAGGGCGGCGGCGACCTCATCAGGTGTCGCGCACACGCGGGCATCGGCGGTCGGCACCCCGGAGGCTCGCATCACGTCCTTGGCGAAGGCCTTGGATCCCTCCAGCTCAGCGGCTGCTGCGGACGGACCGAAGCAATCGATGCCTGCCTCCCGGATGGCGTCAGCCACCCCCGCCACCAGGGGCGCCTCAGCTCCCACGACCACCAGATCAGCCTCGATCCGCCGGGCCAGCGCGACAACGGCTGCGGGGTCGGAGGGATCGACGGCGTGCAGGGTTCCGATCCCGGCCAGTCCCGGATTCCCGGGGGCGGCGTGCAACTGGACGGAGGGATCGGCGACGAGGGCGCGGCCCAGGGCGTGCTCACGCCCACCAGAGCCGAGGAGCAAAACAGTGGTCACGCCCCGAGCTTAGATCCTGCCCCATGGATCGCGGCACACCGGCTCTTCCGATGTTTCGCACCCGGATGTATGGATCGCAGCAGCCAGTCCTGTCGGGCGATTGGCCGACAGCAAACCTCCTGGGTCATGCCAAAGTCTCGATTACCCTGTATCTATTCGGTGTGCAGAGGCGTGAGGAGCTAGATGAGCATCCATTCAGGAACACCTGCCCATCTCGCCATGCACGCAGACATCATTCATGAGGAGGAGGCGACGCTTCCCGCCCGCTCGGGCGTGCAGGCGTGGCTGCAGGAACTGGCCGAGAACGAGCTCGCCATGGACCGCATCAGCCCTCGTGAACTGACCCAGCGGATCATGCAGGACGCTTTCGGGCGGTACTCGCTGCCCCCCCGGGTCGCGGGGATGCTGGCCGCCAGCCATCTGCTGCGCGACGCGGACCCGCAGGACCGGCAGGGCATCCGGCAGCTCGCCACCGCCTGGTTCACGTCCATGCCCCCAAGCGCCGTCGACGAATCCACATGGTACGTCCGGCAGGCCGTCCGACGCCCCCAGACTCCGCACCTGACGCTCGCGGGACACACCAGCGATGTCCTCGAACTCTCCCGCTGCAACGCCCGGGATGGCCGTCCCTTGCTCGTCTCCGAGAGCGAGGACGCCACCACACGCATGTGGGATCCCGGTACCGGCGAGGAGACCAACGAGCCCGTCGACTCGCCACTGTCGGGTATCCCCACCAGACGTGAGGCCACGTTCACCGACGCCTACGGTCGGACCCTGTTGGCTGCCCCGGACGGGAACAACATCCAGATCACGGATCGCGCGACCGGCGAGGAGGTCGGGGTGCCGCTGCGCGGCCACGATTCCGAGGTGACGGATGTCTTTTCCTTCTACGGCCCCGCCGGGCGTCCATTGCTAGCCTCCGCCTCCCGCGACCACACCATCAGGGTCTGGGATCCGGCCTCCAAGTCGCGCCCGGCGGCGAGATTCGTCGAACAACTGGACGAGATGCAGGTGATCACCTGGTTCACGGCTAGCGACGGTTCGCCGCGGGTCGGTACCATCGGCCACCCCTACGACGACATCCTCCAGATCTGGGAACCCGACACAGGCCAGTGGGTCGGGGCGTTGAACGCCTGCCCCGGCCAGCTCTGGGCGGAGACGTGCAGCGCCCGGTTCACCACACAGCAGGGCAACCAGATGCTCGCCGTCGCGGAACAAGAATCCCTGCGATTCTGGGATCTCGATTCGGGACAGCTCGTCGGCGATTCCCTGAACGGACACACCGCACGCATCAACGACATCCTGGCCTGGACCACACCTTTCGGGGACATCCGGCTGGCCACGGCCAGCAGCGACGGCAGCATCCGGCTCTGGGATCCGGTCCGGGGCACTCAGGTTGGTCGGTCGTTGACGGGGCACGCCGGACCGGTCAGAGCCTTGAGTACCTTCACCACCCGCCACGGCGACGCCTGGCTGGCCTCCGTCGGCGACGACGGCGCCATCCGCGTCTGGGATCCCGACGTGGGCCGACAGATCGGCAGGCCCCTGCAGGGACCGTCCTGCCCGATGACCCGCGTGGTCGCCTTCTCCGCCGCGAACGGCGAACCCCGGCTGGTGACCACCGGGGACGACTACATCGTCCGCGTCTGGGATCCGGGCAACGGTCGGCAACTGGGACGTCTCAGTAGCGGCGAGGAGAACCTCTGCGACGTCGTCCTGGTGGGGACGAACCGGGAGGGTCGCACCCGCTTGGTCACGTCAGGACTCGACCGCTCCATCAGGTTCTGGGACATCGCAACGGGCAGGATGACCTACGCCATGCACGCCCTGGACTACACCGAAACCATCATGTCGCTGCGCTACGGCGACCTGGCTGTGAGCCTCAACGACGGCTGGGCGCTGCTGCGGCTGCCGCTGGGGGTGTAAGCCCCGCCTCAGGTTTGTCGATGACGCCGGGTACTGTTCAGGCCATGAGCGATCTGAATGCCTGCTCCGGAGAACGCCGGATAACATGCGACGTCACGATTCCGGAAGGCTGATCGGATGCGTCGGATCCCGAGGAAGATCGTTGCCGCCACCACCGTGGGTGTGTTGGCACTGGCCAGGCTCAGGAATGCCCGCAGACGCGGTGCCGTCAAGTCGATCGCGACCTTCACCACCGCGGACGGGAAACCGCGGGTGGTCACGCTCGGTCGCGGTCGTTTCGTCCGCATCTGGGACGCCGATTCGGGACGCCGGCTGCGAAGGCTGCCGATGAGCGGCGCCTCTGTTCACCTGGCCACCTTCGTGTCGAGCACCGGAAGTCCCCGACTCGCGGTGCTCACCGCCGATCAAGAGATCCACGTCTGGGATCCGGTCGCGGGAAACCAGATCGACGAGCTACGGGTCGCGGAAGCAGACATGGGATCACGGCTGGTGGCGTGGAACACCACGTCGGGCCACCCCCGGATCGCAGTCACTTGTGGTGATGCTGGTATCCGCATCATCGATCCCGAGGCCGGGACACAGGACGGGCTCGTGCTCATGGGCCACGAGGTCGCGGTCGTCGACCTCGCCACCTGGTTCACCCCCGGAGGTCAGCCACGGCTCGCATCCAGCGGCGACGGCGTCACCTTGTTGTGGGACCCGGAAACTGGTCGCAACCTGGGGCAATTGACCGGGCCTGACGAATGGTTGAACAGCATCACCGCCCACACCTCCCCGGAGCGGACGCTGTTGGTGGTGATCGACGAGGATGGTGGTTACACGCTGTGGGATCCGCAGGCCGAACAGAAAGTGGCTTCCTATCGACTTCCCTCAGGGCTTGAACCCGGTCTCGGGATATCGTTGCCCGGGCTGCGGATCGCCACGGGGCACGGTGACGGCACGGTTCGGGTGACGGACCCCGCTACGGGCGATCAGCTCCACGAGACCCGCTTCAGACGACCGGTCCGGGCGATCGCTTCCCTTCCCGATGGGATGGTGATCGGCCTGGACGACGGGTGGCGAATGGTACGGCTCCCCGAGAGCGAGGCGGCCTGATCCTCGGCGCCGCCGGTCGGTGAGCCTCCACGTTTGGCCCAACCCTGCAATTAGTGAGTATACGTATGCATATACTTATCTCATGCCACGACGAACGATCTACGTCTCGGAGAACGATCAAGAGCTCTTCGAGCGTGCCGCACAGGAACCCGGGGGCCTGTCCCCCACCGTCGCCATCGCCCTGAACGAGTACATGGCCAGGGCGGTGCTGCGCAACGAGGGAATGGAGGTCATCGACCTGACAGTCGATGACAACGGCGTCAGCCACAAGGTCCGTTTCACCGGTCGGAAGCTGCTCCGTCTGGAGGAGAAGGTCGCCAACGGAGTCCGTGTCCGGTTCGCCTACCTGACCAAACAGAACCGCTACGCCATCCACGAGAAGATCATCGCCGACCCAGCCGACTGGGAAGGACAGGGAGAACGTCTCTGGCGCGACCCCCTCACATGGACCCACAGTTTCTGGATCCGCAGCGACCGCACCCTGGAGGTCTACGACACACTCGACCAGCTGCGCGAGAAAGACCCGGACCTGGCCGACCGGGTCGCCGCCGCCCAGAAGACCCCACCCCTCGAGGAACTCGACATCTAGCATGTCGCACCGTTGAGTGGTTTCTGGTTTTGCGGGGTGAAGCAGGACCTGAATTGCCTGAGTTGACGCTCACAGATGATTGAGCGTGCTCAGCTGCGTCGCCGTGAGTCCGCACAGAATCTCGCGTTGCATTTCTGGGCCGTAGTGGAATACGCGCCGAGTTTTCCAGGCCGATACCGTCGCACCTTTCGATGCACCACGGGGCGAAACCTCAACCGCACATAGCGCCGCAGGCCAACAACCATGAGAAGCACCCCGATATACCGAACCGCTCACTCCTTGGCGCCAGATGTGGATCACCGGTCATAACAAACCCAGCTGCAGCCCAGTGAACCCGACCGGATCTGAGTTCTGCGCTCAACTGTGAAGAGTCGTCAACGCCTAGCACTCACCATGGAAGCTGAATTCCATGCTCGAAGGTGGATACTCCCAGCGCAGGGCTCCCGGCTTGGAGGATAGGCCTGCCGGTCTCAGCTCTGCCTAGCTGATGAGGTTGCGGAGCTCTCGTTCCTCATCATCGCTGAGGCCGACCTGTCTCACGTCCTGACGGCTCTCCTCGTAACGCTGTGCAGCTGCAAGAGTCTCTTCCATGGGTCTGGTGGAGAAACCCTGCAGCTTCGCTTTACTGCAGTCGAGGATGCTCATGTATCGAAGCGCGGGGTCAGGAATCCAGAGCGGAAGGGAACGCGGCCCCTTCCAAGGTCGGACCCCGTGCTTCAGGAGCATCGTGTCATCAACAACACGAGCCTGTGCGGAGCTTCCTGTGATGGCTACGCAGTGAGCATAAACCTCACCAAGCGTTGTGGCCTCTCCCCCGATATTGAACGTTCCACAGATTCTGTTCACCACACAGTGAACAATCCAGCCGGCGAGGTCTGCCACATCCAAGATCGCCGTCGGCTGGGTGGCGTCGGGGACCAGGACATCATTCCCTGTGGGATGAGCAAACCGCCAAGGGTAGTAGCCGGATCGTCCAGTCCAATCGCCGTTGCCACCAATCAGACCGGGACGGATGATCGTGAGCGCTTTGTGGTGATCTCGGTACGCTTCTTCACACGCCACCTTTGCCGGCCCATACTGACTCATGTCTCCCATGACTTCGGCCTCAAGAGCATCGTGGACCTCGGCCATTTCCGTCGTCGCTGTCGCATCGAAGTGGGTGTAGACACTCCCCGAGGAGACATAAACCCAGTGCTTGGCAGTCAGTCGCTGGGCTGCACGTCGTGCATGACTGGGATGGGTAGCCACATCGATTACCGCACCCCAGTCTCGTCCAGCAACCGGCTCCAGCGAATCGGGCTGGTCTCGATCCGCTTTGATGAGCACTGCACCGGCAGGAACGTGACCAGAACCTCGCGCCACGCACGTGACCGAGTGCCCAGCAGTTATTAGTTGGCGCGCAACCTCGCGCCCTAGGAAACCAGTACCGCCGAGCAAGAGAATGTCCATGGCACAACTGTTGCAGCTGCGCTACTACACATGCAGTTCATTCTGCTGTGAGCAGCTTCAAGTCGTGAGCTGCGCACCCGAGTTCGCCACAACCTGTTCCAAGGCATCTGCTGCTTGTCGTGCAAGCTCCGGAACCTCGAGCCCCATCGCTCCGGTGATTGCGTGCAGCATCTCTGACGAGGGATCTTTCAACCCACGTTCGACCTCTGACAGGTACTGTGGAGAGAGCCCAGCTCGCCTTGCCACATCAGCGAGACGCTCACCATGCTTGACACGCTGACCTCGGATCACCTCCCCGACGGCTTCACGCCACAGGCCACCGCCTTGCATCCAAGTTACCGCTCTCAGCGAAAACACAACGCCCATGGCTCCAAGCTACTAAAGCGGTCCTACCAATACTTGGATGGAAGGTAGCGAGGCACCGCCGACTGGCAATGCCGAAAACGATCCTGCAAAGCGGCGTGGTTGTCATCTACCGAGCCTCATAGCCAAGTAGAAAACACGGCCCAGGCGCGAGCACATTCCTAGCCCGAGGCTCCACGCTGCGAGGCGCCACCCTTATCTCCTGGGTAGTCGCCGAAACCGCCACTGCTTTCACGGTAAACCCAGATGAGCAAACCCGAGGGCCGTGGTCGGGGGTGCGGGTGAAGGTCTCACAGGATCGGTGGTGCAACGCTCACCGATCGTCTTCCCAGAAGGAACAGATTCACTCAAGGACACCGCTCTGGAGGCCCGCGTCACCGCGCCCCACGCTTCCATTGGTTCTGAGGCTACGCCTGCGACAACGACATTGGACGGTTCGTCAGGTGGTTGAGGCGCCATGTGAACGCGCTGCCGAGCACGATGGTCGGAATCACCGCGAAGGCAAACCCCCAGAAGGCGGAGTGCAGGACGAAAATACCGAAAGCGGCGAACCCTATGTTTCCAAGCCAGGTGGTCAGCGTCGAAGTCCACGACATGAAACCCCCATCTTCGAGCACTGACAGCAGTTCCCCGTTGAGCCCTTCGAAGAAGTAGGGCACGACGACGATGAAGAAGGCGGCCACCATGATCATGCCGGTCCAGGTATCGAGGTTCCCGGCGGTCAAGATCCAGATCAGGGCCGGCGACAGTGCGAGGAAGACCACGACGGCCACTGCCATGGGGATGGCGGAGTAGATGGCGATGCGTCGACGAACCTCGCGTGCGACCGCCCCACCGCTTTCGCTGACGTAGCCGTAGAACACGAAAGCAGCTCCGAAACAGGCCTGCGGCACCCGACAGAACAGGGTCCAGATGGTGGATGCCACGGTGCTTGCAGCCACCCATGTGACTCCGAGCGTGCCAGCCATGACGAACGGAATGGTGCTGCCTGCGTAGTCATTGAGATGCCGCACCCCAACCCCGGCACCCCGGACCACCATCGTGCGGGCCTGCTCCCGCACCATGGCGGCGGAAGGAGGCTCGAATTCCCGGACAGCCAGGTGACACCTCAACAGGATGCCGCCGATGATCGTCATGAGAAGCTGGGCGACGAGAGTGGCCATGGCTACTGCCACTGTGGCGGCTCCGGCCAGGGTGCCCGACATGACATGTAGGAAGACGGCATTCAGCGCGGCGTTCATACCGAGACCCACCGCATACACCGCGAGACTGCCAGTACGCGCCCCAACGATCTTCAGCGCCTCCCGAACACCTGCCAACGCGGCGACGAGAGCGACCCCCAGCAGCCGCACGGCGGCATACTGGCGGGCAGCATGCGCGAGTGCGTGGTCAGAGACGACCAGTGGCAGCACGACCCACACAGCAGCAGCGACGACCACAGCCAGGAGTTCCATCAGCCCGACGACGATCAGGTACGCGCGCAGAAGCTCCGGGAACACCCGATCGGACTGCCCAGCTCCTTCCGCGCGAGCCAGCCGCGCGGTGAACACGTCGATGAAACCAGCGAAGAATGCCAGGAGCAGCGACACCACGGACTCTCCGAGGCCAACCGCGGCGACCTGCACCAGTCCGAATGGAGCCACCATCGCGGTGTCGATGACACTGAACCCGACCGAGAGCAGCCCCAGACCGAGCATCATCAGACCGAAGGAAGCGAACGAACGCGGGGTCAGTTCGGTGTGCTCTCCGGGCCCCTCACTCATGCAACCAGCTTTGAGCAATCGCGCAGCGACGCGCTACCGATATCGAGCATTCCTTCAACTCCTGGATTGACGTGAAGCCTTGAATCTAGCTCTTCACGTCAGGGGTTGGTGAACCTCCGACATGACAGCCACGTGCGGGCTGCACCCACGACACGAGAGGCACCGCCTCACGGCCATCCGCACCCCAGGTTGCCCAGCACCATGCCCTGATGAGGCGAGACCTGCACAGCAGCGCAGCGACCACAGGCGGCGGTGTGCAGCCCGCTTGTCTCCCGCCTCACGACGTGGTCTGCAGGACCTCCTGCAGCACCACCGCGTGGTTGAACCGCGGGTCGTGGGCCGCGTATAGCAGCGTCACCACCGGCTGGTCGGCGAGTCTCTCCACCAGGGCCCCGGCCGCGCCGGAGGCCTTCAGCTCGGCCCGGTAGCGGTCCCTGAATTCCTCGAACCGGGACGGGTCGTGCCCGAAGTCGCGTCTCGCCTCGGTGCTCGGCGCCACGTCCTTGCACCACTCGTCCAGGCGCGCGGCCTCCTTCGAGATCCCGCGAGGCCAGAGCCGGTCGACGAGAACGCGGTAGCCGTCCATCGCGGTGGGTTCCTCGTAGATGCGTTTGATGTGCCAGGAAGTCATGGTGTCATTCTTCACCTAAAACTTCCGCCGACACCGGATCCTTCAACACGTAGTGGAAACCACGTCCCTTCCGGTGGGCCCATGCGGGCTGCACCACCCCGATTCGTTCCAGCTTCTGGATCAGCGGGACCGCTCCAGCCGCCGATATTCCGAGGATCGATCCCAGCTCCGTCGTGGACAACCTGCCCCTCGACTGCACGTAGCTGCGCGCCACGGCCTGCCGGTCGCGTCCCGGCATGGCGAGTTTCACCCGGTCATACAGGGAAGTCAGTCCCTCTCGTGCCGGTTGGGACAGGGTCCACACCTCGGGGCCCTCCGTCGGCACACCGGCCACCGGGACGAGAAACCAGGCGCCGGAGACCTTGATGCTGCTCAGTCTTCTCAGCAGCGTGCGGGCCATGAACTCATTCGTGTGGGTGATCCTGGCCGCGGTCCTGATGTCGATCCAGCGGTGATCCGCGACCCGCCGTAGCAGCAACAGCAGGCGGTGGTCCTCCAGCACCCGAGGCCGCCCGAGTTCTGAGATCCAAAGCTGCCAGGCAGGATCGGGGGGACGACCGCCCAGGAACACCTCGACGCTGCTGCCTTCCACCTCCCGGAAGGTCGGGGCGGGTTGGCCGTGCCCGACCAGTCCGGAGACCATTCTGTGGATCCCGGCCCCCCGCATCTCCACCAGCCCGAGTGGCTTCAGGAGCTTCATCAGATGGGCGTTACGGGGAAACTGTGGCCGGGAAAACATGTTGTACTCCCCGAATCCCCCGACAAACCCCCCGGGGCTGCGCACCCTCAGCGTCCCGAGACGGTGCTCCTGCTCCACCTCGGTGGCGTGCGAGACGCTCCAGTCGCGGTGCACCACCCCGTTGATGACGACCTCCCGGGTCGCCTGGGCACTCAGGGCGGGGACGGTTTCCTCCTCCACCCAGTCGGGCATCCGGACCTCGGGGTTGTTCCTGCGGACAGCATCGAGCACCAGCGTCAACTGCTCCAAACCGGAGAGTTCTCCGCTCATCCGCAGCTCCCTGTGCCCGCCTCGGAGTCGATACTCGATGACTGGACGTCCGTTCCCCACGAACATCCACCAGGCGGCATTGGTGAGCATTCCGTCGTCCCCGACCGCTCCCAGACGCTGCAGGAGTTCGAGGTCGTGCGCGACCGCGAGGTCACGGGACTCCGCTTCCCCCGACGCCTCGAGGTATCTCCTGACCAGTTGGAGAGCCTCAGGGCGCACCAGGTCCGGGGTCTTGCCGGAGGATTTTCCGGACCATGTCAGTTTCGGGCGTTTCCTGTGAGATCCCACCGAGGTCATGTGCCCAATACTCACCTAACCTTCGGTCAGCTCGGGGGAATCGCGCCCTCTCCTTGCCCAAACCGGCCCAAAAGCCGACACGATCTTGGACGGTTCAGCGTCCCAGAAGCTTCTCCCTCAGCTGTGTCACGCGGCGCTGCTTGGTCTCGGGGCGTTTCGCATCCTCGAAGCTCTTGACCCATTCACCCTGATGACTGGGAGGAAGTCGTTCCCAGGCGGCACGCAATTCCCCGTCCTCGGCGAGGGCCGCATCCAGCGGGGGTGGCGGGGTGACGACGGGGCGCGGTTTCGATGTCATGTCGTCAACTTACTGGTCCGTCACAGGAGGTCGTTGATGATGATGCTCTGTTCGCGTCCCGGACCGACCCCGATCCCGGAGATGCGGCACCCGGTCAGTTCCTCCAGGCGTTTCACATAAGCCTGGCAGTTCGCGGGCAGCTCCCCGAAGTCACGGCAGGCCGAGATGTCCTCGCTCCAACCGGGCATTTCCTCGTAGATCGGTGTGGCGTGGTGGAAGTCGGACTGGGTGACGGGCATCACGTCGTGGCGTGTCCCATCGACGTCGTAGGCCACGCACACCGGGATGCTCTTCCAGCCTGACAGGACATCCAGTTTGGTGAGGAAGACGTCGGTGAAGCCGTTGATCTTGACCGCCTGTTCCACCACGAGCGCGTCGAACCAGCCGCAGCGGCGCGGCCTGCCGGTGGTGGCCCCGAACTCACCGCCGTCGCGACGCAGCCGGTCGCCGTTTTCGTCGTGCAGCTCGGTGGGGAACGGTCCCTCACCGACGCGGGTGGTGTAGGCCTTCGCGATGCCGATGGCCCGGTCGATGCGGGTGGGGCCGACGCCCGCCCCCGTGCAGGCACCCGCCGCGATCGGGTTTGACGAGGTCACGTACGGGTAGGTGCCGTGGTCGACGTCGAGGTGGTGGGCCTGGGCCCCCTCGAACAACACCACATCTCCGCGATCGAGGGCGTCGTTGACGAACCTTCCCGCATCGATGACGTAAGGACGGATGGCCTCGGCGTGCGCCAGCAGCGTCTCGACGATCATGTCGGCCTCGATGGGACGGCGGTTGTAGACCTTGACCAACAGCTGGTTCTTCTGGTCGAGGGCCGCCTCGACCTTCTGCCGCAGGATCGACTCGTCGAAGATGTCCTGGATGCGCACCCCCATGCGGTTGACCTTGTCGGAATAGGCGGGACCGACACCGCGACCGGTGGTGCCGATGCGCCGCTTGCCCAGGAAACGCTCGGTGACCTTGTCGAGCACCTTGTGGTACTCGGTGATGATGTGGGCGTTGGCGCTGATCAGCGGGTGCGGCACCTCAACCCCACGGGAGGCGAGGGTCTGCAGTTCCTCGGCGAGAACGTCGAGGTCCACCACCACACCATTACCGATCACGGTCGTGGTGCCGGGGTTGAGAATCCCGGATGGCAGCAGGTGCATGACGAAGGTCTCGCCGCCAACGACGAGAGTATGACCCGCATTGTTGCCACCTGAGTAGCGCACGCACAGGTCGACGCGATCCCCCAACTGATCAGTTGCTTTGCCCTTGCCCTCGTCACCCCACTGGGCTCCGACCACGACAACACCAGGCATTGATTTCCTCCACGACACGAAACAAGCCCCAGGCAAAGCCGGGGCCTTACCGCCGCATCCTACCCACACCGACGCCCACAACCCCAGCCGGCTGATCCAGCTCTCTTGGTCACCGGCCCGGCACGCTTGTGCAGCTCACGCGCTCCTTGCTTGATTCACAAGCAGTTTCGCGCGAGCATCGGGAATGAACGATCGCAAGGGAGCAGGAGCACCCCCATGAAGAAGTTGATCAATTCGCCCGACGACGTTCTGGCCGAGGCCCTCAAGGGCGTGGATGCCGCTGACGAGAACGTCCGTGTCGATCACACCCATCGCGTGATCTTCCGGGCCGAACCCACCCGCCCCGGAAAGGTCGCGGTGATTTCCGGGGGAGGCTCCGGTCACGAACCGCTGCACAGTGGTTTCGTCGGGGTCGGGATGCTGGACGCGGCCTGCGCAGGTCAGGTGTTCACCTCCCCCACCCCAGACCAGATCCTGGCGGCCACCGTCGGCACGGATGCCGGCGCAGGAGTGCTGCACGTCGTGAAGAACTACACCGGCGACGTCATGAATTTCGAGATGGCCGCGGAGCTGGCCGCCGAGCAGGGAATACGCGTCGAGACGGTGGTGGTGGCCGACGACGTCGCGGTGGAGGATTCGCTCTACACCGCAGGCCGTCGCGGGGTCGGATTGACGGTGCTGCTGGAGAAGATCGTCGGCGCTGCCGCCGAGGAGGGTCGTGACCTGGACGCGGTGGTCGAGGTCGCGAACAAGGTCACCGGACACGGCCGCTCCATGGGCATGGCGCTGACCTCCTGCACCGTCCCCGCAGCGGGAAAACCCACCTTCGAGCTTCCCGAGGACCAGATGGAGATCGGCATCGGCATCCACGGTGAACCGGGCAGACACCGCGAACCGCTGACCGGCGCAAAGGACATCGCCCGCCAGCTGGTGGAGCCGATCCTCGCGGACCACGACTTCGCGGGCTCGGAGACCATCGTCATGGTCAACGGCATGGGCGCCACCCCGCTCATGGAGCTGTACCTGATGTACGGGGAGGTCAGGACCCTCCTCGACGCCGCCGGAGTGACGGTGGTGCGCAACCTGGTGGGCAACTACATCACGAGCCTGGACATGGCGGGCTGCTCCGTCACCGTCGCGAAGGTCGACGACGAGCTGCTGGCCTTGTGGGACGCGCCCGTGAGGACGGCGGGGCTACGGTGGGGACTGTGATGCTCACCCACGGACAGTGCATGGCCTGGCTGCAGGCCTTCGCTGCCTTAATCAACGACAACGCGGTTTTCCTCACCGACCTCGATGCGGCCATAGGCGACGCCGATCACGGCACCAACATGGCCCGCGGCACGACGGCGACCCTGGGCAAGCTCGACGCAACAATCCCGCTCGGGGCGATGTTCAAATCCGTCGGCATGACCCTGGTCAGTACCGTCGGCGGATCCGCCGGGCCGCTGTACGGAACCTTCTTCATGAGATTCGGGGCGCGACTCGGCGACGTCGAGGACGTATCCCTGCCTACCTTCGCGGCTGCCCTGAAAGCCGGGCGGGACGGGGTGGTCGAGCGCGGCAAGGCATCCGTGGGCGAGAAAACCATGCTCGACGCCATGACCCCGGCGGTCGAGGCCTTCGAGTCACACGTCGCCGACGGCGATGGGCCCCTGGCAGCCGCCACAGCGGCCCTGACAGCCGCGGAACGGGGCCGGGATGCCACCATCCCGCTCGTGGCGCGGAAAGGTCGCGCCTCCTATCTGGGAGAACGTTCCGCCGGGCACCAGGACCCGGGCGCCACCTCCACCGCCTACCTGTTCAAGGCCCTCATGACAGCCGTCGAGGAGGGCTGACCCGTGGCTCTGGTCGGGATCGTCGTCGTCTCCCACTCCCGCCCGCTCGCCGAGGCCGCGGTGGAGTTGTCGTTGCAGATGGTGCACGGACCACGACCGGAGATCGCGATCGCCGCCGGAACCCCCGACGGCAGGTTCGGCACGGACGCCACCCAGGTGGCGGACGCGATCCGGGCCGCCGACCTGGGCGCTGGTGTGGTGGTTCTGACGGACCTGGGCTCCGCGGTATTGAGCACCGAATTCGCCCTGGACCTGGTCCAGGACGCGAACGCGATCCTGGTCGCGGCCCCGTTCGTCGAGGGCCTGCTGGCCGCGACGGTACGGTCCGCCACGGGCGGCACCATGGAGGAGGTCGCCGACGAGGCCCGTGCCGCGCTCACCCCGAAACTGACCGCGCTGGGGCCAGACCCCTGCGAACTTGACGACACCGCGGAAGAAACCGGCGAGCTGCTGTGGCTGACCGACGCGGAGAATCACATCACACTCCACAACGCATCCGGTCTGCACGCCCGGCCTGCTGCCCTGCTGGTCGCCAAGGCCCGAGAGTTCGACGCCGAGGTGCGGCTGCGCTGCCACGGCCTGGAGGGAGGAGCGACCTCACCGATCGCACTGGCGACCCTGAACGCCAGGCAGGGCGATGAGGTGTGGATCGGGGCGCGCGGCCCACAGGCCGCCGAGGCCGTAGCGGCCCTGACCTCTCTGATCGCCGATGGTTTCGGGGAACCGTCGAGGAGCCCGAGAACGACTGCCGTGACGCCGACCGGTCCGTTGGGGGTCAGTCCGGGACGCGTCGTGGGCATCGCCCGGCTGATGGCACCCCCCCTGGTCGATCCCCCGGTGGAGGCTCGGTTGCGGACCTCGCAGCTGTCCGGGGAGAAGAAACGCCTGGAGACCGCACTGGAGGAGGTCGCCGCCGACTACGAGGCGCGCGCCGACGCATCCGGGGACGATGCGGCCCAGATCATGCGGACTACCGCCACCTTGACCCGGGATCCCGAGTTGCTCCGGTCAGCCCAAGCCCTCATCGACGCCCTGCATTTGGGCGCTGCGACGGCGGTGTGGCGCACCGCCAACGACATCGTGGAGCGGCTGCACACGGCAGGCGGTCTCCTCGCGGAACGCACCACCGACATCACCGACATCCGCGACCGCATCATCTGCCGCCTGACGGGATGTCCCATGCCCGGAATCCCGGAATCCGAAGACCCCTTCGTGTTGGTTTCCCACGACCTGGCGCCCTCCGACACCGCTTCCCTGGATCGGGAGCGTTGCCTGGGCATCGTCACCGTGGAAGGTGGCCCCACCGCTCACACCTCAGTCCTGGCGCGCAGCATGGGTATCCCCGCCGTCGTGGGTTTCGGCGATGCCCTCTCGATTCCCGACGGGGCCGAGGTGCTGGTGGACGGCACCTCGGGCGAGGTGATCGTCTCCCCGGACGAAACCCAGCGCGCCGGCGCATGCACCGCTCCCAGCCCCCTGGAGCCGTTGAGCGCCCCCGGCGCGACCCGGGACGGCGTTCCCGTACCGTTGCTGGCCAACGTGGGTTCCGTCGCCGAGGCCCGTGCCGCGGTGAAGGCAGGAGCGGAAGGGATCGGGCTTTTCCGCACCGAGATCTGCTTCCTCGACGCCGCTGTGGAACCGGATCTTGAACAGCAGTTCACCACCTATCGCGACGCCCTGGCACAGTTCTCGGGACGTCGCGCGGTGGTGCGCACCCTGGACGCGGGCAGCGACAAACCGATGCCTTTTCTCACCATTCCCGGCGAGGAGAACCCCGCGCTGGGGGTGCGCGGCTACCGCACCACGCTCCGTTCCCCTGGGGTGCTCACCCGACAACTCGAGGCCATCGCCCGGGCCGCGCGGGTGAGCGAAACCGAGGTCTGGGTGATGGCGCCGATGATCTCCACCCCGACCGAGGCCGCGGAATTCGCAGACCTGGCCCACGCCGCCGGGTTGGAGCGGGTCGGGGTGATGGTGGAGATTCCTTCAGCCGCACTCCAGGCGGAGGAGATCCTCACCACTGTGGACTTCGTCAGCATCGGAACCAACGACCTCGCCCAGTACACGATGGCCACCGACCGCCAGGCAACGGGCCTGGGTGATCTCCAGGACCTGTGGCAGCCCGCCGTGCTGAGGCTGCTGCACATGGTTGGCGACGCGGGAAGGCGCGCAGGCAAACCGGTCGGCGTCTGCGGGGAGGCCGCAGCCGACCCCGCGCTGGCAGCTGTGCTGGTCGGCCTCGGGGTGACGTCGCTGTCCATGGCCCTGCGCGCGCTGGAGCCGGTGCGCCGCGCACTGGCCCGGGTCACCATCGAGGACTGCCGACGGGCAGCCGAAGCGGCGCTCATGTCCAGCGATCCCGCAGCGGCCAGCACAGAGGTGTCCCGTCTCCTCGCAATGAGGTGACACATTCGGGGTTGACGACGGGTCCTCCACCCATGTCATACTATTTGCAATCGCAAACACTCCGGACTGAAGGAAACACCATGAGCCGCCGCCTCTCCACCATCGTGGTCACCTCCCTTGCTGCCCTCAGCCTCAGTCTGAGCGCCTGCTCAAGCACCATCCCCGCCAACCCTTCACCCGCCGACACCGTCGCCCCAGGACTGACGCAGTCAACTGGGGACGCACCGGGAGGCAATTCCGATCTCGCCTCCAAGCTCCTGATCGGCCAGGTAGCGGGTGCCACCCTCGCCCAGGTGCAGGTTCACGAGGACGCCACCAGCCCGTTCCCGGATCTGGAGAACCCCTACTACGACAGCGATGTGAACCACAAGATCGAGCCCGCCGGCTGCGAGGCCACCGGCATCGAGCAGCTCCTCGTGGGATCCGAAGGGAAGACCGAGAACGAAGGTGTCCGGGTCGCGCTGGGCACCGGCACTTCCTCCCCCCGGAAGCACAAGGAATATGCGAACAAGTGCGCCGAGATCACCAACCACCTCACCGAAACCCCCACCCAGGACAGCATCCAGACGCAGGAGATTCCCGCCATTGACGGCGTCATCGATGTCGTCGCGACGAAAACCCAGCACGGCTTCGTCGGCACGGAGGGGGACGCAGGCTTCTCCACCTACCTGATCACCGGAAATGTCGGCAACATCAACGTCACAGTCCAGACATACCCATCCCAAACAGACACCTCCGCAGGCAAGGAAGCATCCCTCGACACAGCCGTGAAGATCTTCGAAGCCCAGGTCAAGAAGCTCACTGGCTCCTCCGGCTCAACCGACTCCACCGCGGGTTCCACCACCCCTGCCCCCCAGACGCCGCCTGCATCCTCGCAGGAGAGCAGCGCACCCTCCCAGAACACCTCGAACCAGGATCTGTCCTCGAAACTCATCAACGGTTCCGTGTCCGGTTTCTCCTTGGCGCCGATGGAATCCCCCAGCCCGCTCGCGGCAATCTCCAATTCCTTCTACGAGGCCATGGAGCACAACCTCAACCCCGATGGATGCGACCAGACCGGCCTCGACAACCTGACCGCGGGAACCGAAGGCTCCCACGGCCCCGTACACGCCAGGGTCGCACTGGGGACTGACACCTCCTCTCCCCAGAAGCACAAGCAGTACGCGCAGAAGTGCTCCACGATCACAGGAACCGTCAACGGGGAAGCCATCTTTGAGTCTGTCACGCTGGAGGAAGCCCCCGTGGTTAACGGCGCCACCAACATTGTGGCGACCTCGATGAGCGGCAGCACCCCCAACACCGACGAGGTCGGCCCCAAGTCCTACCTGATCAGCGGAAACGTCGGCAACATCAACGTCGTGGTCCACCTGTTCCCGATCGAGGACGGCCAGGATGCCTCCTTCACGGACGCCGCGGCACTCTTCAAGGCCCAGGTCGAGAAGCTCAACAGCTGAGAGCTGACCACGGCCCCAACCCCGAGGACGACCTGCGGACGCGCACGCTTCCGCAGGTCGTCCTCTGCATCTCCCGGGACCGGATGACCCGCCGGAATGCGATGATGCCCACACCTTTCCCTTTGCAAGGAGGACCCAATGCTCCGTCGCATGTACGCTGTCACAATCGCCGTGCTGATGGCCCTGGCTCTGGGATCCTGCGCGGGGGCGTCATCCACTGACCAGCAGACAACACCCCACCAGGACTCCAACGCCTCACACACCACCGGAAGCCCCGGGGCGGCCGCATCCCCGAGCTCCACCGATGTGTCCCCGTCGTCCAGCTCCGCCCTGTCCGCGAAGCTCCTGACCGGCCCAGTCGCCGGTGTCACTCTCCAAGAAATCGACCGAATCGAGCTTCCACACGACATAGGAAGCGTCTTCGGTCACTGCGGGGACTGCGAGATTGATCCCCCTGAGTGCCTCACGACCGGCCTCAGTTCTCCCGATGCAGCCTCCCAGACAGCCGGTGACGCCGTGGCCACCACCGTCATGCTGGGCTCCGCCACCTCCTCCCCCGGGAAGCACAGGGAATACGCACAACACTGTCCTTCCGCCAGCGGAACCGCCAGTTCGGCGCCCTTCACCATGAATGTAAAGCTGCTGCCGGAGCCTGACATTGCAGGCGTCAGTGACATCGTCGTGACGGCGAGCATCTGGCACGACGGCGAGACACCGCCCGAGAACGAACCATGGTTGGTCGTCGTCAGCGGCAATGTCGGTGACATCAACGTCGTGGTTCGTACTCGTTCGGCATCAGATGACCAGGGCTCTCCTTCCGCCGACGTCGCAACGGAGATCTTCAAGGCCCAGGTCGAGAAACTCAACGGCTGACCCCATGGCCCTGCCCTGTCCCGGCGCGACCCGCCCGGGGCAGGCCGTGGAGGCATCATGGCCCATCGACATGACAGGATGGTCGCACATGCAAATGCCCCAAGGAGTCCCCATGCCCCGTCTCCTCCCCGCGATCGCAGCAACCTCCGCAGCAACCATCCTCGTCGGTCTGAGTGCCTGCTCGAGTACCGCGCCTGCCGGCCCCGCCTCCAGCGCCCAGCAGTCGACGCCCCAGGAACCCAAGACATCCGCTCCGGCCACGGACTCCCCGCCGGCCACGGCATCCGCGGATCCCACGACTTCCCCCGAGTCTTCCTCGCATGGGGACGGGTCGTTTCCGGCCTCAAAGATCCTGACCGGGTCCGTGGCCGGTTTCACCCTCGAGAAGGTGGAGGAGACCAACTCCGAGCCGCTCACGCAACTGTCACATCCCTACTACTTCGAGGAGCATCAGCTCGACCCAGCCGCATGTGATGCGACCGGCATCGAGAACCTCGTCGTGGGCTCCCATGCGCAGACCGAACACGAGATCGTCACGGTCGCACTGGGCAGCGACGTCATGTCCCCCGAGAGGCACCAGACGTACGCGAAGAAATGCGCCGAGGTCAATGGCACCATCGACGGTTATCCCGCGCTGCTGACCATCGAGAAACAGAAGATCCCCCACATCGAGGGCACCAGCGACGTCGTCGCCACAATGACCCACCACGGCATCCCGAATTCGGAAGGGGACGCCGGTCACAAGTCCTACGTGATCACCGGCAACGTCGGCAACACCAACATCGTGGCCTACACGACCACCACATTCGACGGCAACGATGCGGGCGTGGAGGCCTCCTTCGACACCGTCGTGGCGATTTTCAAGGCCCAGGTGGACAAACTCAGGAGTTAACCCTGGAACAATGACACACTGACCCACTTGTCACACCCATCGGAGGACTGTTTATGTTCCGTCGTTTCCCACACATCGCAGTCGCCTCACTGGCCGCCCTCACCATCGGCTTGAGTGCATGCTCCAACACCACACCCACAGCATCCCCGTCCGCGAATCAGCAGACGACCTCGCAGACATCCCCGGCGGCGACGAATCCCGAAAGCACTGCCGATACCGCACAGAAAACAGCCGATCCCGATCTGGCCTCCAAGATCCTGACTGGTGAGGTCGCGGGGGTGACTCTCAAGGAGATGTCCGAGATCCCGGACCTGGACAGCATTGCCAGGGGTGCCGATGCCCAAATCGAACCCGCCGAGTGCTTCAGCACGAGTATCACGCAACTCGTGGCGGGCGCCTCGGGGGTCACCCAGACCGGGGGCGCGTCGCTCCTGCTGAGCTCCGATTCCGCGGCCCCCGGCAAGTACAAAGAATACGCGCAGAAGTGCTCCTCGATCAGTGGAACCGCGGCCGGAAACCCCTTCAAGCAGAGCATCGAGAAGCAGCAGGCGCCCGCCGTCGAGGGCGTGAACGACCTCGTCGCAGTGATAGTCACCTCCGATTCCACCTTCGGCGGCAAACCGGTGAAAACCAAGGGCTACCTGCTGATCGGCAGCATCAATGGCAACACCATCATTGCCCAGTCGCTGAACCTCAACGACAAAGAACCCCCCTCGGAAATCATTACAGAAATTTTCAAGGCCCAGGTCGAGAAACTCAAGGGCTGATTCCTCCTCTTCCCGGCCCCGGGCGCGAGCCGCCCGGGGCTGTCTCATGCCAAGGACACGGGTTTCCGGGGCGTACACTGTCCCGCGGCCCTGCCACCAACCCTTCGAGGAGCCCGCATGCCCATCCGTCATGACCTGCGCAACGTGGCGATCGTCGCCCACGTCGATCACGGGAAGACGACGCTCGTCGACGCCATGCTGTGGCAGTCGGGCGCCTTCCGGG
>ERZ773038.706-NODE-706-length-20853-cov-6.063997_pt1 | contig 20853 bp, 18 predicted proteins | sample MGYA00511665_ERZ773038 | MGnify/ENA primary metagenome ERZ773038 (study PRJEB29015, sample SAMEA2737966) | human oral metagenome | biome: human oral; feature: human-associated habitat; material: dental | place: China | collected 2028 ... | reverse complement strand
CTGGCCACTGTTCCAAAACCAAGTAAAGCTATTTTAATAGACATGAAGCACTCCTTGAAAATTTCTTGTATAAAAAATATTATAACAAAATTATAAAAAAATGCCTACAAAACTACTTCTTTATTTGTTATAATAGATGTAAATTTCCGCAAGGAATTGTAATTTTTTTAAAAAAGGAGATATTATGACAGGAAAACACCGAGGAAATCGCATGCAGCAACGCAAAGCTAGGAAAAGAGCTATTTTGCTTTCTTTAACGAGTTTATTACTTTTTCTTGTCTTGATTGTAGGTGGCTTTTCTTTACTAGCCAAGCTGCAAAACTCGCACAACCAAAAAGAAGCTAATAACGTGTCAACAAACCAGGTTAATACTTCTTCTAAAACTTCGTCAGCACCGACTCGGGATAAAAAGACGACTTCGGATGACAACAGTAAGGAGAAGATTAAATGGGTTAAGCAAGACCAGCCAGTTCAAGTTCCTATCTTGATGTATCATGCCATTCACGTCATGGATCCATCAGAAGCAGCTAATGCTGGTTTGATTGTAGATCCAGCTACATTTGAAAGTCATCTGAAAGCCTTGAAAGACGCAGGCTACTATCCACTAACACCGGCAGAAGCATACAAGGTACTGACGGAGAATGTCTTGCCAGAAAATAAAAAAGTCGTCTGGCTGACCTTCGATGATAGTTTAAGGGATTTCTATACTAATGCCTTTCCACTTCTCCAGAAATATGACATGAAAGCAACCAATAATGTCATTACTGGATTTGTTCAAGCAGGTCGTGAAGATATGCTGACGCTAGATGAGATAAAGGAAATGAAGGACAAAGGCATGTCCTTTGAAGACCACACCGTCAACCATCCTGACCTCTCAGCGACTGCAGAAGACCAACAAAAAATTGAGTTAAAAGACTCCAAGTCTTACTTGGACAAAGAACTGTCTCAAACAACAACAACCGTTGCCTATCCATCTGGACGATACAGTGATGCAACCTTGCAGATTGCTGAAAGCCTTGGCTACAAGATGGGACTGACAACCAATAACGGACTAGCTTCTCTATCCAATGGCTTACTCTCACTCAACCGCGTTCGCGTTAACCCAACCACTACTGCAGAAGACCTGCTAAATGAAATCGCAACAAACTAATCTTAAAAAGCTTGCTTCACCTGAAGTAGGCTTTTTCTATTCCTATGATTATAACTTCTTTCAAATACCAAAAAACACCAGCTCCAAAGAACTGGTGTAAAGGTTTATTTAGACTTGATATAGTTGATACCATCCGCTTTTGGAGCAACTGATTTACCAAAGAAAGCGGCTAAAACAATGATTGTCAACGCATAAGGCGCGATACGAAGATAAACCGCAGGTATATGAGCAAGGAAAGGAATCTGAGTAGAAACAACAGCCAGGGCTTGGGAAAGTCCAAAGAAAAGACTTGAAAGCATAGCACCTATCGGATTCCATTTGCCAAAAATCATGGCAGCTAAAGCGATAAATCCAGGGCCGACAATCGTCGTAGCAGAGAAATTAACCGAAGCAGATTGAGCATACAAAGCTCCACCTACTCCTCCCAAAAATCCTGAAATCAACACTCCGTAGTAACGCATAAGATAAACGTTAATCCCTAATGTATCAGCAGCTTGAGGATGTTCACCTACTGAGCGTAAGCGAAGCCCAAATTTCGTCTTAAACATGATGAACCAAGCTAAAAATGAGAATCCAACAGCTATGTAACCCATCAAGCTAGTATTTTTAAAGAAAATATCTCCAATAACAGGAATATTAGACAAAATCGGAAAATCAAATTTACCAAAAGATAAATCAATATTATTAGTTTGTCCTTTTCCATAAATAGCCTTCACAAGAAAGACGGCTAAAGCTGGCGCCAGCAAGTTCAGTACAGTACCGCTAACAACATGATCAGCACGAAAATTAATGGTTGCTACTGCATGAATCGCAGAAAAAATGAGACCAACTAAACCACCTGCAAGAAGAGAAAGCCAAATAGTCATTCCTCCTAAGCTTTCAGCGAAAGTCAGGTTAAAAACAACTCCTGTAAAAGCTCCCATGACCATGATGCCTTCCAAGCCAACATTAACAACACCAGCATGCTCAGAATAAGCACCTCCAATACTGGTGAAAATGAGAGGAGCGGCATAGACCAGCATATTTGATACAAGTATTGTTAGAATAGCAACAATATTCATCTTTACTCTACTCCTTTCATTCGTTTTTTAGGTTTGATATATTTTTCAATAATGTAGTGAGCACTTACAAAGAAGATAATGGAAGCTGTTACAATATTGACAAGTTCTGGAGGAATAGTAGCCGTTGTCATACCAGGCGCACCAGTTTGCAATGTCCCAAGTAGAAACGCAGCAAAAATGATTCCGATAGGAGAGTTGCTAGCAAGAAGAGCAACTGCCATACCATTAAATCCAACAGCCAGAGATCCTGCTTGAACATAAACGTTCTGGAAAGTACCTATACCCTCAACTGCTCCTCCAATACCACAAAGAGCTCCAGAAATCACCATTGAAAGAATAATAGTACGTTTCGCCGACATCCCTGCATAATCTGAAGCATTTGGATTGAGACCTACTGAGCGAATTTCAAATCCAAGTGTGGTTTTCTTTATGATAAACCAAATTACAGCAACAGCAATCAAAGCAATGAAAATTCCAATATTCATACGTGACTTAGTAAGCTCTGTAAGAAAGTCTAGACGATAGCTAGCGTTTGCCGAAACAGGAATACTCGATTCGGAATCAACCATTAGTTTTTTAGGAAAATTCCGAATAATTTCATTTCCAGCAAAAAGAACAATATAGTTCATCATAATGGTAACAATAACTTCGCTTGTACCTAAAAATGCTCTTAACAAACCCGGAATTAAACCGATTAAACCACCGGCAACTGCTGCTACAAGGACAGTCAGCGGTAACATTGCAAAACGAGGAATGGTTGGAAAAGATAGGGCAAACCAAACAGCTGCAATCCAACCTGCCAAAGCTTGACCAGGTAAACCAACATTGAAAAAACCAGCACGACTAGCCACTGCAAACCCAAGAGCAATCAAAATTAGAGGCCCCATGGTTCGGAAAATTTCTCCAATATTTTTAATGGAACCAAAAGCTGTTTTGAACAACTCTTCATAACCCCACAAGGCATCATAACCAAAAATCCACATGATGATGGCGCCAAGTAAGATTCCTAAAAGAACAGAAATAAAAGGAATAGCAATTTGCTGTGTTTTTTTATCCATTAGAACCCTCCTTGATTTTTCCACCAGCCATGAGAATACCAAGCTCTTGCTTATTAGTTTCAGATGGCTTTACAATTCCTTGGATCTTTCCATCGTGAATAACAGCAATACGGTCTGATAAATTAAGAATTTCATCTAATTCAAAGCTGACAACAAGAACGGCTTTCCCTTTATCACGTTCAGAAATTAAGCGCTTATGAATATACTCAATCGCACCAACATCCAATCCGCGAGTAGGTTGACTGACAATTAATAGATCTGGATTACGATCAACTTCTCGAGCAATAATAGCTTTTTGTTGATTTCCCCCTGACAAAGCACCTGCTGGAACAAGTTCACTAGCTGCTCTAACGTCAAATTCTTCCATCAATTTACGGGCATATGAATTAATTTGATTATAATTCAAAACACCTTTGTTACTGAGCGGTTCTTTATAGTAAGTCTGGAGAGCAATATTTTCAGAAAGCATCATTTCAAGTACCAAACCATCACGATGACGATCCTCAGGTACATGACTAACTTGCATTTCTGTAATCTTTCGTGGAGAAAGTCCTACAACTTCCCTTCCTTTGATTTTAATACTTCCTGATTTTACTTTTCGAAGTCCAGTAATAGCCTGAATCAACTCACTCTGACCGTTACCGTCAATCCCAGCAACTCCTACGATTTCACCTGCATGAACATCAAGAGAAAGCTCTTTAACAGCTGGTACCCCACGATTCTCATTCACTATCAAATCAGAAATTTGAAGTACAACGTCTTTCGGTTTAGCTTCTTCCTTTTCAGTAACAAAAGAAACCGAGCGTCCAACCATCATTTCAGCCAAATCTTTATTTGAAACGCCCTCAATGCTAACAGTTTCAATTGATTTTCCACGGCGAATAACTGTGACACGATCCGCTACTGCTCGAATTTCATCTAGTTTATGAGTAATCAGGATAATAGATTTCCCTTCTTTAACAAGAGTTTTCATAATATCCATTAATTCCAAAATTTCAGCAGGGGTCAATACTGCCGTTGGCTCATCAAAGATCAAAATTTCGGCACCACGATAGAGGGTCTTCAGGATTTCTACACGTTGTTGGGCACCAACAGAAATATCTTCAACCTTAGCTGTTGGATCAACAGCTAAGCCATAGCGTTCTGATAATTCAAGGATATCTGCATTAGCTTTTTTCAAATCTAATACACCTTTATTCGTTATTTCGCTACCAAGAATAATGTTTTCAGCAACAGTAAATGCTTCAACCAACATAAAGTGCTGATGAACCATTCCTATTCCGAGAGCTGCAGCCCTAGAAGGAGAATCCAATTTTTCCGATTTTCCGTTGACAAAAATTTCTCCACTAGTTGGCTCTAAAAGACCAGCCAACATATTCATCAAGGTAGATTTCCCAGCTCCATTTTCACCAAGAAGTGCATGAATCTCACCTTTACGCAGTTGTAGGTTGATTTTGTCATTTGCGACAAATTCACCAAAAACTTTGGTTATCTCACGCATCTCAATGACATTTTCATGTGCCATTAGAGTATTCCTTTCTAGAAAATTATATTTTATTTCAGTAGAGCCTACTAATCAAGTTAGTAGGTTCTATTGAGACAAAATGTCTCAATACCCTAAAAAAGCAACCCAAGAAGGTTGGGTCGCTTCTGGATCTTTATTATTTTTCAGGTGCTTTTACACTACCATCAATAATCTGTTTCTTAGCATCTTCTACAGCTTTTTTAGCATCTTCAGATAGCTTAGAAGTTGTCAATTCAACTCCACCATCTTTCAAACCAAATGTAATTACTTTCCCACCCGGGAATTTACCATCAGCTGTTTGAGTAGCAATCTCTTGAACAGTTTTGCCAACTTGTTTTAAGCTGGAAGCAAGTACAAAGTTAGATTCCTTACCATCTTTAGACTTGTATTTACCTTCTTCAGCTTGATCACGATCGACACCGATTACCCAAACTTTTTCGTCTTCATTTTTCTTCTCATTCAAGTCTTTTGCTTCTTTAAAGACACCTGCTCCAGTACCACCTGCAGCTTGATAAACCACGTCAGCTCCTGCGGCATATTGGGTTGCAGCAATAGTTCTTCCTTTTTCAGGATTATTAAAGTCTTCGGCATATTGAATATCAACTGAAATATCTTTGTTAACAGACTTCACTCCTGCTTCAAAGCCTTTTTCAAAACGAGTGATAACTTCGCCACGTGCCCCTCCAATAAAACCAACTTTGTTAGTCTTAGTAGTTTTTGCAGCAGCAACACCTGCAAGATAAGCAGCTTCATTATCAGCAAAAACAGCAGATGCTACATTCTTCTTGTCTTTGATAACAGAATCAATAATAACATAATTAATATCAGCATTTTCATCAGCAGCAGCTGTAACAGCAGGTGCTAATTTATAACCAACGCCATAAACTAATTTATAGCCATTTGTAGCTGCTTGACTGAAGTTATTCGCAAAATCCGCTTCACTTGTAGACTGGTAGTAAGTAAAGCCGTTATCTTTAGAAAGACCGTTTTCTTTACCCCAAGCTTGCAAACCTTCCCATGCAGACTGGTTAAATGACTTATCATCAACACCGCCAGTATCAGTTACGATAGCAGCCTTCAGATCAGTTTTCGCGTCTGAAGAATCTGAGCGAGAAGCACGGTTTCCACATGCAGCAAGTCCGAATGCTGCGACAGTTACTAGACCAAGACCTAGCCATTGTTTTTTGTTCATTTCTGAACCTCCTAAATAAGATGTGCAACACAGTTGCAAGTTTGAGTTTGGTCAGATGACCGATAACAGACTTATGTTAAATCTGTAAAAGAATATGGAAGTAATTCCTTGACCGTCATCACGACCGTCGATTTATCTTTAGCGACCAAGGTCACTTTTAGATCCTCAGCAAAAAATTCTGCCATTACTTGGCGGCAGGCACCACAGGGTGATATGGGTTTTTCCGTCTCACCATAGACAATCAGCTCCTCGAAGTCTAAAGCTCCTTCTGAAACCGCCTTAAATATAGCTGTCCGCTCTCCGCAGTTGGTCAAGCCAAAACTGGCATTTTCAACGTTAACGCCGGTAAATACCTGTCCGTCTTTTGCGACCAAAACCGCTCCAATCGGGAAATGAGAATAGGGGACATAAGCATTTTTGCTGGCTTGGACAGCCAAGTCAATCAACTCAGTAGTCGCCACTAGCTTCTTCTCCCTTCATAATCGCCACTCCAGCCGAAGTTCCGATACGAGTCGCACCTGCTTCAATAAAGGCCAGCGCATCTTCATAAGAACGAGCACCGCCAGAAGCCTTGACGCCCATGTCAGGACCAACTGTTTTTCTCATAAGGGCAACATCTTCGACTGTCGCACCGCCAGTTGAAAATCCTGTAGAGGTCTTAACAAAATCAGCTCCAGCTTTCTGAGCTAATTGGCAGGCCTTAACCTTTTCCTCATCTGTCAGCAGGCAAGTTTCCAGAATTACCTTGACCAAGGTACCGTTTGCAGCTTCTACAACCGCACGGATGTCTCGCTCTACCAAATCATAATCTTTAGACTTCAGAGCGCCGACATTGATGACCATATCCACTTCGCCCGCACCCTTTTGAATTGCATCCTGCGTTTCAAAAGCTTTCACATCGGAAGTGTTGGCTCCTAAAGGAAAACCAATTGGCACACAAACCTTGACGTCTGAGTCTTTCAGCTGCTCCGCAGCAAACTCTATCCAGGTTGGATTGACACAGATACTGGCAAAATCATAAACTTTTGCTTCTTCAATTAACTTCAGAATCTGCTCTTCTGACGCTTCAGGTTTTAAAAGCGTATGGTCTATGTATTTGTTTAATTTCATGTTGGCTTCTCCTAGAATTAAGCAATAACCTCGATAATCTCGCTTACTGCAACGCTTTCATCACCTATTTTAACATTTTTTTGAAAATCTGTAACTAGTTCTTGAGAAATTTTTTCATTTGAATAAATTTTTGCGAAAACTTCTCCAATTTCGACCTTGTCTCCGACTTTCTTTTCGAAAACAATTCCTGTTTCATAATCTAAGTCGTCAGATTTAACTGCCCGTCCTGCTCCAAGTCTCATGGCAAAGAGGCCGAATTCCATAGCAGGCAGTTCAGTGATATAACCTGCCTGTTCTGCTTTCACATCTACAATATGAACTGCACTTGATGGACGATAGAGATCTTCCAAGTCACCACCTTGAGCTACAACCATAGCTTCAAATTTCTTCAAAGCAGCACCGTTGGTCAGCTGTTCTCTTACTTCTTCCACCGTTTTCTCAACATCTGCCAGTCCGAGCATAATCTGAGCCAACTCACAAATGAAAGTTGTGATGTCTTCACGACCCCTGCCCTGCAAGATATCCAAAGCTTCTAAGATTTCCAGACGATTGCCAATGCTGGTTCCCAAAGGCTGACTCATATCTGTCAAAACAGCCACTGTTTTTCTGCCAACAGCCTTGCCCAAATCGACCATAGTACGTGCTAGTACACGAGCGTCATTAATATTTTTCATAAAGGCGCCTTCACCGACCGTCACATCCAAAAGTATACTATCGGCACCAGCAGCAATCTTTTTACTCATAACAGAGCTAGCTATCAGTGGAATTGTATCAACAGTTGCTGTTACATCTCGCAAGGCATAAAGTAGCTTATCTGCCAGCACCAACTGATCTGACTGCCCGATTACAGACAAGCCGATTTCCCGCACCTGCTTGATAAAGTCTTCCTGACTGCGCTCTACCTGAAATCCTTTAATGGATTCCAATTTATCAATGGTTCCACCAGTATGGCCCAGCCCGCGGCCGCTCATTTTTGCAACTGGAACACCGAAGCTAGCTACCAAAGGTACCAAGACCAGAGTCACTTTATCACCAACACCGCCGGTGGAATGTTTGTCTACTTTTATACCTGCGATTTCTGACAAGTCAAACTGCTCTCCAGTTCCAACCATGGTCATGGTTAAATCCGAAATTTCCCGAGTCGTCATGCCCTTAAAATAGACAGCCATTGCAAAGGCTGCCATCTGATAGTCAGGAACCGTCCCGCCCACATAACCCTCAATCAGCCACTGGATTTCCTGACTGGTCAGCTCAAGACCATCTCTTTTCTTTTGGATAATATCTACAGCACGCATCCTATTTTTCGCTCCTTAGTATATAGTAGCCTTTGTCTTTCTTAACAATCTCACAATTACCGAAGACGGCTTCCATCTTCGACTTGGCACTGGGCGCTCCTTGCTTCTTCTGAATCACAAGGGTCAAATCACCGCCTTCTGTCAAATGCTCATAGCTTCCGCTGATGACTTCGTGTACGACTTGCTTACCAGCACGAATAGGCGGATTACTGATAATATGGTCGAAAATGCCACTGACCTTTTCATAAACATTTGACTGGAAGATATGAGCAGATACCTGATTCCTCTCAGCATTCTTCTGAGCCAAGTCCAAGGCCCGCTGGTTGATATCTACCATGGTCGCAGCCACTCCGTACGCTTTGGCTAAGCTCAAACCTAAAGGGCCATAGCCGCAGCCAACATCCAAGACCCGTTCTCCAGCTTCAAAGTCCAAGACAGACAAAAGAACCCGACTGCCATAATCAATCATCTTTTTACTGAAGACACCAGCATCTGTCAAAAAAGTCAGCCGCTGTCCTAACAGTTCCACATTTAATTCATGAATATCATGTTTGGCATCAGGATTTTCTGCAAAATACATTTTAGTCATACAACCATTTTATCATAATTTTCCTAGATTTGTAAATCGTTTTCATTTCTCCAAAAAGTATGTTATACTAAAGTCCATCATACAGGAGTAACTTATGACTAACGAATTTCTTCACTTTGAAAAAATCAGCCGCCATACTTGGCAAAACCTGCACCGCAAAACAACTCCGCCTCTGACCCAGGCCGAACTTAACTCTATCAAGAGTTTCAATGACAAAATTAGCCTGCAGGACGTGACGGACATTTACTTACCCTTAACCAATCTCATTCAGATTTATAAACGTTCTAAGGAAGACTTGGCTTTTTCCAAGGGGATTTTTCTACAAAAAGAGAGCCGGAAACAGCCCTTTATCATCGGAGTTTCTGGCAGTGTGGCCGTTGGGAAATCCACCACCAGCCGTTTGCTGCAGATTCTGCTTTCTCGGACTTTTTCAAATGCAACAGTCGAGCTAGTTACCACAGATGGTTTTTTATTTCCGAATAAGACCTTGGAAGATCATGGCATTTTAAACCGCAAGGGTTTTCCAGAAAGCTATAATATGGAGCTGCTTCTTTCCTTTCTGGATAGCATAAAAAACGGTCAGGATTTCCAAATTCCAGTCTACTCGCATGAAACTTATGATATCGTTCCTCAAGAAATGCAAGAGGTAAAGGCTGCTGACTTTGTTATTGTCGAAGGCATCAATGTTTTCCAGAATCCTCAGAACGAGCGCCTATATATGACAGACTTTTTTGACTTTTCTATCTATGTTGATGCTGAAGTCGAAAATATCGAAAACTGGTATCTAGATCGCTTTAAAAAAATGCTGACGCTGGCTGAAAACGACCCCAAAAACTACTACCACCGCTTCACCACTCAAGCAGAAGAGGAAGTGGTAGCTTTCGCCCATAATGTCTGGAAAAGCATTAACCTTGTCAACCTGCTAGACTACATTGAACCAACCCGCAATCGGGCAGAAATTATCCTGCATAAAGCCGGAAATCATGAAATTGATGAAATTTACTTAAAAAAATAAAAAAGCTTGTCAAATCCTAACTTTTCATATATAATTAGATAGTTAGTATTTTCAATGGAGGTGAAACAACTTGGCAAACATTAAATCAGCTATCAAACGCGCTGAATTGAACGTGAAACATAACGAAAAAAACTCAGCTCAAAAGTCAGCTATGCGTACTGCAATCAAAGCATTTGAAGCAAACCCATCTGAAGAACTTTTCCGTGCTGCTAGCTCAGCTATCGATAAAGCAGAAACAAAAGGTTTGATCCACAAAAACAAAGCAAGCCGCGATAAAGCACGCCTTTCAGCTAAACTTGCTAAATAATGCATACAAAGGGAGCTCTCAGGAGCTTTTTTTGTTTCTCACACAAAGGAGATAGGGATGAAAATAGCAATTATCGGTTATTCCGGTTCTGGCAAATCCACTTTAGCAGCACAACTATCCCACCACTACTCCATTCCCAAACTTCACATGGATAGATTGCAGTTCCAACCTGGCTGGAAGGATAGTGACCATGATTGGATGAGTGAACAGATGGATGATTTTTTGTCAAAAAATACCGACTGGATTATTGATGGCAACTACTCTTGGTGTTTTTATGAACGGCGGATGGAAGATGCCGACCAAATCATCTTTCTGAACTTCTCTCGCTGGAACTGCCTCTATCGAGCTTTAAAACGCTATCTAAAATACCGCAACCGGACCAGAGAAAGCATGACTCCAGGCTGCCCCGAAAAGTTTGACTGGGAGTTTATCTGCTGGGTTCTTTGGAAAGGACGACGTCATACAGCACTGGCAAGATATAAGAAAATCCGACAAACTTTTCCTCAGAAATTCTACGAATTAAGAAATCAAAAAGAACTGACCAGCTTCTTACAGAAGCTAAAAACAAGTGAGCCGTTGTGACTCACTTGTTTTATTTGATTTTCTTTTTCTGTGGGAAAAGAGGCAGGCCTAAAGAAGCTATTTTTTCAGCTGGAACCTTCATGCCGTCCTTAATCCACTTGGAAAGAACGGAAACAACTGCCGAACTCCAGAAGGAATTCATGTAAGAGTTAGTCGTTTTCTTAGCATTGCGATTGCGCTTTTCCAAAAAGTCAAATACGGCCTGAGTCAGCAGCTTTTCAAAATTATAGTCAATGGCTAGACTGATAACCCGAGCTTCTTTCTTGGCTTCCTTAAAAAGAAAAAGCCAAATCTGGTACATCTCAGTTTTAAAGTTAAACTCTTCCAATTTATCCGTAATACCTTGAACAGTGTTTTTAAAAATCTCTTCCAGAATCTGCTCTTTAGAGCTATAATTGCGGTAAAAGGCAGCGCGGGAAACTCCAGCTCGCTCAACCAGCTCTGAAATCGTAATTTTTTTGAGTTCTTTCTTCTCCAGCAGCTGCATGAGAGAAATTTCCAGAGACTCTCTCGTGATTTGATTGGATTCCTGATTGTATTTCTTTAAATTCGCGAGTGATTTTTCCGATATTTTCTTTTCCGACATAACAATTTCTTCCCTCTTGTCTCAGCTGACAGTTTCCGCTTTCTAGTAAGCATCCTTCATGTTATAATTTTAAAAAAAGACAGGTTTTTTGTCAATTTTTTTATTGTACATACTTGACAAAAAAGGAGAAAAATATGACTTGGAAAATTATAGCTGACTCTGGCTGTGACTTTCGTGAAATGGCAAACTTGGCTAAAGACACCCAGTTTGAAAGTGTTCCCTTGACCATTCAAGTGGAAAATGAGATTTTTATAGATGACAAGCAGCTTGATATCGATCTTATGATGGAGAAAATGTATGCTTCTTCTGCTGCTTCTAAGTCTGCCTGCCCTAGTCCAGATGACTACCTCAAAAACTTTGAGGGAGCCGACAAGATTTTTGTGGTGACTATCACTGGAACTCTATCTGGCAGCAATAATAGTGCACAGGTTGCTAAGAAAATCTTTTTGGAAGAACATCCTGATGCCCAGATTCATGTCATTGATAGTCTTTCTGCTGGCGGCGAGGTGGACTTACTTGTGACTAAACTCAATGAACTCATCCAGCAAGATCTCAGCTTTGATGAAGTTGTTGAAGTCATTAGTCGCTATCAAGAGAAAACCAAGCTTCTATTCGTTCTGGCAAAGGTAGATAACTTGGTCAAAAACGGCCGGCTTAGCAAACTTCTGGGAACCGTTGTCGGCTTGCTTAATATCCGCATGGTCGGTGAAGCTAGCCAGACTGGCACGCTAGAGCTTCTGCAAAAGGCACGCGGTCCGAAAAAGGCTCTTGCTTCTGCAATCGAAGAGCTGCTTAAAGCTGGTTACAAGGGCGGCCGACTCATCATCGCTCACCGCAATAACGAGAAGTTCTGCCAGCAATTTAGTCAACTGGTGCAAGAAAAGTATCCCCAAGCTCAAATCGAAACGGTGCCGACTTCAGGACTCTGCAGCTTCTATGCTGAGGAAGGCGGAATCTTAATGGGCTACGAAATTTAATAAGGTATCTAAAAAAGTAAAGGATTAGGCTCAAATAATTGACCTAATCCTTTACTTTTTCGATTTAATTCGCTATAATTGAAACAAGTAAAGGAGTTGATATTATGGCCAGAGGAAGAGGCGCCGCAAGCCCCCAAGATAAGGAAGCAAGTCTTCTCATTTCTAAAAAGCTCAAAGAACTTCTCAAGGAAACAGGTAAAAAACAAGTTGAGCTATCTCGTGAAACAGGCATTCCTGCTAGTACACTAACTGGCTATATCAAAGGGACATCTCTGCCTATCGCAGCCAATCTAGAAAAGATTGCAAGATTTTTTGAGGTAGATGTTGAAGAAATCGACCCTCGTTACCGACTAATCGCTGACATCCCTCAACAGTTCCCTGATTTAAATCGTATTTATCAACAACTTGACCAAGACAGACAGGAGAAAGGATTAAAGCTTCTGGAAGCTAGCCTGACTGAGCAAAAAACACAAGCCAGCTTAAAGGACGACTACTTCCCCTACTTGGTCTATGAGAATTACTATCTCTCTCAGCATAAGCCTGAACAAGCTGATTTAGTCTGGCTGGACAGAGAAATTGACTACGATATTGCCCTTTGGGTACGAACTGACTCGTTAGAGCCCAAGTATCCGAGAGATTCCGTAGCCCTAATCAAGCAGACTCATTTCGAACTTGCCGGCGCTATCTATGCTATTGACTATGACGGTCAAACCATTATAAAAAGAGTCTTCAACGATCCATCCGGTATTCGTCTAATTTCCCTTAATAAAAAATACAGTGATAAGTTTATCCCGCATGAGGAAGAACCTAAACTAATCGGTCGAGTTATGGCGACTTTCATGCCACTGGATGTAGAAAAAATAAAGAAAAACAAATAACAACTCTGCAAATGTACAGAGCTGTTATTTTTACAGTCAAAAAATCAGAAAGTCTTTCGACTTCCTGATGCTCTTTTAATAAAATACTGCTAACTCTTCATTCAGCTTCTTCATGTAGTGTTTGTGGACTATGTAAGACAGCACAGCTAAGCCTGCTAAAACTAGAGCGACTATCACATAAATTACCAGGGACGCAATAACATTGGATATAAAGAAGAGAAGAGTAATGACAATCAACATTCCTAAAATCAGAGCGATGGCTAAGAGAGTTTTCACCATATTATTATCTCGGCTCATCAATTCTGTGACATTGGACCAATTAGTCACCAGATGCTTGTAGTCTCGGTAGTAACCCCAAGAACTCCACATTAGACTAATCAAGGCCCAAACAATCACCATGCCCAAGAAAGTCAATGGATGCATACCGGAAACAAGGCTGGTTATCAAAAGCAAGGTCAAAGGCAGGATAGACTGGACGGCAAAGAGTTGCCAAAACTTCAGATGAATATATTGCTTCAAATCAAAGGGGAGAACCTTGAGATAATCAAAATTTTCCCTTTCCAAAGAAATCCCAATAGCCGTAAGGTTGCTGCCACCTGAGTTTAGTGTTGCAATCAAAACAGCCAGGGCCATCATTGGCAAGAGGAAACGTGGTCCCAGATAAGAAGTCAAAGACAGGCCTACTTGTATCATACTCATTCCCATACTGAAAATGACAATGTAAGGGAGAAAGGCCGACATAAAGATGGCCTGCATAATGACAGAACCCTCGCTCAAGAGCCTGATATTGTAGCGCCAGACAAACTTTTTGAGATTTTTTGCTTCCGCAATATTGATGTCATGCACGCGCTCCCGCTTTCCTACTGAAGAGCCCGTCATGAGAGCTGCCTCATAAAATTCTGGAATTACCTTGGTCTTTACGATGAAAAATAGAAGAGCCGCAACTGCCACCCATCCCAAAAATCCCAGCAAGGAAGCTGTATGAAAAGGATGAAGAATAAAATCATAAAAGGCCTGAACTGGAGGGAAGAAAGCTTTAACCTCTGTACGATTTATGACGCTTCTGTTGTTCATTTGATTAATCATAAAATAGAGGAAAAAGGAGCCGACGGAAACAAGAGCCAGAATGACATTGGACAGGATGGTCTTGTACTTCCTGAAAAAGGCTGTCTTGGTAATGAAATGGACGGCAATCAAAATCAGAAAGGTGATGACTGAACTTAAAATGACAATAGCAAGCAGAGCCAAGGGTAGGCCCAAGAAAGGATTACCACCTTGAAAAGCCAAAACCAAAAAATAACTGAACATAGGCAGAATGGCAATCAGCAAGGTCAGAATAACTGAAATGCTTTTGCCGACGATGATTTCTACTTCGCTAAAAGCGTAGGGACGGTAAGATTGCAAGTCTTTGCTTTCATAAAAGACATTGTAAAAAACCAGGAAGCCCTGAGACATAGAAAAGAGTGCAAAAGCGGAAACCAAATTGGCAAAGAGACCAGGATTGCCAACCAGTTGGTTCAGGGAGCCCATCAAACCGAAAAGAAAGAGATAGACCAGTCCTAAGATCAGATACATGCGGATAGCCTTCAGCGATACATTTACCTTGCGCTCAGGATTCTTAGCTTGCATCTTGCGGTACTGCTGCAGCTGAGACGGCTGAATGGCGTAGAGGATGTTGATATCAACGAGTTTTTTTATAGCTTTAATGCGCATCAGGACTCACCTCTTCTCTACGGCCTGCCAGACCAAGATAAATGGTTTCAAGAGACTGTTCTGGATGTTGGCCTTTTAGTTCTTCAATCGTTCCGTAGAAAATCAATTTTCCTTTTTTGAGAATGGCCACCTTATCACAGAGCTGCTCTGCAACTTCCAAAACATGGGTTGAAAAGAGAACTGTATTTCCTTTATCTGCATGCTGGCGCATCATCTGCTTGAGGTCAAAAGCCGCCTGCGGATCAAGACCAGTCAGCGGCTCATCCAGAACCCAAATATCCGGGTCAGACAAAAGCGCCGCTATGACAAAGACTTTTTGCCTCATCCCATGAGAAAATGAATCAATGACCTCATACCGATGAGAGCCAAAGTCGAAAATATGGAGCAGATTTGCCAGTCGCTCTTCGACTTCTGCATTTGTCATATCGTAAGAAGTCGCTACCAGCTCCCAGAACTCATTGGCAGTTAGGCGCAAAAATAAATCTGGTGAGTCAGCTACATAGCCGATTTTTTTCTTGACTTCCAAGCGATTATCTGATAATTCTTTCCCATCTACAAAAATCTGTCCACTACTAGGATTGATGACGCTGACCAATGACTTAATGGTAGTAGATTTTCCGGCGCCATTGTGACCAATCAGACCGACGATTTCTCCGCTTTGCAAGGTCAAATTCAGCTGATTGAGAGCTACCGTTCCTTCATAAACTTTAGTGACATCTTTAAATTCAATCATAAGAGAGCTCCTTTACCGATTTCTATACAGATTAGTATACTCTTTTTGCGCCTTTTTGTCTCGTCTCTGCCTAACTCTTGATGAGATTGTAAAGTAAAAGCAGCTGAACTTCATCTAACTATGAAATTCTAGCTGCTTTTTTAAACAAAACCACTAAGGTTGTTTGTGTTTCTTTGCTAAACTAGATAAGCCTAGTGTGCTGATCAGCAGAGCAAGACCAAGATGCAGGATTCCCTTATCTGAATTGCTGCCAGTTTCAGGTAAGGCAGCTGGAGCTTGCTGCTTGCTTATCTTCTGAACTTTTCCTACTGCCTGATCATAATGTTCTGCATAGTGAACTGCCAACTGAACTGACGGAACTTCTCCGCCTTCTTCGCTGTCAAAGATATACTCAGGAACTTCTAAAATTGCTGGTGCGACTAATTTTGCACCAATAATCTCTGGTAGAGCTGCATAAGCTGTATCAAGAGCATTCTGTATATAGTTTGCCTTTTGCAGTCGACTAGCTTCCAAAGTAGGTATTAGCGCACTGATGGAGTCCGTCTTGAAAGTCACTTCATATTGACGATCAATTGTGAGGTCGCTTGGATCGTACGTGTTGAAAACCAGAGCCAACTTGTGGCCTTTTTTCACAGTATAGAGATTAGGCTGCAAATAGACAGTATAGTCATGGAATTGACCAATTTGAGGATCAATACTATTTTGCGAGCTAGACGGTGCATAGCCCGATTCTGGATTAGCCAGATTGACCCAACCTTTGGCAATGACTTTGTATTTGGTTTTGACAGTCGCAAAATTTTTGATATCCATATTGCTGAGATTGCTGCCCATCCAGAAGCCGTCTTTCTGACTTTCATCACTAGCTGCGCCGTTTCCAACCACATCAAACTCTTGGTCTGATACATCTACTAGGAGGGCATTGACCTGCAGATTACTGCCGCCCCCCTTTGCCAGAGCTGCCTTGAAATGGACTGGGATATGTCCTTTAATGGTCATATCCTCTTTGACATCTGTCATAAAGGTCAAATTAGCTTTAGAAGAAGCTTTGCTAACCGCTTCATCACGCTTGCTGGTATCAATTCCCGCTCCTGCGTAGTCACTGGAAATCGTTTCTTCTAAGCGCTTGGATTGAGCGGTCATAATCAAGCGATTACTGCTTTTCCAGTTATCATAACTGGTCCATTTATTTGGATCATAGTTATTTTGCGCCAAAACAGCAGGAAGCTTACTGACATCATTTTCTACATCATAAAGGTAATGAGAGAACCAGGTATTGAGTAAGTCATAAAAATCTTGCTTGTTAGCTGTAATACCAAAGCCTCTAGATACGGCAGCAGGATTGATATGATTCCCTTGGTGAAGATAAAGTTTCACATCTTGACCGGCTTTTTTTAGCGCATCATACATGAGCTCAAAGTGTTTGGTTTTGACATTGTCATCATTCAAACCATGAACTAGCAGGGCACTGGTCTTTATCTTCTCTGGATGCAGTGTATAATCCCGCTCCTGCCATACCGGACTATAGTTACGGCCGTGCGCATTCTGGTCCTTATTTAACTGATTAATGTAGTCAGCATACTTGTTACTAATAGCAGCCCAATCTTTTTGATCTAGCAACCGTGTAGCGACATAGAGAGAAAGCCAAGATAAATCACTGTAAGGCGGATTGGTGTAAGCCGACCCTTGACTGTTGAAATAATCATACCAGCTGGCAATTCCAGCAGCTGGAACGATGGTTTTCAAGCCTTCAACACCAGTCGTTGCCACACCGAAAGTTGTCGTACCAGCCCAAGATAGACCAGTCATACCGACCTTTCCATTAGCCCAGTCGGCCTTGATTTCAATATTATTAGTCCTGTCTGTGTAGGCCGTTCGTTTACCATTGACCCATTCGACAATATTTTTAAATGCTTCAATTTCTAAATCAGAGCCAGTTGTATTAAAACCCTCAGAACCTTTTGTTCCTAGACCAGCGCTAGAAACAAAAGCATAGCCTCGGACGAGGAAATAATCATACCAGTTCAAGTTTTCATAGTCATAAATCCCCTCATAAGGACTGTAATAATACCAATCCGATGATATTGCTCTTTTTGCCGCATCAATACTGCTAATGCTAGAAGCTGGCTGGCGCTTATCTGGCCGATTGCGGAGGCTCTTCATGTCATAAGAACCGTTTGTCGGCAGATTGAGACTTTCCAGCGTCACATGGTCTTCATCTAAGGTTCCAGCGACATAAGGCCGGGCTTCCAAAATTGTCGCAGCCTTATAATCACCCTTAGCTGCTGCTTTAGGAAGCTGCACAATAGCCTTGACCAAATCTCGCTTACCGTCACCATCCGTATCGTGGTCAGTCTCTACATAGACTGGGAAACGAACAATCTCACTGCCTTCATAAGTATACTCCTCATATCTGTCTTCACCACTACTATAGGGAAAAATTGGCTGTGAACGACCATTCAAAAAGAGGGGCTCTTTCTTTTCAGAGCGATAAGCATCATGCAGTCGCTTGGCAACCGAATACATAGATTGCAGATTAGCACCCTGGACACTGGCTGTCAAATCAGCCTCTTTTTCAATCATCCCTAAGCTCTTTGCTAGATTTGCTCTATCCTCGGCACTGCTGCCCAACTGAGAATCACTGACTGCTGCCCACTTGAGCAATTCATCTACAGCCTCTTGCAGGGTTATTTCCTTATCTATGAGGGAAGGATTTGAAAGACCGCCTGTATAGGCAGACAAATCTTGGCCTTTCACAGCAGTTGAGCCAGCGGAAGGTGCTGAGCTGACATCTTTAGCCAGAGCCAGAAGCTCCCGCTCCTGCGCTGGGCTAAGGATAGGTACCGTTTCCTCAGCCGCAAGCGGTGCCTTTTCTTGCTTTTCCGAGACCGAATCTTCTGAAGAAGTCTGACTTGCAGTTTCTACTGCCGTTGATTGTTGATCCTGAGAGCCAGTTTCAGAAGCCTTTGCAACTGTTTCTGTCTTGAGATTGTCCGTGCGCTCGCTACTAGCTTGAGTCGCCTCATCCGCCTGAACAGCTTGCGCCAATACCAAAGGTGCAAGTAACAAACTTGGTAAGAGTAATGTAACTAGTCTTTTCTTTCTCATAAAGACACCTTTCCTTAGATAAAATCTTTTATAATAAGCCCATTATACTATGTAAGCGCTTTTAGTTCAATCTATTCTATCTTTTATCTATGAAAAACGTCAAAATATCTAAAGAAGCAGAAAAACGCAAACGATTGCGTCTTTCTGCTTCTTTTGGTACAATAAGGCCTAGCAGTAAGAATGAGAGGAATCACAGTATGGAAAATCAAACTTTAATGCAGTATTTTGAATGGTATCTGCCAGATGACGGTCAGCATTGGAATCGCTTAGCGGAAGATGCACCAAACTTAGCAGCGAAAGGAATTCGCAAGGTCTGGATGCCACCCGCTTTCAAGGGAACCAGCTCTAATGATGTCGGCTATGGCGTATATGACCTCTTTGATTTGGGAGAGTTCGACCAAAAAGGGACTGTACGCACCAAGTATGGATTGAAGGAAGAATACCTCCGAGCGATTGAGGCGCTTGGACAGAACGGCATCGAAGCGATTGCAGATGTGGTCCTCAATCATAAGGCCGCAGCTGACTATAAAGAGCGCTTTACCGTTGTTGAAGTTGATCCTAACGACCGCACAAAGGTCTTGTCAGAACCTTTCGAGATCAAAGGCTGGACTAAGTTTGTCTTCCCAGGCCGCAAAAAAGCCTATAATGCCTTTGAATGGCACTGGTACCACTTCACAGGCACTGACTATGATGCCAAAAACAACAAGTCAGGCATTTTTCTCATCCAAGGGGACAATAAAGGTTGGGCAGATGATGAGCTAGTAGACAATGAGAATGGTAACTACGACTATCTCATGTATGCGGATATTGATTTCAAGCACCCCGAAGTCATCCAGAATCTCTACGACTGGGCTCATTGGTTTATTGAAAGCACTGGTGTTCATGGCTTTCGCTTAGATGCTGTTAAGCACATTGATTCCTTCTTTATGAAGAATTTCATCCGTGATATTACTGAGAAATACGGCGATGATTTCTATGTCTTTGGGGAATTTTGGAATAGTGACGAGACAGCTAATAACGATTATCTAGAAAATATTGACTATCGCTTTGACCTAGTCGATGTCAAGCTCCATCAGAATTTATTTGATGCCAGCAAATCTGGAGCAGACTATGACCTGCGAACTATTTTTGATCAAACACTTGCAAAAAATCATCCTGAATCGGCTGTAACCTTTGTGGACAATCACGATACTCAGAGAGGTCAGGCTCTGGAATCTACTGTCGAAGAATGGTTCAAACCTGCGGCCTATGCTCTTATACTTCTAAGAGAAGCCGGATTGCCCTGCGTCTTTTATGGAGACTACTATGGCATTAGCGGAGAATTTGCCCAAGAGAGCTTTCAAGAGCTACTGGATAAACTCCTAGACATCCGTCTCAATCTTGCTTATGGTGAGCAGACCGACTACTTTGACGATGCAAACTGTATCGGCTGGACCCGCCAAGGTAAGGACGATGGTCAGCCAATCGCTGTCCTTATCAGTAATGACCAAGCAGCCAGCAAATCCATGCTTGTCGGTTCAGAATGGGCTGGCAGAGAATTCAGCGACTATCTAGACAACAGCTCCCAAATCGTAACTATTGACGACCAAGGCTGGGGAGAATTTCCTGTGGAGGAAAAATCAGTTAGTGTCTGGAGTGTTAGATAAGTCACAGCAAAAATATGGAAATAAAAAAATAAGACCAGATTGGCCTTATTTTTTTCGTTCTTTCTTGGAATGTAGTAAGCCAATGGAAGCCAAAAGGCTGATAATTGCTGCTCCCAAGAATGATGAATTTGTGTTTCCAGTATTTGGTAATTGATGTTTGGACACTCGAGATAGAACCGGACTAGTCTCAGAGTTTTCAACCCTTACAAGACTCTTCTGCTCAGAAGTTTCTGTTCCCAAAGGTGTTTGAGTGTTCGTTTTTGGCTTGTAAACATAAGTGCGAACGCCATTGGCATCTGATACAGAAACGAATCCATACTCCTCAATAGTC
>ERZ773038.705-NODE-705-length-20873-cov-6.741234_pt1 | contig 20873 bp, 10 predicted proteins | sample MGYA00511665_ERZ773038 | MGnify/ENA primary metagenome ERZ773038 (study PRJEB29015, sample SAMEA2737966) | human oral metagenome | biome: human oral; feature: human-associated habitat; material: dental | place: China | collected 2028 ... | reverse complement strand
TCAAGTCTCGTCAACCGCTCCACCAAGCCCCCAAAGGTAAAACCTTCGGGGGCGTTTTTGTATTGTCGCTTGGTATTGCTGCGAGGCCTCGCGAGCACCTAGCGCTTACCGGAAATCCCGGGTTTCGCTCGCGGGGGTATATGCGCAGGTCAGAGCCATTTTTGTGGTCATATTTGTGGATATTGTAGACTGAAGATCAGTGGTTTAACCCTCGCGCTCGCGTAGCCCCTTGAGATGCCAGTATATTGTTGGTGTTTTTGAGGGGCTGTCTCACCTGTGAGAACAGGTGACTTTCATTGAGGGAGGTAATGGGTAAGCTGGTTAGTTTCGCCTCTAAGGCGTCTCACCCATGAGAATGGGTGACTTTCATTGAGGGGCCTGGATGGAATGCAAGACAGACGGTATGAGCACCGTCTCACCCATGAGAATGGGTGACTTTCATTGAGGGTGCTGAGAACTGGAGCCCTGGTATCATCTCACGATGGTCTCACCCATGAGAATGGGTGACTTTCATTGAGGGACACCAAAGGAAACAGCCGAATTTTTATGTGTTTCTCCCGTCTCACCCATGAGAATGGGTGACTTTCATTGAGGGCGGGCGACATGGAGATGGCGCGCACGGGCACGTTGTCTCACCCATGAGAATGGGTGACTTTCATTGAGGGCAAACGGAAATCACCCTAACCGCCGAAGACCTGGCAGTCTCACCCATGAGAATGGGTGACTTTCATTGAGGGTCTCAGGTGAACAGCCAATCCTCGTAACTCAGCTATGGGTCTCACCCATGAGAATGGGTGACTTTCATTGAGGGGTAAAAATCAACGGGCTATCAGATGAAGAAGCCGTGTCTCACCCATGAGAATGGGTGACTTTCATTGAGGGACCGTGTAATGCAGGGTGCTAGGCTTCACGCCTTCCGGGTCTCACCCATGAGAATGGGTGACTTTCATTGAGGGCAGTGGAACTCAATTCCCAGTGAGGCTTTGATTTCGGTCTCACCTGTGAGAACAGGTGACTTTCATTGAGGGACAATCGCGGTAGACCGCATCGTAAGGCACATCCTCACGTCTCACCTGTGAGAACAGGTGACTTTCATTGAGGGGGCGAGACCGTGAGCGAGCTGTCCCCAGAAGTGGTGCGTCTCACCCATGAGAATGGGTGACTTTCATTGAGGGACCCAAATGCGGAAAGACCTAGTGGTTGAGCTGGCAGTCTCACCCATGAGAATGGGTGACTTTCATTGAGGGTTTGTGAAGGGCGCTAATGGTGCGGGTGTGCTTTCGGCCTCACCCATGAGAATGGGTGACTTTCATTGAGGGTGGATCATCCGAGCATCTGTGACCGTGAGCGGCCGAGTCTCACCTGTGAGAACAGGTGACTTTCATTGAGGGCAGCGCATCCGCTGGAGTCTTATCCAACCCGCCAACCGTCTCACCTGTGAGAACAGGTGACTTTCATTGAGGGGGTTCTGATTCGTCCGCACGGTCACCATTTTTTCCGTCTCACCCATGAGAATGGGTGACTTTCATTGAGGGGCTAACGGCAACGTCCCAGCCAGCAACAGCGCCAACGTCTCACCCATGAGAATGGGTGACTTTCATTGAGGGCAGCGTCGTTTCGCTATCCCCCGCGGTCAGCTGACTAGTCTCACCCATGAGAATGGGTGACTTTCATTGAGGGAAGGTGAACGAAAAAGAGTTCGCTAAGCTGTCCACCAGTCTCACCCATGAGAATGGGTGACTTTCATTGAGGGGAAGTGGGCGCAGGATTTACGGTCTCGGGTGCCGTTGTCTCACCTGTGAGAACAGGTGACTTAGAACTCTGAGGTTCCGGTCATCGCATCGGTTACCGCGTCTCACCTGTGAGAACAGGTGACTTTCATTGAGGGTGGGAGCCTACTCGTTATGTGGTTTCGCCGCCGGAGTCTCACCCATGAGAATGGGTGACTCTTATCGGATGCAGTGAAAGGTTTCAGAGATAACCAACTTATGAGATTGAAGACACGTGACAGTCTGGGACTTATAGGCGAAAAGTACTGTTACTATGAGAATCGGACGTTGAACGTTGGTTTGTGTTAGGGTTTCAGCTCAGCCCCAACCACTGTTGCAAATGTTTGTTCCCAACATAGGATACGTTGGGAAAATTACCTTCTACCTCTGATGTAGGTAGATGCCACAGAAATATCTAGAACAATAAAGTTCTATCATCTGAAGGGGATAATGATGTCTGCACCTGAGAAAGTTGATATTAAATTTGAGGATCTGAAGAAGGCATGTGCTTCTGGTGGTGCCTCAACCCTAGTCTCGGTAACAGAGCTTAAACCTGCTGCTGGAGAGCATGCTTCGGTTGCTCCCGCTAAATTTGTTGAAGGAAATAAATCAACTTTCGCCTTTGAGACCCGGTATATTGATGGTGAAGCTGCACGTGTGGTTCTCATCGATAGTAAACAATCTCAGCTGAACCGTGCTGAGGCTGCTATTATGCAAGACATCCGTGCTGACCATTCTGTAATGCGGAAGCTTCCTCGTATCGAAGTAACGTACGAAAACGATGGAAAATCTATCACCTATACTGACCTTGAGCTTCCGCATCGTTTTGCCGATGGTCACATTCGAGCAGGGGAAATTGATGGACAGCCTGCCACGGCACACGAAAAATACCGTGCTGTGCGAAACTCCACACCAGCTGACCTAAGCGCCCTTTTAGACACGGCTCCTGCTGCCGCAGTATTTGGTGGATGGGATTCGTTGCGCAAAAAGAATCAGCTCCGTCTTCGTAGCGCACTTGTGGGTGAAATTATCGGGGTACTGGCAGATCAAAATCTCAGTGGAGAAGAGCAGCTATCACGTCGTGGTGGTGCCCGCGTTGATCCTCTCGAAATGAGTGTTAGGCTGAGCGCTGCTGACATGGAACAGCTAGTAAAAAGTCAGGAAGGAGAGCTCAGCGATAAATTTGTTTCAAAGCGGCGTGAAGATATTAAGAAAGCGAAAAAAGATACTGCATTATCTGGATCTGTATTAGGTCTTGGCGGCATCCCACCGCAACTTGAAGCGTTGGGGGGTGTAGCATGTCAAAAGATTATTCGTTCGTGGGTACTGAGCTTCGCAACTCTACGTCAGTTACGGTTTGGCAAGAATGAAGAAGCTAATATTGCGGCTCGTGCTCTTCTCGCTGCTCTTGGGCTGAGCGCTATCGCTCGTGCTGAGCAAGAACTGTATTTGCGTGCAAATTGTGACCTAGTTGAGGCGGAAGAACCCCAAGTTACTCTTGATGGGCGGTACGGTAATACACGCCCTCTGAACCATATTACTGTTGAGACAGCAGATGATTTGCTGGCCCAGGCTATCGACTATGCTCAATCACATCATGTGGCTCATTGGGATGGGCAGATCCTCACTGTCACCGGAAACCCTGTTATTTTGCGAGGCGCAGTCGCTGAATCTGAGGATGCGGAATAATGACGCGGAGCCTCAAAATTACTGCGAGGTTTCCATTAGGTGTTTACCTTGGGCATAAACCCGATGGTAGTGCTGATACCCTTCCTGACCCTGCTCGTTTGCACGCCGCGCTGTTGAACTCGGCGGCTCAGGGGACTCATGCAGTGCAAGGAGAACAAGGGCTAGAACCTAGTGAAACGTCGCTTAAAGCCCTCATGTGGCTGGAGGAAAATCAGCCAGATGGAATTGAAATCCCAGAATATATGCCGGTATATAAGGATGCTCGGCGTTTTATGCACCGCGAAGTGGCCCAGGCGAAGAAGAAACGCCAAACTGAGAAACGCACTATATCAGAGGGCACAGCTGTATCCGGAAAAATCGGTTGGGTGTGGAACCAAGTACCCAATGATATTGCCGACACTGTGGAGCAATTATGTGATGATGTACCACACTTAGGAGAATCCACAAGTGTTGCGGTTCTTGCCCCAGGTGACGTTAATCCAAACTTAAACCTTGATCTTCAAGGGAGCCCCTTAGAATCAGGCGGGACGATGTTACGTGTCCCGGCAATAGGACGGACTAATGCTCTCCTCGAAATGTACCGCAATAATAACCCACGTAAATTCCCTACCGTTGCAAGCGATAAGCCAAAGGAGGAAGAAAAACCTGAGAATCTTCCTGTAACGCACGAATGCTTGACTCAAGTGAAGTATTCGACTCCCGAGCCGATGTACCCCGAGGTTCCTTGGAGCCGAGTTATTCTCCTTGAAATAGAAGGAGAAGAACTGCCTCCAGAAGAACATGTTGCTCTTTGTGTTGCTCTTCATCGCGCGATTATTGCCGGTATAGGGTATGGGGCCTCTAGTTTCTTCACCGGAAAATATCCTAGGGGAGCGGAGGTACCTGCTAATAGGCTTGCTTTCCACTATATTCCTGCGCACTATATTCAGCATTTAGGTATTAAAAATTCTGTGATAGCTATTATGGTTCCTGAAAGTGCTTCGCCGGAAGACCTCATACAGCTTGGTCGTAGTTTAAATGCTGTTCCGCATTTATGGGGTCGTACTTTTGGTAAGCGTAAAGTATATTTTGGCGGGCAAGTAATTAATGCGCATGAATTCTGGCCTGCTGTTCAGCCTGGTTATAGGCGTCTTTGGAAGCCTCTCACCGCAATTGTGCCAGAAACCCGTCCCGTTAAAAAGAAAGATGGCGGCGCCCGTTGGACTTTGGCAGATTCTGGTTTGCTATCAATCGCATATGTTTGGCGGGATAAATTTAACACAGCTGCCAGGGGTGAACAGCGCTACCTTGAACTCCGTAACCAGGTGGAGGAGCAAAGCGACGCACAGGTTTATCAGGCTCGAACTATACATACACGCCCTACAGCATATGTACATAAAGTACCGCAGAACGTTATGCCTCAGCCTTGGCGCGGCGTGTTGTCTCTAGGGAATTTGACTAATGATCGCACCATTATCGCGCTTGGGCAATCAAGGCATCTTGGTGCAGGGCTTTTAGTTCCCTATGACGTGCCGGAAGAAGAATTTATCTATTTACAACAAGCATATAAGGAACGCAAAAATGACCAGTAATTTAGGGATTCAGCGCAGCGATTTTTCTGAATTCTTTGCGGCCCTTAATGGAGGCTATGCGCCCTTCACCTGGCAACAAGAGCTTGTAGCCCATATTGTTGAAACCGGTTCATGGCCCGATAGGATTGTGGCCCCCACAGGTGCAGGTAAATCATCTGTTGTTGATGTACACCTGTTCGTGAATGCTTTATTTGCTTGTGGTACAGGTCCTCGTGTGCCTCGACGCTTAAACGTGGTGGTGGGTCGTCGCGCGTTGGTAGATAGCCAAGCTGACCGGGCACGGGAGATACTGCGTCAGATGACGATGATCCTTGATAAAGAGGAGCCTCTAACGTCTCGTGAGGAAATTATTTATCGTGTTGCTCAAGCCTTGTTATCGTTCCAAGTTCATGACGATGTACGTCCTTTTGAAATCGGGCATATTCGTGGTGAGCTGAGTAATCGTTCGCTTCCCGTTAATGAGATATCGGCGTGCGTTATTATCGCGGCTACTCCGGATATGTGGGGTTCTCGTTTGTTGTTCCGTGGGTACGGCAGCAGTAAGGGCGCACGTCCACGAGAAACCGCTGTTGTATCTATGGATTCAGTCATGGTTCTTGATGAGGCTCATCTGAACCAGCAGCTTCTAGTGACAGCACGTCGAATTGCGCAGCTACAAAAATATGGGGCTGATGTAGGAGTACCCACGCTTCAAGTTGTTGAAACAACCGCAACCCCGTCTGAACTTGAAGAAAACCAAAACCAAATCGGCGTTGACGTTTCACAACTGGATTCTCCTCATGATGCTGAACTTCTACAACGGGTAAAATCAGCCAAACGGTTGACTCGCATACCCCTTGATAAATGGAATGGTAAAGCTGAAAACACCGCTGTCATTAATAGTGCTGTTGACGAGGTACTAGGTCTTTGTAAGAAGCTGGAGCCTAATAACGCAGGACAAAGCAAAACTGTAGGGTGCATTGTTAACCATGTTGGGACTGCTGTTAAGGTTGCGGATAAGCTGAAGAAAGAGAATCTCAGCGTCAAACTTATTGTGGGGCGCATGCGACCGTTTGATATGAAAAAACTGCGGGATGACCATCCTGACCTGTTTACGTGCAAAGGTGACTCTACTATTGATGTCGTGGTGGCTACACAGACTCTTGAAGTAGGTATTGACCTAGATTTCTCCTCGCTTGTCACGGAACTTGCTCCCGCTTCATCTTTGGCGCAGCGTTTTGGGCGCGTTAACCGACTGGGTAAACGAAGTGACTCCCAAATAATTGTTTTAGAGCCTGAAAACCTTGACAAGATTAAAGATCCTGTTGTGTTACCTTATAAGGCCGAAGATTTGCGTAATGCTTATAACTGGCTGAATGATTTATCGGCTTTTAAGAGCGTAAACCCTGGAACCATGCTGACTTGCACTCCACCGGCAACGGCGCCTCAGAGAATGCTGTACCAGCGTCCGGAACTAGCAGATATTCTTGAGTTTGCCCGTAGTTCTGAAACACCATATGCTGAACCTGATTTCGACCTGTGGCTGCACGATTCTTTAGAAGAGCAAGCCGAGTTGGGCGGTGTAGTTGTCCGTGAGTATCTTCCAGTAAATGATTCTGAAGCACTGGAGCTTCTAAAAGCATTTCCACCGGTAAACGAAGAAGTCTTTCCTGCCAATATCAAGATTCTTTCGGATATATATAAGGAACTTGTCGTAGGGAATGAAGAACGGATACAACAAGAGAAGGAAAACCCAGATATCCGACGGAGAGCTTTTGTGTACCGAGCGGGTGAACTCGAAATTTGTTCTCCTGATATGCGCCTTCGACCGGGCGATGTGCTCGTGATAGACAAGGGTCTTGTCTTCACCACCCAGGATGTAGCCATGGAGTTAGGCAAAGCTCAAGATTCTGAAGCGCCATCTGCTGTTGTTCCAGAGGGAATTAAGTTCTTTATTTTTGATAATGACATAGAGCATGATGAACATGGATTCTTCAAAAAGTTCTGCGGTTTAACTCCAGACGAAGCTACAGAACTTTGGCAGTCTGAAATAGGAGAAACAGGAGAAGTTGTACTGTCTAGCTCTATTCACACTGACCCTCGTACTGGTGACGTAGTCGCATGGTACGCCGTGGTGCAAACAGATACTACGGATGATGACTCTGACGTTCGGCAGGAATGGACTCCCTCACTAGGAGCTGTCTATCTGGAAGATCATCAGCATGATGTTGCTGAACGCACGAAAAAGCTCGTCGAATCTGTGGGACTTCGGGAAGAATTCACCCAGGATATTATCTTTGCAGCTGAGCACCATGACGATGGTAAAGCAGATTCCAGGTTCCAAACTATGCTGGGTGGAACACACTTTGATAAGCCACTTGCAAAAAGTGCGGTTCGAACCCGCCAAGAGATCTGGGTATCCCGCCAACGCAGCGGTATGCCCGCTGGATGGCGGCACGAACAGATGTCTGTTGCTCTGGTAGCGACCAACCGAGCTTCTGGAGAACTGGAGTGCTCAGATCTTGCGTTGAGGATTATCGGGTGCAGCCATGGGTATGGTAGAAACTCTTTCCAGCACACCGACCAAACGCTCTTAGGGGAGAATACGAATCATCCCCAGCAAGAAATGCTCTACCAGCAGGCGCATGAGCTTTTTCTAACTGGGCATTGGGACGAAATCATGGAAAACACTGATAGGGAATATGGCCCCTATGCTACCGCTTATCTAGAGGCGCTAGAACGTGCTGCGGATGCTCAAATTTCACGGGAAGGACACTGATGTCTACGATTACACTCGCGGGTGACTACACGTCAGCGCTCACCCATTTTGCCCAGTACGGTTTAGCTTCGTTGGCCGAGCAATATCATCCTCAAGGGGTGACCCTTGGTTGGAGCCGTGAAGCGGTGCCTAAAGCACAGATAGCAGTTAAAGGCGCAGACGCACATACGATTGCTGGTTATCTTCACGAATTGGCAAAACAGCTGAGCGAACCTGAAAGCTGGGTTATGCGAGATGTTATTTATGGATCGGGGAAAGACGAAAAGAAATTTTCTCCTTTTTCCCCACGTATACGTGTTATTGATCCTAAGAAATATCCGACCGACTGGAGGAAACATCAAAAAGCAAGGCACGAAGATTTAGATGGTTTGGCAACTAATCGCGATATTCTTAACCTGCGCTGGATCTCTGGTTTAGGTGAAGCAGCATACTGGCGTTTCGATCGTAAAGATAATCGTCCAGATCATGGAGCATCACGCTGGGAGATGAAAACACGCAATAAGGGTGAAGAGTTTGTACAACATAGGCTTCGGCCAATGTGCGTAGAACTTACTAACTGGTCTGCTGAGAAGATTCTTTCGGGTTTATTGGGGGAAAGTTTGAATGATTCTCTTGGCAAGAATAAACCCGATTCACGTACATCAACAGGATTTGCTACCCCTCAGCCTACCGATGTTGCTCTGGTGTTTGCAGCTCTACTTGGTATATCGGTTTTTCCTGTAATACATCAAGTTCATCAACTAAGTGTTACTCCTGGTGCGTGGCCTTCTGACAGCCTCCATCCTCAGAAGATGGTACTCCCGATAGCTAACGAACACATGACTCTGGCAAGATTGCGGACAACCCTTCGTAATCGCGCATATGCACAAACTGTAGAACAGGTATGTAATCCTGAATACGATAAGTACAACTCTACTGCGGAGAGTGTTTTCGAAAGTGCAGGATCTACGGAATGGTTAAAAGCTCGTGGCATACAAGCTGTCGTACGGTTTCCTATTAAGCTAGCAGGCAGTGACTCTGCACCAGAACGCCAAGTTCAAGTAGGAAAGTCTGTACTATTATGATCTCCACAGACGAGAGCTATTTACCTATCTCCCTAGTAACTCAAACAGTGTACTGTCCTCGCCGGGCATGGTTAGAAGCAAATGGCGAGACTACCGATACATCTCAAATGCAGCATGGGTGTAGCGATTATCAAAGCGTTTAAACATAGAATCAACACAGAGTTCAGGCACCCAATATTCGGTTACTCTGTTTCATGGCGTCGCACTATTGAAATACAGGCGCGGATGATTCTGGGCGTTCTCAATGGTAGCCATTCTGCATACACAGGAGTAAAAGTACGATGAGGCGTGACGACACGCGGCGTACTCTTATTGCATATGACATTCCGGATGACAAACGCCGTGGACGGATTGCGAAGCTGCTCTTAACCTATGGTGACCGGATACAATACAGTGTATTTATCGTTGATGTTATTCCTTCAAAGCTCCTTAGGCTAAAGGATGAAATCAGGCAGCAGGTAGAGGCCAGCGAAGATTCAGTACTTTTTGTGATCTTGGTAGGCTCTCAGAACTTGGCGAAAAGCGCTTTAGCTATGTGGGACAGTCGCGGGACACCACAGATAATGACGTGCTTATCCTCTAATATATGTATTGTGGGCGCGAGCACCTGGTGCTTACCGTAAATCCCGGGTTTCGCTCGCGTGAGTGAAACACCTTGTCAGAGTCTTTTTGTGTCTGAATGATTGCCTCCGATAGACTGAATAACATGAGCGGTTGTCCCTACGCTCGCGAAAGTACCTGAGAGACCAGGAATTTACTGGAATTTTTTAGGTGCAGTCTCACCCATGAGAATGGGTGACTTTCATTGAGGGAGGGCGCCTTCTACATGGGTGTTGCGTCCAACGCAGAAGGTCTCACCCATGAGAATGGGTGACTTTCATTGAGGGGAGACGATGCGGGCGATTCACCCGGAGATTGAAGACGGTCTCACCCATGAGAATGGGTGACTTTCATTGAGGGAGCCGAATGCTCACGATAGCCACAAGGCGGGCTTCCTGTCTCACCCATGAGAATGGGTGACTTTCATTGAGGGTGCGGTTGGCATGTCGCCCCTGTGGTGAATGAGATTGTCTCACCCATGAGAATGGGTGACTTTCATTGAGGGTTCTGGAACTCCGACAGGGCGATCTTCTTCGTTAGCGGGGGTCTCACCCATGAAAATGGGTGACTTTCATTGAGGGTCCGTCGTAGCGTCCCACTCCTTGCCACTGGTTTTATTAAAATATTTTGCGGATTCCGCCCTCAGCATGTGCTGTGCACCTGCGGGGAGGGGGGTCTATACTCTACAGTTAATAGAGAAGGCTCCTGATCGTTCCCTGCACCCGTAGGGTCTGCTAGAAAACGGCTTGCCTGCCCGAAATTTTTTTGGGTGGGTTGGCCGCTTTCTTTTATTTAATTTTCTTTTGCTGTGTTTTCTAACCGTCAGCTTCGCGTCTACTGTTTTTTCATGGGCTGCGGTGATAAAAGTAATTTTTTGTGTATTTTCGGTATTCGGTTTGTAAAACCCTGGGAGTTCGCTAAAAATTATGGGTAGAGCATTATTGAGGATGCTTTTGGATGCGCGCCCTGTTTCTTCCGGTTAAGAGTGGTCTTCCCGGTGGTGCGCGGCGCGTTTTTTGTTTCGAAAGGAAACCAATGAACCTGACTCTCGCTTCCGGCAAGGTTACAAAGTCTTTCGTGGCTGGGGCCTTGGCCCTGAGTGTTTCTGGGGTTGCTGTTCCCGCATCGTTCGCTGCCCCTAGCACACCAGAATCGCCGAGTGCACCTGCTGCCACGTCTCGCACCTTAGATGCGGCGGCAACTAAAGCTAAGATCACGCAGGGCCTACCGGGCCAGTTCCAGGTCTCGTATTCTAAGAAAAACCATAAGCTGTGGGTGGCGGGAACCGCTGACGGGGACATGCATGTCTCTACTCTCGCCCGCCTTGATGCTGACTCGTTGAAGGTTGAGGCCGTGGCCGAGCTGCCCATCATTAAGGGTGAGAGAGGCTACAATTTTGAGGCCGCTTACGGGGTGGAAGTTGATGATGTTGAGGGAACCGTGTGGGTTACGAACACCCGCGATAACTCCATTTCGGTGTACGACCAGGCCACGATGAAGCTTGTGTGGACTAACCACGGGCTTGATAAGAACGACGCGAACTGGATTGAGCACCCGCGTGAGGTGCGCATTGACCACGCCTCAGGGAAGGCGTTCGTGTCAGGCCGGTTCTATGTGTCGGCTATTGACCTGAAAACTAAGCAGGTTCAGAAGCTGCAGCTTGCGGGCGCCCCTGACGGCGGGGTGCGGTATGTGGGCATGAACATGCACATCGATTCTCAGGATCACCTGTTGTATGTGCCGGAGCGCACCAGCGGCAAACTGTTTGTGGTAGACACGAACACCCTCAAAACTGTGCGCACCATTGATGTTCACGCAGATACTGAGGGCACTGAGGTTCGCCCTTCTGATGTTGCCATCGATAAGTCTTTGAACGAAATCTATGTTTCTTCCCAGGGCGTGAACGGTGTTAATTCGGGGGTGACCGTGTATGACTTCACCACCGGCGAGTACAAGAAAACGATTGCTTTCGGCACCCAGGCCCTGGCCATGGAGCATGATGAAGAGCGTGACCTGGTGTATGTGAGTGATTTCGGCACCGGCAAGGTTGGTGTGATTGACGGCGCCACCAGCAAAGTCATTGGTGAGGTCGCCATGAACGGTGCGAAAGCTAATGATTTGACCATGCTCAATAACGGCTCGATCGTGGCTGTAGACAAGCAGGATCTGCCCGGCACAGCCCGTGTGCCGTACGTGCTGAACGGTGCCACCGGTGAGGTGAAAACCTCAGATAAGACCACCTCGAAAGCGAAGAAAGACAAGGACGGCAGCGAGATCCCCGCCGCCGAGTCAGAGATTCACCCGAACTCCATTATGAAGTTCAAAGCTGAGGTGAAAGCAGGGGATGAGGCGGTCGTGCAGATCACCCCGCAGCAGCGCGAATTTCAGGGGTACCCCACCGAGGCCACCCGCACCGTGAGCTACGCCAGCCCGGTGATTGAGTTCCCCGACGGGAAGATCGACATCACCGCAGACTATAAGCTCCACATTAAAGGCAGCGGCTACGTGGGGGAGGGCGCCGCGAAGGGCGTGTACGTGTTCCTCGTCCCTGAGGGGACCTGGAAACCCGGGCAGAGCATTGACCGTGAGCAGGCCATGAACCTGTCAAAGAACGCCGTGTGGGTGCGCCCCGAGCAGCTGAAGGACGGCTCGTTTGAGATTGACCTGCCCATCCCCGCGAACACCCTAGAGTACGGCAAGAAGTACACGGTCGGCACCATTGCCGCGCACGACTTGTCGGTGACTAACCGCAGCCTGGACTACTCCGCAATGTTTGAGATCACCAAGGACGGGCAGACCAGCTCTAGCGTGTCCGGCCCGAAAACTGAGCAGAACCAGGGCGGCGGGAGCACCCCGGCACAGCCCACCGAAACTGCGGCTGTGACCGCGCCTTCACCGACCCCCGCCCCCACCGAGTCGGCATCTGCGCAACCCTCAGCAACGGGAGGCACCACCGGTGAGGCGAAGCCCGAGGCCACTCAGGAAAGCGTATCCGTGACCGTTGCTAACGGTAACCACCCCGGCGGTGACTCCGCACCCCAGGGGACCCGCGGCTCCACATCCCGCAGCCTGGCGAATACCGGCGCGAACGGCGTGATCATGCTGGCGGGTATGGGTGCTTTGGCTATCGTGACCGGTGCGGTGGTGCTGGTTGTACGCCGCCGCAGTAAATCCTAGCCGCCCCCTGGTGCGCTAACCGGCAGGCTGCGTGAAAAACCGCAGGGGCACCCCATAAAACAGGGGTGCCCCTTCCCGGTGGGTGATGCGTAAAACCGCCGCAGTACGGTGCCTGAACGGGGAGGAAACCTCGGCAGGAGCCACCCCAAACACCCCCCATGGAAGTGTCGTAAAACACTGATAGCTGATTTGGTGGTGGGGTACCCGAACTGTATAGTTATATCTGTTGCCGAAACACCCACGGCACATAACGAGAAGAAATTCTCACGGCCCCATCGTATAGCGGCCTAGTACTCCGCCCTCTCACGGCGGCAACACCGGTTCAAATCCGGTTGGGGTCACGCTAAGACTAAAGAATCCCCGGCTCTCAAAAGCCGGGGATTTTCTATTGCCACAGTGCCAAAGCTACTTCAGAAGATGCGCGTACTTACGGCGGGCCGCCGCAACCTTCGGGCTGATCACCACAGAGCAGTACCCCTGGTACGGGTTCAGCGCGTAGTAGTCCTGGTGGTAGTCTTCCGCCTCCCAGAACGTCTCAAGAGGTTTTATTTCCGTCACCACCTGAGCATCGAAAAGAGCCTGCGCCCGCACCTTTGCCGCCTCAAAAATCTTTCGCTGCTGCTCGTCGGCATACAGCAGCACCGAGCGGTACTGCGACCCGGTATCTGCCCCCTGACGATCCCAGCTTGTGGGGTCGTGAGAGGCGAAGAAAATATCCAGCACCGCGTCCTCACCGATCACGTTCTCATCAAAATCAACGCGCACCACCTCGTGATGCCCCGTCGCCCCCGAGCACACCGACCGGTAATCCGGGTTCGGCACGGTGCCCCCAGCGTAGCCGCACACGCTCGCGCTCACGCCCTTAAACTGGCGGAACACCGCATCAATACACCAAAAACAGCCGCCGCCAACCACAAAACTACGCATCGTCCCGCTCCTTCACGAAAACCACTGTCTCACCTGACACCCCATTAAACGCCCCGCACCTTCCGAATATTCCCCGCCGGGTGCTCATGCCACAATAGAGACATGACTGAAACCACCACACCAAACCTAGCGCAGGTTGTTGCCGCCTTCCACGACCTCTACCCGCCGCAGCTGGCCGCCGGGTGGGACGCATCCGGGCTGGTCTGCGGGCGCACCGCCGCCCCCGTGAGGCACGTGCACTTCGCCGTTGATGCCCTCGCCGCCACCGCTGACGAAGCCGTAGAACACGGCGCGGGGCTGCTCATCACCCACCACCCGCTGCTGCTGCGCGGGGCACAGTTCATCCCCGACACAGACTATAAAGGGCACGTGCTGCACACCCTCATCGAAGGCCAATGCGGCCTGCTCGGGGCGCACACTAACGCCGATGCCGCCATTGCGGGCGTGAACGAGGCACTCTGCGACGCCCTGCACCTCACCGACCGCACCGCACTGGCCGAACCTCAAACTCAAGAACTTGGGGGAGAGGAACACCCCGTCGGAACCGGGCGCGTGGGCACACTGCCTGAACCGCTCACCCTGCGTGCCCTCTCCGAACGCTTAGCGGATGCGCTACCGGCAACTGCGGGCGGGCTGCGTATCGCCGGGCGCCCAGAGCAGCGCATTAGCCGTGTGGCACTGTGCGGCGGGGCGGGCGATTCCCTGTTCGAGGCGGTACGTTCCGTTGGGGCAGACGTGTACATTACCGCCGACTTGCGGCACCACCCCGCCAGCGAATTCCGTGAACAAGAACTCGTACGCGGCACCGGGTGCGCGCTGATTGACTGCTCCCACGCGGCCAGCGAATCGCTCTGGCTGCAGCGCGCCGGTGAGAGGCTGCAGGCGCTACTGGCCGAGCGCGGCCACAGCATTACCTTCACCGTCTCATCACTGAACACCGACCCGTGGGACTTCACCGTACCCACCGGCAGCGCGGCGGGTTCAGCATCCACCCGGTAATTCGCCGTAAAACCCAAACACCTCAACCCACACAAACCCACATTGCGGCGGTTTGCGGGGTATAAAATGTGCGGCGTCTAGAAACGGGAAGGCCCCGGGAAACCCACCACGGGTCCCGGGGCCTTCCACCTTTAGCTGACTACCTCTGCAGGGAGAGAACAGCCGGTGCTATCGCGTCCTCGTAGCATTCGCGTACTGGTACAGGAACTGAGCGGCCTCAGCACGGCTCACCTGAGCGCGCGGGTTGAATTCCTTAGACTGCGCATCAAGCACCACGCCCTTCTGCTGCGCCCACACCATGTCGCGGTAGTAAATGTTGCTGCCAGCGCGCACATCGGTGAACGGTGAATACTTCGGGAGCGTCACGTTCGGCTTACCGGCGGCGCGATACATGAACGAGACAAGGGTCTGCCGGTTCACGCTATCATCCGCATGGAATGAGCCGTCCCCATACTCATTACCAATATTCTGCTGACGAGCCCACACAATCGCCTTATACCGCGGGTTGCTGGTGGAAATATCGCGGTAGGGTGACTGGGCTGGGAGCTGTATATCAGGGGAGCCAGCCATACGGTACAGTGCCTCTACCAGCTGTCCGCGGGTTACACTCTCTGACGGGGAGAAACGGCCGTCACGGGCTTCCAGCACGTTCTGATCCACCGCCCACGTGGCACTCTGGTAGTAGCGTTGTGAGGACTCCATATCAACAAACCGGGACTTCGGCTTCCGGACCTCCTGCTGTGAGGTAACCGCAGGAACATCAATGGTGCGGCTAATCGCGCGGGACGGATCCTGCGACTTCACCGACACGGTAACTTCGTACTGCTTAGATGCACTTACCTGCGACCCGTTGATTCCCATTGCCACAATAGCGCCTGAACCATCACCGAACATTGCAGTCTGCAAATCCTGCTCCACCCGCTTCACCACGGTGCCGGTACCCTTTTCACGAAGCACCAGCTCAAAGGAATCGCCCTCATCTAACCGGAAATTCGTGGCCCACACCGATACTCGGTTGTATGACTTGGTGGTATTGATCGTCTCGCCGTTGTACTTGATCCTTGGCTGGGCATCCTTCACCGGCAGGTTTGCCCGCGCAATCTCATTCACCTGGCCGTTATGCCGGTTGTACACAATGTAGGCGTAACGCTTCGAAGCATCAACCTTGAACCCCGAGTACTCCAGAGTGGACGTAAAACTGCTGGTGTTTTTACCGTCCTGCGCGGCAAAGGTAATGTCTTTGGAAGCGAGAGGCTCACCCTGAGGCTTCCCGTTCGCGTCCACCTCAACGATCTGTGCGTACGAGGTTGAACCTGCGGGAATATTCGAGAAGTTCAGCCCCTCAACTGTCAGACTAGCCTGTTTATCCACAGGATTCAGCTGGTTATTGCGAATGGACAGGCGCTGCACCTCACCCGTGACGGTATTGAGCGGAACGCTCACACCCGTCATGGTGCCGTAAAAATACTCGGAGTCCACATCCAGCTTAAAGGTGCCAATGCTGTACGGGCCTTTCGCCGGGTCTATAGCATTGCCGGGGACGTTGAGCTGAATTTCGAAGGAACCGTCAGCGTTAATCTTGTCTTTCGGAATTACAGTAGTGTAAAGGTTCGGAACGCGCTGCATCTTCTGCCGCGACCCCTCAACAAACATGGACCGCGGGCCGAATGCAATGGCGAGCGAACCGTCCTGTTCACGGTGCTGCTCGGTGAACCCGGTGCCGCGCACCGTAATGGTTCCACCCTCAATCAGGTCAAGGTTTGGGGTATCGACGGTCAGCTTGGGGCCGCTGGCTGCGGGCTGCCCAGTGACTTGTGCGGCGGCCGGAGTTTCGGCTGCTAATGCTGCCGGTGCTAGGGCGGCACCGAGCGGCAGAGCAAGAGCCCCGGCGAGAGTCAGAGCGCATGCGCGCTTGGGCAGGTTGTGCGGTGAGAATGAATTACCCATCAGATTACTCCACTCGTAAAGTAATTTATCGATACCTTCACGGTAGCAAAACGCCTAGTGGGAGTCGAGGAAAACCGTAAAATTACCCCGAAAAGCATTAAATGTAAAGTAAAGGTGTAGAAAAACTATTCATAGATTAATATTCATTAAATGGCTTATTGGCACTTTAGTGTCATTAAAAACAGGTATGTATGTTTATATACTTTAATTCTCTGTATATATATGTTTCATGCGTAAAGTATCTGGTGTGGTCTTAGTATCGTGCAGCACAGTCAAAGACCTATGACCCCCTACACATGCCCCATGGGCCACATTATTGGTGTGCAAACAGGGGAGTGGGGCACAGAGGAGAAAATGTTGAATCCGCAGACGCCCCAGAAAACACGGCGCACAATCACGATGCATTAATACAGTGCAGAAAAGAACCCCCGCGCCGCACAATCAGAGGAGATGATGATTGCGCGTCACGGGGGAGACTCAAGAGCTTGAACCGTTGATTACTTCTTACCGTAAATACGGTGGTAACGGTACAGGAAGGCCGCCATTGCGTCACGGGTAATGGCCTGGCCCGGGCGGTAAGTACGGTCGTCCCAGCCACGGCTAATACCGCGATCGGCCAGCCAGCTGATCTCGGTGTAGAACAGGTTATCCCCGTTCACATCAACGAATGACGTGTGCCGCGGAGCGTAGAACCGGTAGTCCCTCGCCTGACGGTAGAAGAACGCCGCCATGGCCTCACGGCTGACCGAATCATTCGGGCGGAACGTACCGTCCGGGTAACCGGTAGTAATACCCTGCTGGTACATCCACACGATTTCCTTGTAGAACGGGTACGAGGCGTCCACATCCTTAAACGGAGACCGGTACGGCATCATCACACGGGGGCTGCCCGCCATGCGGTAGAAGAACGCCGCCATTGCACCGCGCTCAATATTATTCTGCGGGCGATAGGTATTATCAGGCCAACCGGTGGTGATCCCCGTGGAAGCAAGCCACTCAATCTCAGTGTAGAACTGATCCGTGGGGTACACATCCTTAAACCGCTGAGCTGGTTTGGGCGGCTCAGGCGCCGGAGGCTGCGGTTTTGGCTTCTCCGGTGTGGGCTTAGGGCTTGGCTTAGGCTGTTCCGGGGTAGGTGTCGGGTCCGGTTTGGGCTTTTCGGGCGTAGGTGTTGGACTCGGCTTAGGCTGTTCCGGGGTAGGTTTTGGACTCGGCTTAGGCTGTTCCGGAGTGGGAGTAGGCTGCGGAGTCGGCTTTTCCGGTGAGGGTGTCGGACTCGGCGAAGGCTCAGGGGCCTTGGGAGACGGTTCCGGGGTAGGAGCCGGTGTCGGGCTTGGGCTCGGCTTAGGCTGCTCCGGAGTAGGTGTTGGGCTGGGCTCAGGCGTCGGACTTGGTTTAGGCGACTCGGGCACCTTGAGCGTAATCTCGGCTGTAGTGTCCAATGAACGGTCGCTCTTATTGAGCTCCGGCGACGCGAAAGAAACAATCAGGTACTTCTTCGAAGCATCCAATGTACCTGCGGCAATGTTGAGGGTCGCACGGAACTGCCCATCATGCACATCCTCAGCTGCAATACGAGTCATCGCAGCAACAGAATGCGTATCCGGGGTGTTGCCTTCCTGCCATTTCTCAGCCTCCACCACGGCAACATACACGCCGTTCTGGGCGGCAGCACCCACATAGCCGGAACCCGAAACGGTCACAGCATTATCCTGAGTGGGGTCAAGCTCACTCTTGTCAATGCTCAGCTTCGGATCAGCCACCGGCTGCGCGGGCTTGACAGTCACCGGGGAAAGCGCCACCAGTTTCACACCCTCATTCTCAGCTTTTGCGGCCACCACATACTTTTTCGACGCATCCAACAGCGAGCCGGGCACGGTGACAGAGGCGGCAAAGCCTCCATCGTGCAGATCGTTCGCATGCACCAGGGCCTCATTACCAACCGGATTACCGGTAGGCTGGCCCTGCTCATCAGCCTCGTACACGCCAACGCTCACGCCCTTAGCCGCACCTTGGCCGTGGAACCCGGTGCCGTTCACCAGCACCTCATTCGACTCTGCGTCCACCTTAAGCTCGGTGGCAGAGAGAGTGATCTTCGGGTCTGCCTGCTTCTGCGGCTCGGTTACCTTCACGGGGGCTGATGCCTGTAAAAGCCCCGCTTTCAGGGCGGTGCCCTCATCCTGTGCCGCACCCGTCGCACCGGTTGCTACCACGTACTCTGCGGCGGGGTCGAGTGTGTTCCCGGGGACATTAAGAACAGCGGTAAACGCACCATCCTGAATATCTGCACCCTTCACGAAGGCGACTGCAGCCACAGCGGGGTCACGCTCATCAGCACTGTGAGCGGGGAATGCATCCTTACGCACCAGGTATACGTACACACCGTGCTGCGCCTGCTCACCGTAGAAGCCGGTACCCGAAACGGTCACCGAGGCGCCCTCATCCGATTTAATCTTATCGGTGCTTAAAGTGATCTGAGGGTTCGCCTGTTTTTCAGGTTCGGGGGCGGGCTGCTGTTCCGGCTGAGCGCTCACCAGGCGGTTCATCTGTACCACGGTGGTGAACTCTTGCGGATCCTCAGCAGTGCTCGGGAAAACAATATCCCCATTGGGCAGTGCCACAGCATTAAGTGAGCCGCGGTTTGTCTTTTTAGCGCTCACACCGGTCAGACTGATGCTTCGCTCAACGTTCATATCCTTATCGAGGATAACGATGCGGTTATTCACGGAATCCAGAACGCCAAGCTTATCGCCCACCGTAAATAGCTCACCAATGCTCTCCAGGCCCTTCGCGTGAATCGAGGTTTTGCCATTGAGCACAGTAAACTGCCCGTCGGCGTATGAGAGAACCTGGTATGAGGAATTATGCAGGTAGCTCCAACGGTATACGCGACCGTCGTCGGTGGTGGTTACGCGGCCGTATGAGACGCGCTCAGCAATAGCTGTGCCATCGTCAAAAACCTTCACCGCATCTTTGCTGAAATGGAGCAGATAACCGCGCTGTACCTCCCCCTGCTCATTTGAGATAGTCGTTCCCGAGTCATACACAAATGACCCGTCGGGCAGCGGGGCAAGCACGTTCGCCGTATGCGTGTATTGGGCGCCGTAATACTCCGAGGTATCGGCATCGGGCGCATTGGCCAAAGCCGGATCTAGGGTTTTCGGGTCGGGCAGCGGCATGCTGCTGACCTGTCCTGAGGAATCAACCGTAATGTAGTTTTTAGAGGTAAGCACACCCCAGGAGTGGGTGAACTTGTTGTACCCCATCGCCAGGGTTTCCTCTGCGGGGTCAAAGTTGAAGCCAGCAACCGGTTGGGCGGGGCTTAGCTGCCCGTCCTCAGTAACGGTGTACCGTTCCAGCTGGTTGGTGTCTGTGGCAGCGATTAGGATTTCACCCGTCTCGGAATTAGCAGCAAAATGCGCGCCGCCCCCAGCCTGCAGCTGCCCGGTTGATACCGTCTGCATGGTTTCGGGGTTAATAATGGTGTAGGTTGAAGCCTCTTTGCCCAAAGCAGATGCGGCAGCGAGGTGAATAATATATTTACCAACTCGCGCACTCTGGGCAGGTGAGCTATCAATGGTCTTAGTAATAACGTTCTTATTAAAAAGATTGTAATCTGCGGCGGTCTTAGTGTTTTGATCAGTGGGTGCTAACCGGGCAGCTGGCTGAACGGGGGTTGCAAGGACGGGTGTGAGAGGCATAGCGACAGAGCTTACAAGAGCGATTGCGCAGATACCCTTCTTCAACCCCTTGCGGGAGTAAAAGGTAGACATGTGTGTATCCAATGCTTAACGGTACATTGTTGCTAGAACATATTTAAGGTACCAAAATGCGGGGATGTTAAAAGACAAAAACAGCTAATATTTATGAATATTATGCACATCACTTATAGTGCGCTTGAAATAAAATTCAACTATTACTCTAGTGAAGTTAGGAATATATTCCTGGATATTGCAGATTCAATTTAATATTTATGTTTTCTGCATGTAATAGTTACCCGCTGCGGGGTGGCGTGGGCGCAAAAGTCAGGTTGTTGACGCACCCGGTATTTACACACCAGCCACCCCGTGAGGCAGCCCCATCCTTACGCCGCTGCGGGCAGTAATGGCACGGGGCCACCTCGGTTATCACTCATTGGACGCTACAGCCTGTCGGCGGTATTACCCCTGATGCCTGTATCGGTAAATAAACGCGGCCATTGCATCACGGTGAATAGGCTCACTCGGGCGGTAAGTGCCATCACTCCACCCCTTCGTAACACCCTTCGCTGCCAGCCAGGTAATCTCCCGGTAGAACATCGTGCCGGGGCGCACATCATTAAACGGTGAGTTCACCGGAGCCGTATACGCCGGAGCACCAGCATAACGGTAGA
>ERZ773038.699-NODE-699-length-20901-cov-90.618344_pt1 | contig 20901 bp, 14 predicted proteins | sample MGYA00511665_ERZ773038 | MGnify/ENA primary metagenome ERZ773038 (study PRJEB29015, sample SAMEA2737966) | human oral metagenome | biome: human oral; feature: human-associated habitat; material: dental | place: China | collected 2028 ... | reverse complement strand
CCTGCTTGGCGCGCACGATCCCCTCGACGACGCCGTCGACCGTCTCCAGGTGGGACGGGTTGGCCGCTAGGGACACGCGCGTGCTCACGCCGTCGGTGCCAGTGAAGACGCCCTCGGTGCCCAGGTGGTACTTCACGTCGCCGGTGCCCGCGCCCTCGATGACGTTGGTGCCGTCGAACTCGTCGAAGATCTGCCCGTAGGACTTCCCGGCGATATTGGTCAGGACATTGAGGCGGCCGCGGTGGGTCATGCCGATGACGACCTCGTCCAGGCCATCGTGGGCCGCCGAGTCCAGCAGCCGGTCCAGCAGGACGATGAGGGACTCCCCGCCCTCCAGGCTGAAGCGCTTCTGCCCCACGTACTTGGTCTGCAGGAAAGTTTCGAAGGCCTCGGCCTGCTCCAGCTTGGTCAGGATCCGACAGCGCTCGTTCGGGGTGATCGCCAGCCACTCGCCCTCGAGGCGCTCCTGCCACCAGGCGCGCTGGGCGGGATCCTGGATGTGCATGTACTCGATGCCGACGGTCCGGCAGTAGGCGCGGCGCAGACGCGCGAGGATCTCGCGCAGAGTCGCCCGTTCGGTGCCGCCCAGACCGCCGGTGGGGAAGGTGCGGTCCAGGTCCCACAGGCTCAGTCCGTAGGTGGACAGGTCCAGATCCGGGTGGCGGCGCAGGCGGTGGGTCAGCGGATCGGTGTCCGCGGCCAGGTGCCCGCGCTGGCGGAAGGCGTGGATGAGTTCGGCCACGCGGGCGGGCTTGCCGGTCTCCAGCTCGGGGTCGTAGGTGGTGTCACGGGCCCAGCGCACCGGTTCGTGCGGAATCCGCAGAGACTCGAAGACCCGGTCCCAGTACCCGTCCAGTCCCAGGAGCTTGTGCTCCACCAGCCGCAGGAATTCGCCGGAGGCCGCGCCCTGGATGACGCGGTGGTCGTAGGTCGAGGTCAGGGTGACGACCTTGCCGACTCCGCTGCGGGCCAGGGTCTGCTCACTGGAACCCGCGAAGGCGGCCGGATAGGACATGGACCCCACCCCGACGATGAGGCCCTGACCGGGCATGAGGCGCGGAACCGAGTGAAGGGTGCCGATCATGCCGGGATTGGTCAGGGTCACGGTGGTGCCCCGGAAGTCGTCCACCTCCAGCTTGCCCTTGCGCGCCTTGGCGACCAGATCCTCGTAGGCCGCGACGAAGCCGGCGGCGTCCATCAGGTCCGACTTCTTGATGGAGGGCACCAGGAGACGGCGCTCGCCGCTGGGGGAGGGGATGTCGATGGCCAGGCCGAAGGCGACATGGGCGGGGGTGTGCGCAGTGGGCCTGCCGGCGTCGTCCGTGGTGTAGGAGACGTTCATGGAGGGCATCTCGGTCAGGGATTCGACCACGGCCCATCCGATGAGGTGGGTGAAGGAGATCTTGCCACCATGGGTGTGACGGAGGTGGCCGTTGATCACCGCGCGATTCTCGATGAGGACCTTGGCGGGGATGGTGCGGGCGGAGGTGGCGGTCGGGATCGACAGCGATTCCTCCATGTTCTTGGCGGTGCGGGCCGCGGCGCCCTTCAAGCGCACGTTGGCGTCCTGGCAGGTGTCGCCCTCCGGCGAATTGACGTGCTGGTGCGCCCTGCGCTGGGCGTAGGGCGATGTGGGCGGGGCGGCGTCGGAGGGAGGGGCGGGAGGCAGGTCGGAGCGGGTGACGTCCTGGACGGCCGTGGGAGCGCGTCGGGGCGAGGAGCCCGATCCCGGTGCCGTCGGCGGGTCTTCGAGAGCTGCGTCCTCAGGGCTCTCAGGACTCTCGGGGTGATGAGGGCTCTCGGAGCCCTCGAACAGCGCCCGCCATTGGGGACTCACCGAGGAGGGATCGGCCTGCCAGGCATCCCGCATCTCCTCCACCATCCACTCGTTGGCTCCGAAGCCTGCGGCGGCGCTGTCCTGTGTCGACACGGTGCGTGTTCTCCTCGTCGCGGGGTCAGCGCCACCCGCCCGCGAGCCCGGCGGCGAAGCGATGACGATGACGCAGACGGGCGGGTGAGGCAGATGGTGCTATGTCGTAGTGCTGTGTCGGGCGTCATCGTACGGGTCGAGCCTGCGGCACGGGAGCGAAACGCGGGGCCGAAGGCGCACGTGTTTCGAGCATGTGACGGAGTACGGAGTGGGGTGCGGGGTGTCGCGCGAGAACTCGAGAGCTGCTGCGTTTCTGGGTTCCCTGCGTCTCCCGCGCGCTCTGCAGCACTCCTGAGCGCTTCTGCAGGCCCTTCATGCCCCTGCTGTCCGTGCCGTGAGCTGGTGATGGTGAGCTGGTGATAACGTGCGGGCCACTATGCGAGCGGCATCCCGGCGGGCGCGCAGATGCGCCTCCCGCCATCATCCGGAACCTGACCATCCTCACCCTGCGCGTCAACGGGTGCCGGCCACCGCCGCGGCCGGCACCCCCCTGGTCTGTCTGAAACCGGCTCTGAAGCCAACGCCAGCCTCGGGCGGTGCCGCGTGACCGACGCGACCGACTGGCTCATGATCGCCCTGGGGATCCTGCTGACCGCGGGCACGGCCCTGTTCGTCTCCGGCGAGTTCTCCCTGGTCGCTCTGGATCCCTCCACCGTCGAGACCCGTGCCGCCGCGGGGGACAGGCGCGCCGCCGCGGTCCGCAAGGCGCTGAGGCGCCTGTCCACCCTCCTGTCCGGCGCTCAGGTCGGCATCACTCTGACCACGATCCTGCTCGGATACACCATGCAGGACGCCCTGGCGAGGCTCCTCGGCGGCCTTATGAGCACCTGGCTGGCCCAGTCCGCGGCCACCGCTGCCGCCGTCGTCATCGCCCTGGTGGTGGTCAACGCCTTCTCCATGGTCGTGGGCGAGCTCATCCCCAAGAACGCCACCCTGGCCGATCCCATGCGCACCGCCGGGCTCGTCGCCCCCTTCCTCGTGGCCTTTACCGTTGTGCTCAGGCCCGTCATCGTCCTGCTCAATGACACCGCCAACCTGGTCCTGCATCGCATGGGCATCGAACCGGTCGAGGAGATCAGCGGCACCCGCAGCGCCGGTGAGCTCGCCGCCCTCGTGCGCCACAGTGCCGAGGAGGGCGCTCTCGATCCCTCCACCGCCACCCTGCTCACCCGGTCGATCGGGCTCGGCGCACTCACCGCGGTCGACGTCATGACGGACCGGGGCCGCCTTCACGTCCTGGATGAGGCGGACACCGCCGACGCCGTCGTGGCCCTGGCCCGCGCCACCGGCCACTCCCGCTTCCCCGTCATCGGGGACGACGCCGACGACGTCCTGGGCATCGTCCACCTGCGCCGCGTCATCGCCGTGCCCTACGAGCGGCGGGCGGGCGTGCCAGTGACCTCCTCCTCCCTCATGACGCCGGCTCCGCGCGTGCCCGAGACCATGCCCCTGGCGAGCCTGCTGGTCGAGCTGCGCAATCAGGGCTCTCAGATGGCCGTCGTCGTCGATGAGTACGGCGGGACCGCGGGCGTTGTCACCCTCGAGGACGCCATTGAGGAGATCGTCGGCGACGTCGCCGACGAGCACGACCGTCGCCGGGCTGGAACGCGTGCCGATGCCTCGGGGGACTGGCTCGTGCCGGGCTGGACGCGCCCCGACGAGCTGGCCGCGCGCACCGATATCCATGTGCCCGACGACGGCCCCTATGAGACCCTCGCCGGTCTGGTCATGACCGAGCTCGGCCGCGTCCCGCGGATCGGCGACACCGTGACGACGTCGGGGGCGAGGCTCACCGTGGAGGCCATGGAGGGGCGGCGCGTCACCCGTCTGCGGGTGTGCCCCGCCGGGGAGGATGACGAGGCCGCGGAGGTCGGAGAGCCCGGGGCGGCCGACGAGTCCGGGAAGGCTGAGGAGGACGTGCGGTCAATGGGACATCCGCGGCGCCGGGGCCCGGCCGGGCGCGATGACGGGGCGGGGGCCGCCCGATGAGCACTCCGGTCGCCCTGATCGTCACCGTAGCGCTGTTGGCGGGCAACGCCTTCTTCGTCGGCTCCGAGTTCGCCATCACCTCTTCTCGTCGGGCTCAGCTCGAGCCTCTCGCGCAGGCAGGCGATGCCCGGGCGGTGACCGCGCTGTGGGCCCTCCAGCACATCTCCCGAATGCTCGCCACCGCGCAGCTCGGCGTCACCGTGTGCTCCACGGGGCTGGGCGTCGTCGCCGAACCCGCCATCGCACATGCGCTGACGCCCCTCCTGGCCAGGATCGGCATCGCCGACGCCGGAGCGCACGCCGTCGCCGTGGTCATCGCCCTGGTCCTGGTCGTCTACGTCCATGTCGTCTTCGCGGAGATGGTGCCCAAGAACATGTCGATCGCCGCCCCTGAGAGGGCGGTGCGCCTGCTCGCCCCGCCGCTGGTGTGGGTCTCGCGCGTCTTCGGCCCCGTCATCACCGGGCTCAACGGCTTCGCCAACCGGGTGCTGCATGTGATGGGCCTGGAGGCCAAGGAGGAGGTCTCGGCCGCCTTCAATGCGGCCGAGGTCGCCTCGATCGTCGAGCGTTCCACCGCCGAGGGCGTCCTGGAGGACGACACGGGACTGCTCACCGGCGCCCTGGAGTTCTCCGAGGAGACCGCGGGCAGTGTCATGGTGCCCCTGGACGCCCTGGTCACCCTGGCCGAGAACTGCAGACCCGAGGACGTCGAGCAGGCCGTGGCCGCCACGGGCTTCTCCCGCTTCCCGCTCGTCGCTGTGGATGCGGGAGCCGCGGGCGATGGGGACGGCGGCGATGCCGACGGGGCCGGTGAGAGCGGAGCGCGCTCTGCCCACGACGCCAACGACGCCAACGACGCCGACCACGCCAACGATGCCTCTGCCGCTACCAACAGGATCACCGGCTACCTTCACCTCAAGGACATCCTGTACGCCGACGGTGCCCAGCGCAGCGAACCGATACCCTCCTGGCACGCCCGCACGCTCGTTCCCGTGCGTGCGGATGATGAGGTCGAGGATGTGCTCGCGGCCATGCAGAGAACCGGCGCTCACCTGGGGCGCGTGGAGGACGCCGACGGCGTCACCGTCGGCGTCGTCTTTCTCGAGGACATCCTCGAAGAGCTGGTCGGGGAGGTCAACGACGCCATGCAGCGCAGTTGAAGGCGGCCGACGGCACCTGAAGGCAACTGACGGCGGCGACGATGGCCGCGGTTGAAGCCGGCAGCCTGCCGTTGCGCTGCGCCTGTGACGGCTGTAGAACTGCTGGTGATGCCGATAGCGAAACCCGCACGGGATCCGCGTACCCACGCGGTCGCTCCGTTGGAATCCTGACAGAATGTGGTACGTATGGGAGTGTGCTGAAGTGTGCCCAGGCCCACCGAATCACATGTGCGCCGGGTGTTAGAGTGCCAATGTGGACATGAGCGAGCAGTCGATGATGTCGATGACACGGCGTCAGCGCCGGGAGGCCGAGCGTGCCGCACAAGCACAGCGTGAGGCCGACTCATATCAGTCCCATCAGTCCCACGATTCATACGATTCCCATGCAGTGCCCCGGGCCGGTGTCCGCGAGCAGTCCCGCAGGCGCGCAGCGGCGCGAACGAGTGCGCATGCTGATGCTTCAGGGGCCACGAGGCCCGCGTCGCGGGCGAATGCCGCTCAGGAGCGCAGCGGGCGCAGACCTGAAGCCGGGTCCGCCGGACCGACTGTTCCGCCCGTGCCGGCCACCGGGCGCGCCAGGCGCGCGACATCCCGAGCATCCTCGGCATCATCGGATTCCGCGGTATCGCCGACTTCCGCAACGTCTGCGGCCTCCTCGGCGTCCTGGGCATCACCAGCTTCCTCAGCACCCGCGGCGCCCTCAGCATCCGTTGTATCCGCTGAGCCCCCGGCTTCGATGGTCGTGCAGCCGGACTGGACCGGCTCCCCGTCGTCTCCGGTCGGCGGGCATCCGGGCCCCGGCGGGCGGTCCTCCGAACACGCGGTTCGAAGCGCGGGCCCGGTCTCGCCATTCTCCGCTCCTGCGGCTTCACCGGCTTCACCGCCGGGCGGTTTCCCAGTTGCGCCCTCCGAGTCCGATGAGGCGCCTCCTGCGCCGTCCGCCGATGTCACCGCATGGGACGACATCATCTCCTCCCCGGAGCCCTCGCGCGGTCGGAGGCCGTTCAGGTCCAGGGCCGGCGCCCGTCCCAGGCGCGGTTCGAAGTCCAGGTCCAAGGACAGCGCGGGGACGAGGCCTCAGGACACCGGCAGCACGGGGAGCGTCACTGGGAATGTCACCGGAAACTTGGGCAATGCTGCGCAGCCCGATCCGGCTCCGGCTGCCCCGGCAGCTCCGCCTCATGTCCCGGCTGCCCCAGCTGCCCCGGCCGCTTCTGCCATCCCCGCCACCCATGCTGACTCTGCCGCCTCGCTCCCGTTCGCCACGGCCGCCCCGGAGTCCGAGCCCGATGCGCAGCCCGGCCCGACGGCCGAGGCGCCGTACGGGCGCACCCCGTCCGCGCGCACCGCGTCCGGCTACGAGGCCGACGATCAGATCATCCTGCCCCGGCGCTCGCGTGATCTCACGCCGACCGTCGAGAACATCCACTCCTCGTGGGAGTGCAACGACGAGCGCATAGTCGCCCCGGCGCCCCGGCGCAGGACCGGCGCGGGCTGGGCCGGGCGCATCAGCGTTCTGACCGTGCTGGGGCTCGTGACCGTCATCGCCCCGATCAGTACTCGTGTGTCGCCCAGCCCCCTGGCGTCCGCAGCACTGAACACGCAGTCCGAGACCCCGGCCCCGGAGGCGAGCGCGCCGGCGTCCTCGGTGGCCGCCGCCGTCCTCGGTTCGGATGCCGATGTCGACTCCCCATCCGACTCCGACCTGTCCAACGTCCCCGACGCCGCAACCCGGACTCGCATTCGCGAGGCCCGCGAGAACGCCGTGGTGACCTGCTCCCCGCAGACGGGGGGCGCCTCGGGGGACACCAGCGCCTTCAACAAGGCGCCGGAGATCTTCTTCCCGATGATCTCGGACACCTACACCGTCTCCTCGCCCTACGGCTACCGCCTGCATCCCACTCTGGGCTACATGAAGCTGCACGCCGGTCAGGACTTCGCCGCTCCCGTTGGTACGCCCATCTACGCGGCGGCTGCGGGGAAGGTCGTATTCGCCGGCATGGACGATGGCGCCGGCACCGTCACCATCGAGCACCAGATCGACGGCCAGACCTGGTACACGAGCTATCTGCACATGTACGAGGACGGCATTTACGTCAAGGTCGGTGACACGGTCACCGCCGGTCAGCTCATCGCCGGCGTTGGAAACACCGGTCGTTCCTCCGGCTCCCACCTGCATTTCGAGGTCCGGACCAAGAACGACACGGCTGATGAGTCCACGGTCGATCCCGAGAAGTGGCTCGAGGATCACCACGCTGCTGAGCTGTCCACAGACTGCACCTGAGCGGGTAGAGCCCGGATGGGCGAGGAGGATCAATGAGACCCAGGCGGCGCTGTGCCGTGATCGCGCACCGCGGGGGAGCCCGTGAGGTCCCTGAGAACACGTGGAGCGCCGTCGAGCATGTGGAGTCGCTGGGGCTGACGTGGATGGAGACCGATCTCCACGCCACCGCGGATGACGTCGTGGTTCTGTCTCACGACGCCGACCTGGGGCGGATCGGCGGCAGGGGGACCCTGTCGGAGCTGACCTGGGATGAGGCCGCCGAGCTCGATGCCGGCGATGGCCGCGGCCTCGTGCGGTTGGACGAGGTTCTGGAGGCCCATCCGGGACTCGCACTCAACGTGGATCTCAAGGAGCCCGCGGTCGTGCAGCCGGCTCTGCAGGTGGTCCGGGCCGCCGACGCCCTCGACCGGGTGCGGTTCGCCTCCTTCTCCGCACGCCGTCTGGCGATGCTGCGCCGCCAGGAGCCGCGGGCGACGACCTCGCTGGGAGGGTTCGACATCGCGGGCCTGATGCTGCTCAGCGAGGCGGTCCTGCCGCTGCCGCACACGCGCTGGGGCTGGACGCGGGGAAGAGTCGACGCCGTGCAGGTGCCCCCGATGCACCGCGGGATGCAGGTGGTGACTCGGCGCTTCGTGGCCCAGGCGCACACCGCCGGCCTCGAGGTGCATGTCTGGACGATCGATGATCCCGAGGAGATGCGCCGTCTGGCGGCGCTCAACGTCGACGCCATCATGACTGACGTGCCCACTCTCGCCCTGGAGATCCTGGGGAGCTGAAAGCCCTGACGGCCCTGGCGGCATCGAAGGTACTGACGGCCCTGAAGACCTCGCATCGGCATCCCCGGTAGGGGAGAGTGGACGCATGCAGGAATCTGACGGCCCTCGGCCCGCTGACGCCATCGGCACTACCGGTCGTGGTGGCGACGACAGTGTCTCGGCGACTCCGATCGCCGTTCCCACCGGCGAGACCGGACCGCGAGTCGATGCCCCCTGCGGTCCGGTGCGCGGGGTGTGGCGGCGGATCGTCTCGGCTTCCCGAGCCCGGCCGCCTTACGCCCGCTTCGAGCGCTCGGGCGCCTTCTACGGCATCCCCTACGCCGAGGCCCCGATCGGGGCGCGCCGCCTCATGGCGCCCGTGCCCCGCGCCCGGTGGGCGGAGGAGCGCCCGGCCGTTCTACCCGGCCCGACGCCGCAGCGCGGTTCGATCTTCGGGGACTCCGCCATCCCCGAGCCCTCGGTTGAGGGCGAGGACATGCTCAACCTCAACGTCTTCACCCCGCTGCCCGGGGACGTGGACGCCGGGCTGCCGGTCTATGTGTGGATTCACGGCGGTGGCTGGTCATCGGGCTGCCAGGCGAGCCCCTGGTACGACGGCGCCGCTTTCAACCGCGACGGCGTGGTCACGGTGGTCGTGTCCTACCGCCTGGGATTCGACGGCTACGGCTGGGTGGAGGACTCTGACGCCCCCTTCAATCGCGGGCTGCTGGATCAGATCGCAGCGCTGGAGTGGGTGCGGCGCAATATCGTCGTTTTCGGGGGAGACCCGGGGAACGTGACCATCGGCGGGCAGAGCGCCGGGGGCGGCAATGTCCTGGCCCTGATGGCCTGCCCCCGTGCACGCGGCCTGTTCCGCAGGGCGATCAGCGAGTCGGGCGCCGTGACGGACATTCCGGCCGACCGCGCCCGCTCCACTGCCCGTCGAATGGCCCGCTTCTGCGGCATCGAGCCGAATCTTAAGGGCTGGCGCGAGCTGAACTACGCCCGTGTCCTATCCGTCACGGCGGAATTCGAGAAGCAGATCGAGAGGCGGAACGACGAGCACGGCGTCGAGCGGGAGGTTCCCGATGCGCTGGTCGAGCGCATCGGCGCCGCGATCACTCCCGGCCCGGATATGGGCGATATGGGCATTGTCTACGGCCCCACGGTCGACGGCGACCTTCTGCCCCTGCCCGTTCGCGAGGCCCTGGCGCAGGGCGCCGGCGAAGACATCCCGCTGCTGACCATGAGCACTACACACGAATTCATCTGGATCGCCTTCGGGCTCGCCCAGGAGCTCGGCGGGCGCAGTGCGGAGGAGGTGATGGTGCAGGCAGGTATGGACGCGGGGCTCGCAGCGGATTATGTGGCCGCCCACGGCGAGCTCACTGGTGGCGAGCACCTTTGCCTCGGCAATCTCATCTCCGACACCATGTTCCACACCCCGCTCCTGGGCTGGGCCCGGGCCAGGGACGACCGTGCTCGATCACGTGCGGGATCGTCCGCGGGGACGCCGGCAGGATCGGCGGGAACCTGGGTGAGCCGCTTCGCGTGGGAGTCGCCCGAGACGGGATGGTCGACGCACTGCTTCGAGGTGCCCTTCGCCTTCGACTGCTTGTCCCACCCCTACTGCGATCACACTCTGCGGGCGGCGCCTCCCCAGACGCTGGCCGATACCGTTCACGGCGATTGGGTGCGTTTCATCCTTACCGGCGACCCGGGGTGGGAGCCCTGGGAGGGTCGCGGCCTGGGTCGGACGTACGGGGATCCGCGCGGCTCGGTCCCGGAAGGAGCTGTCGATGGCGAGATCTTCGCCGTTGAGCGACGCTTGCTGGAGGCCGGGGAACGACTCGCTGAGACGATGACGACGATGACGACGATGACGACGACAGAGACGGCGGGGTCAGCGGAGTGAATACAAGGCCGGCGGAATCGACAGAGACAGGAACGAGCTGAGCGGCTCGCTTGCGCAGTGGAGCCCGCTCCGGACAGCCGGCGTTCTGAGGCTTCTCTGCCGGTGTTCCGCGCTGTCTCTCCGTCGAGGCGCGAGGGCTTTAGGCGGGGGTGCCCGTCACCCGCCCGCCCGGGCGAGCCCGTTCGTGCCCGAACCGTCGGCACCGTCATCTCCCGCGCTCTGGACCGAGCCGGCACCGGGGGGCGGCGCCCACCAGCTACGCTACAGCTCTGCTGGCCGTTGGCGTCGACGGTCGCATCATCCACACCCTCATGAGACACGGTTCCCTGGCCACCACCGGCCGCTACCTCGGCGTCACCGCCGGCCAGTAGCGAGCGGCCCTGGACTCCCTCACCTGACACACCGGCGGCCGTCAGCTACGGTGAGTGACCGCTGACCCCCAGCACCCCCCCAGTGATGGCGCACCGGGTGTGGACGCCGGCGGCCCGGGCGGGGCATACTGGTGGGGAGCCACCCGGCTGTAATCCGGATGGCTCCCCTTGACAGGCGGCTCAGTCGAACCACCTGCCGAGGGCATCCGCAAGGACACTAACGGCCCGGACCAGGCGAGCGATGCTGATCAACATGGCGCTCACCTTCCGGGCCGTCTCCTTGTCCTTGCGAACCTTGACGTGGTGCCTGCCCTTGGGCTTGGACACGGCCCTCACCTCCTTTCCGACTCCCTATTCCTCCCCGGCAAGGACACTGGGTGTTCGGGGGGGGGGAGGGTGCCGAAGAAGGCCCCACCAGCATGCCACGCAGACCATCCGCCCACCGGCTCGCCGCTGTCCGAGGAGTGCGACGGGCGCGTTGGGTCGCGGGCGGTGGTGCGGGCCGTCAGACCCGACGGGGCACGGCGGGCAATGTCGTCCGTGGCCGGACAGGCCGTCCGCCTATAGAGCCCCATCGGAAAAGGAGGACGGCCGAGCAGAACCGCGCCCAAGGAACAGCGGCGACCTCGGCGTAGCAAACCGGTAACCGTGGATCGTGCAGCACGTCACCGATAACGGCACCGTCTACGCCCGCGAAGTCGGCAGCGGAGGCAAACGTCTACGCACGGTCGCGCTCCCTGCCGAGTATGTGAGCGAGCATGCGCACTGGTCGTATGCCGCGACCGCCTACGGCGTCCAGGACGCGACCGTCTACCGTTCGCTCACGATGCTGTCCGATGCGACGAGCGTGGCAGGCGTCTACGTTTACGTTGGCATGACCAGAGGCCGTCAGCAGAACCAACTGCATGTCGTCGCGGAGAACATGGACGACGCGCGGGCGCAGTTCGTTGAGGCGATGGAACGCGACCCGGCAGACCGTGGCCTCGACCACGCCACCGCCCAAGCCATCGACGCAGTACGTGGCCTGGTCGTTGATGGTCCCGTGCAGCTCGTCACCGACGAAATCGCCCGCCTCGCCACCGAAGTCGAACGAGCAGAACAGCTCGCGGAGCGGTGGGAGCAGACCGCCACCCGGTTCGACGCCCAACGCGCGACACACAAGGCCAAGGACGACGAGCACGCCGATGTGCTCCGCCGCGCCGAGGCCGATCTCCGCGTGATCGACGTCGCCCAGCAGGTCGAAGCCGCCAGAGGCGACCGTGACGCGATGCGGGAGCGGCGCGAGCAGGAACAACGGCAGCAGGCACTTGCCGAGCGTGAATGGCAACTCAGCGAGCCGACCGAAGCCGACCGCCGCCACGACCCCCAACGCGACGGGCCGGCACGCGGCCTATAAGCATCGAGCATCGGCAGCACGTCGCGTCGGCATGACGTTCACAGCAGACCCGCAACCCGAGATACAGACAGACGTCCAGGGTGATTGTCGGCCGTTCGTCGTACAGTTGAAGACATGACACCCGACACCGCAACTCTGATCCGAGACGGCCTCGCGCTCGACGCTGACCAGCGCGCGGTCGTCGCTAACGCGTTGCTCGAAAGCCTCCATGATGCAGGCGACGCGGGCGAGGCCGATGCAGCCTGGCGTGCCGAGGCCACCCGGCGACTGGCCGAGGTGCGCTCCGGTGCGGTCGAGTTGGTGGATGCTGACGAGCACTACGACCGATTGCGCGCCTCACTCACCGCATGACCCTGTCTCAGCGGGAGCACCCCGAAGCCGTCGCCGAGTTCGACGCCGCAGTGCGCTGGTACGAAGAGCAGGAACCAGAGATCGGCCTGGCGCTGATCGACCAAGCACGGCAAGCTCGGAAGGACCTCGACCAGTGGCCGAACGCCGCACCGCCATTCACGATCGCTGCCGATGGCACCGTGATCCGCAGCAAGGCTATTCGTGGATACCCCTACCGCATCGTCTACACAGTGGAGCCGGACACGATCCTGATCCTCGCTTGCGTCCACGAGCGCCGAGAACCGGGCTACTGGCTCCACCCTGAACAGCATGGCGGCATCGCCGAAACCAGAGCTTGGGCAAGCGGCACGAGTCACCGATACACTGGAACCTCGCAGACACGCACGATTTTCTTGTCGCCTTGCGTCTCTTCTGATCGATCTCCCGCTTGCGGGCCATGGATGCCGGCTCGCGGATGGCGGCCTGGCAGCCGTCGGGCCAGATGCGGAACCGATTGCGGGCTCCGACCTCGACGTCGATCGGGCGGCCTGCGCTGTGCGCGATTCTCAGCAGGCCCTCAATGCTCGCGTCACATCTATCGATGATGGTGTAGCCGGTCCACGCGTCGATCACCGACCTACCGGCTACGCGGAACACGTCAGTCGGTCAGTCGGGGGCACGGCCCTGTTCGTGTTACACACGACTCGGCGGAGGCTCGCGGATCATCTGGGTATCACGGGGCCGGCGGTAAGTCGCAAGATTCAGGGCACGACGGGCTGGAGCACGGAGGACCTCATCGAAACGGCGGAGTTCCTCGGGGTCGAGCCCGCCGATCTGCTTCCTCGCGGAGTCGAGACAGCCCCCGCCGGGAGCGGCGGGGTCTCTGGTTCGGTGCCCCGGACAGGATTCGAACCTGCGACCTTCTGCTCCGGAGGCAGACGCTCTATCCACTGAGCTACCGGGGCCCGGAGCGGAACTCTACCAGTGCGCGGCCCGCAAACCGAAACCGAGTCGAACTCCCGGCGGAGCGGATGAGACATGCCTCGAGATGAACCTTCGTCGAGATTGACTTTTTGGGATGAGATCGACGGTGGCGTCGTCGATCTCATCCCAAAAAGTCAATCTCGACGCATGAAACGCATGAGGGGTTCGCATATGCTCTTGCTCACTGAGCGCTCGCTCAGCGCTCACTGATGCGCACTGAGCTCAGTGCCTCGCATGCCCCACCGTCCCGAAGGAACTGCTCGTCCGTCCCACTCCGCTACTCTGTGCTCGTGACTCCCGAAGAGCTCGCTGAAGCGATCCACACCGTTCTGACCACTGCCGTCGACGACGGCTCTCTCGCCCTGCCGGTCGAGGAGGTGCCGCTTCCCCGAGTCGAGCGCCCCAGAAACCGTGATCACGGCGATTGGGCCACCAATGTCGCCATGCAGTTGGCCAAGAAGGCCGGAACCAATCCGCGCGCGCTGGCCGAGCTCCTCGTGCCCCGCCTCGCCGAGCTCGACGGCGTTGATTCCGTGGAGATCGCCGGGCCGGGCTTCCTCAACTTCCGCCTGAGTGCCGCCTCCGCCGGTGAGCTGGCCCGCACCATCGTCGAGGCGGGGGAGGCCTACGGCCGCAATGACGCCCTGGCCGGTCAGCATGTCAACCTCGAGTACGTCTCGGCCAATCCCACCGGGCCGGTGCACCTGGGCGGGGCCCGCTGGGCCGCCGTCGGCGATTCCCTGGCACGCATCCTGGTCGCCTGCGGCGCCACCGTGACCCGCGAGTACTACTTCAACGATCACGGCACCCAGATCGACCGTTTCGCCAGTTCCCTGCTGGCCAGCGCTCGCGGTCAGGAGATCCCCGAGGACGGCTACGGCGGTGCTTACATCACTGAGATCGCGCAGAAGGTGATTGCCGATGAGCTCGCGGCCGGCCGTCCCGATCCCATCGGCCTGCCCGACGACGAGGCCACCGAGGTCTTCCGTGCCCACGGCGTGGATCTCATGTTCGACGCCATCAAGAGCGAGCTCCATGCCTTCCGCTCCGACTTCGACGTCTTCTTCCACGAGGAGTCCCTGCACAGCTCCGGCGCCGTGGCCCGCTCCATCGACATCCTGCGCGAGCGCGGCGTCATCGAGGACCGCGATGGCGCCACCTGGCTGCGCACCACCGAGTTCGGCGACGACAAGGACCGCGTCCTGATCAAGTCCGACGGAAACGCCGCCTACTTCGCCGCGGACCTGGCCTACTACCTGGACAAGCGCGAGCGCGGTGCCGACTGCTGCATCTTCCTGTTCGGCGCCGATCACCACGGCTACGTCGGCCGCATGATGGCCATGTGCTCCGCCTTCGGGGATGAGCCGGGCGTCAACATGCAGATCATCATCGGCCAGTTCGTCAACCTCGTTAAGGACGGCGCCCCGGTGCGCATGTCCAAGCGCGCCGGCACCATCGTGACGCTCGCGGATCTCGTCGATGCCGTTGGTGTGGACGCCGCCCGCTATGCCCTGGCCCGCTCGTCCATGGACTCCGCCATTGATATCGATCTGAACCTGCTGGCCTCGACGTCGAACGACAACCCGGTCTACTACGTCCAGTACGCCCACGCCCGCACCTGCAATGTGGCCCGCAACGCCGCCGAGCACGGTGTGAGCCGGGACCCCGAGAAGGCCGCCTTCGATCCCGGCGCCCTGGACGACCCGGCCGACTCCGCGCTGCTGGGCACCCTGGCCCGCTTCCCGGCCACCGTTGCCCAGGCGGCTCAGCTCCGCGAGCAGCACCGCGTGGCCCGTTACCTCGAGCAGCTCGCGGCGGCTTACCACGCCTGGTACGGCACCACTCGTGTCACCCCCCGGGGTGATGATGCGGTCAACGCGGGACACGTGGCCCGCCTGTGGCTCAACGACGCCGTCGGCCAGGTGCTGGCCAATGGCCTGGACCTGTTGGGCGTGAGCGCTCCGGACCGCATGTGAGCGTGTGAGCGACCGCCCTCCCGCCTGCCGAGATCCGCAAGATCGCCGAGATCGGTCGTAATCCGCATCGAGATCGGTCCGGTTCCGCGCCGAGATCGGTTGATACGGCCCCCGAGCCAGAGCCAGAAGGAGAATCATGACTGCTGCGACCGTTCCCGCTGGAGAGTCGGCTCCGGGCACCCTAGTCTGCCCCGAGCCCGCGGACCGTCCCGACCTGTGGCCGTGGACCGCACGACGGCGCGATGACGGGGTCCTGGAGGTCGGCGGGGTGGCCCTGACCGACATCGCCGCGGATTTCGCCACCCCCGCCTTCGTCATGGATCGCGCCGATCTGCGCGGGCGCGCCCGCGTATGGGCCACCGCCATGGCCGAGGAGTTCTGGGACGGCTACGGCATGAGCGGCGGTGACGCCTTCTACGCGGGCAAGGCCTTCCTGTGCTCGGACGTCGTGCGCACCGTTACCGAGGCCGGCATGGGGGTCGATACGGCCTCCCTGGGCGAGCTCACCCTGGCTCTGCGCGCCGGTGCCGCGCCATCGGCGGTGGGCCTGCACGGCAACAACAAGCTCGACGCCGAGATCGAGACCGCCCTGAGCGCCGGAGACGGCCAGGGCATCGAGCGGATCTTCATCGACTCCCTGGACGAGGTCGCCCAGATCGAGTCGATCGCCGCCCGACTGGGCACCACCGCCCGCGTCATGATCCGGGTCAAGACCGGTGTGCACGCCGGTGGCAATGAGTACGTCTCCACCGGGCACGAGGACCAGAAGTTCGGCGTGGGTGCCTTCGACGGCCAGCTCGACGAGGTCGTGGCGGCCATTAAGGCCAGCGAGCACCTGGAGTTGCGGGGCCTGCACAGTCACATCGGCAGTCAGATCCAGGGCACTGCCGCCTTCGAGGAGGCCGCCGGCATCATCTGCGAGCTCGCAGCCAGGGTGAGTGCCAAGACGGGCGCTCCGCTGCCCGAGATCGACCTGGGGGGCGGCGCGGGAATCGCCTACTCGGGAGCTGACCCGGTCCCCACCGCTCCCATTGAGGTGGTGCGCGCCATCGCAGGCGCCGTGCGCTCGGCCTGCGACCGCCTGGGCATCAGGGTCCCGCGGGTCTCCTTGGAGCCCGGGCGCTCCATCGCTGGCCCCACCACCGTCACCCTCTACCGGGTCGGCGTGATCAAGGACGCGATTCTGGACGACGGCGCCCGCCGTCGCTACGTCTCCATCGACGGCGGCATGGCCGACAACATCCGCCCGGCCCTCTACGGGGCGACCTACACCGCGGCCGTGGCCAACCGCGTCTCGCAGGCGCCGGTGGTGCGCTGCCGCGTGGTGGGCAAGCACTGCGAGTCCGGCGATGTCGTCGTATGGGACGTGGACCTGCCCGAGGACCTCGGGCGCGGCGACCTGCTGGCCGTGCCCGCCACCGGCGCCTACGGCTACTCCATGGCCTCGAACTACAACATGCTGACCAAGCCGGGTGTCGTGGCCGTGGAGGACGGCGCCGCCGGCTGGGTGGTGCGCCCCCAGACCCTGGAGGACCTCCTGGCGCTCCAGGGTTGAGGTGTGGGGCGCCTCGCGGGATCGGGGTACTGCGCTCGTCGGGTATCAGGGACTTCCCCTACTCCCCGGGTAGGAGACGGCCGGCGGGCGGAATCCTCCCCGAGGCTCTGCATTGAGGGCGGTGGGCCTCCATACGCTACGTGACATGAGCGCAGCAGTGTCCTCCCTCGAAGTGCCCCCGCCGCCGGTCCATCGCAGCGGTGATCTGGCTCTGCCCTACTCGGTAGATCTGCGCGGGGCCCTCCGCCGGGCCTGGGCCGCGATGACGCGTCGCCGGAGGTCGTGAACGGGGCGACCGGTGCCGGCTGGTACTGAACCGGTACTGAACCGGTAATGACCATGGCCTGAGCACGATCGTGTGCAAGTGATCTGCCGGGCGCGCAGCCAGGCGCGGGCCATGGACGGGCGCCGCCACCTATGCTGGACCGCGACGCAATCGCCCTTCGGCGCAACCCTCCCGAGCAAGGTGGTCCCCCGTGACTGAGCAGCCCCAGCCGACCTTCCCTCCCCCCGGTGCCGCGCCCGTGCTGCGGGTAGGCGTTCTCGGTTCCGGCACGGTCGGCACCCAGGTCGTGCGCCTCCTGCTGGAGCAGGCCGACGACTTCGCCGCGCGCAGCGGGGCCCGCATGGAGATCACCGGCATCGCCGTGCGCAACCTCGACGCCCCCCGGGATCCTGCCGTCCCCCGCGAGCTCCTGACCGACGACGCCACCGCAGTGGCCACCGGCAACGACCTCGTCGTCGAGCTCATCGGCGGGATCGAGCCCGCCCGCACCCTCATTCTGGCCGCCTTCAAGGCCGGGGCGAGCGTCATCACGGGCAACAAGGCCCTCATCGCCGCTCACGGACCCGAGCTCTACGATGCTGCGGCGGCGGCCGGCACCGATTTCTACTACGAGGCGGCGGTCGCCGGCGCCGTCCCCGTCGTCTACGCCCTGCGCGAGTCCATGGCCGGGGACCGCGTCACCAGCGTGCTCGGCATCGTCAACGGCACCACCAACTACATTCTCGACGAGATGAGCACCAAGGGGCTCTCCTTCGATGAGGTCCTGGCCACCGCTCAGGCGCTCGGCTACGCGGAGGCGGATCCGACGGCCGACGTCGACGGCCTGGACGCTGCCGCCAAGGCCGCGATCATCGCGTCCCTCGCCTTCCACACCCGTGTCGGACTGTCCGATGTCCAGGTCGAGGGAATCCGCTCCGTGACCGCGGATGACATCCGCGAGGCCCACGCCTCGGGCTGCGAGCTCAAGCTGCTGGCGATCGCCCAGCGCCGGGAGGACGAGCACGCCCACGGCGTCTCGGTGCGCGTCCATCCCGCCCTCGTCCCGGCCGATCACCCGCTGGCGAGCGTGCACGGCGCCTACAACGCCGTCCTGGTGGAGGCCGAGAGCGCCGGGCGCCTCATGTTCTACGGTCAGGGCGCCGGCGGCGCGCCGACCGCCTCGGCGGTCCTGTCCGATGTCGTCGCCGCAGCCGCTCATCGGGTCAACGGCGGTCAGGCCCCCCGCGAGTCCTCCTACGCGCGCCTGCCGATCCTGGGGCCGGAGGCGGCCGTCACCCGATACCAGATCCAGCTGCGCGTTGAGGATGCCGCGGGATCCCTGGCGGCCATGGCCGGCGTCTTCGCCGACAACGAGGTGTCCATCAACTCGGTGCGTCAGAGCGCCTATGTCACCAGTGATGGGGCGGCCGTGGTCACCTTCGTCACCCACCCCGCCCCCGTCTTCCACCTCAATGCCGCCGTCGAGGGCCTGCGGGCCTCGGACCGGGTCATGGAGGTCGTCTCCGTCCGGCGCGTCGAGGGGCAGTGAGCATGCGCTTGGCGAATGAGCGGGCTGCCGTACGGGTGCCGGCCACCACCGCCAACATGGGGCCGGGCTTCGACTCCTTCGGCATGGCCTTCCGCTACTACGACGAGGTCGAGGTTCGCCCGGTCGCGGGCGCCACCCGCGTGCACGTCGAGGGCGTGGGGGAGGGGAGCGTCCCGACCGGGAACGACAACCTCGTCGTGCGTGCTCTGCGCGCGGGCCTCGACGCCGTTGGCGCCCCGCAGGCGGGTTTCGAGATGCGCTGCGTCAATCGCATTCCGCACGGCGGGGGAATGGGGTCATCCGCATCGGCGGCCGTCGCCGGTCTCATGCTCGCCCGGGGACTGCTCTCCGAGCCCCGGGCCCTGTCCGACGACGAGGTGTTCCGCATCGCCACCGGCTTCGAGGGGCATCCCGACAATGTGGCGCCGGCCGTCTTCGGCGGGGCGACCGTGGCCTGGGTGGAGGCCGATGGCACGCCCCGGGCCGCGCCCATGCCGGTGGACGGAACATTGCCGGTCAGCCTTCTCGTACCGCCGTCCACAACCCGTCTGAGCACCGAGGAGGCGCGCAAGGTTCTACCGGACTCGGTGCCGCGCGCCGACGCCCTGTTCAACACCTCGCGTGCCGCCGTTCTCATGCTCGCCCTGGCGGGCCGCCCCGACCTGCTTCTGGCCGGTACCGAGGACCGTCTCCATCAGGAGTACCGCCGCAGCGTGCTGCCTTCGTCGATGGCGGTCATGGACTCCCTGCGCGGGCAGGGCTATCCCGCGGTGATCTCCGGTGCCGGTCCCACGGTGCTGGTGCTTGCTGACGTCGCGCAGCAGACCCGCTTCACCCTCGAGCGGCACGGCTGGACGGTCCTGCGCCCCGGAATCGACACCCGCGGAGCGGTACTGACCTCAGCGGCCTCCTGAACCGACTGAACCGATTCCTCTGAGCGGATGGTGAACGCTCCCCGTGGCCAGGCCGGAAGAGGGTTCTTACGGTGAGGCCATGAGCGCACGCGATTTCAATAGTCAGCCTCAGGGGACGCATCTGCCCGCCGGTCTCGTTCCTTCCTCAGTCGAGGAGGATGTCCGATCGGCGATCTGGAAGCAGATCGTCCTTGGTCATGCCGATGAGGCGACCCTGGCTTTTGATATTGCCGACCAGTTCTCGGATGGTCCTGCGCCGGTCGATGAGGACGGGGTTCGCGCCGCGGTCCATCACCTGGTCGCTGTTCGCCGCAGGCAGCAGAAGACCTTCGGAGAGGTCGTGACCAACCTCGACAGCGCTTTCGCCACCCTGCGCGAGCTCGGGGTCATCGCCGAGCAGGTCTTCTCCTGCTGCAACACCTGCGGTTTCGATGAGATCCGGGGTGTGTCCGATGGTCCCCATTGGGCCGGATTCGTCTTCTTCCACCTGCAGGACGCCGAGGAGCTCGTCGAGACCGGCGAGACCTACTTGTCGTACGGGATGTTCTGGAGCCACTACAAGACGCGCATGGAGTATGACGCCATGAGCGAGGACGCCAGGAGCGCGTACTGCGAGGAGCGGACCCGCGATCTCGTGCGGCTCGTCGTCGTCCCCACGCTGCGCGAGTACGGGCTTGAGGTGGACTGGAACGAGGACCTGAATACTCGCATCCTTCTGCGCGGTGCGGAGTTCTACCGACCGATCCCCTGAGTGTGCTGAGATCGAGATGCTGAGGCATACCGAGGTGTGCGAGGCATGCTGAGACATGTCGAGACGTGGGAGCGTGCGCCTGTTGCGGGCCTGTTCCGGCTCGGGCCGGCTCTGACGCCCGGGAGCAGATCAAAGAGATGAGATGAGCTGCGTCTCATCTCGAGTAGTTGAGAACTAAATAACTTGAGGGTCGAGTTTCTCTCCGGTGAGAGCGAGAGAAAGGACCTCCCATGCAGTTCGGAATCTTCACCGTCGGAGACATCACCAGCGACCCCGCCACCGGCAAGGCCCCCAGCGAGCACCAGCGGATCAAGAACACCGTCGAGATGGCGGAGCTGGCCGACCAGGTCGGCCTCGACTTCTTCGCCACCGGTGAGCATCACAACCCGCCCTTCGTCCCCTCCGCGCCCACGACCCTCCTGGCGAATATCGCCGCCCGCACCGAGCGGATCCTCCTGACCACCGCCACCACCCTGATCACCACCAACGACCCGGTCCGCCTCGCCGAGGAGTACGCCTACCTCCAGCACCTGGCCGACGGGCGGGTGGACCTCATGATGGGGCGCGGCAACACTGGCCCGGTCTACCCCTGGTTCGGCAAGGACATCCGCAAGGGGATCTCCCTGGCGGTGGAGAATTACGACCTGTTGCGCCGCCTGTGGCGCGAGACCGGCGTGGACTGGCAGGGGGAGTTCCGCACGCCGCTGCAGGACTTCACCTCGATGCCCCGCCCGCTCGACGGCGTCCCGCCCTTCGTGTGGCACGCCTCCATCCGCT
>ERZ773038.698-NODE-698-length-20903-cov-8.941050_pt1 | contig 20903 bp, 20 predicted proteins | sample MGYA00511665_ERZ773038 | MGnify/ENA primary metagenome ERZ773038 (study PRJEB29015, sample SAMEA2737966) | human oral metagenome | biome: human oral; feature: human-associated habitat; material: dental | place: China | collected 2028 ... | reverse complement strand
GTTGAGCTTCCGCAGGGCAGTATTACCGGATTAATCGGACCTAATGGTGCCGGCAAATCCACTTTGATGCGTTGTATGGCAGGATTGGAAATCCCGACATCCGGCGATGTCTTGCTTGACGGTCTGCCTATTCTTGATAATCCGCGCGAAAGTTTTTCCAAACTCGGCTACCTGCCTGATTTTTTTGGTTTGCCGGATGGTTTGAGCGTAATCCAGTGCTTAACGTATGCCGCCAAATCCCGCGGTATTCCTGATGCGCGACTTCCTGATTTGCTGCTGGAAACCGTTCGCCTGCTTAATTTGGAACATAAACTGTATGCCAAAGTCAGCGACCTTTCCCGCGGTCAGAAGCAGCGTGTCGGTATCGGGCAAGTCATCATCCATCGTCCTAAGTTCTTGCTTTTGGATGAACCTGCCAGCGGTCTTGACCCTGAGGCACGACATGAATTGTCTTTGTTGCTGCTGAAGCTCAAAGATGAAGGCATGAGCATTTTGGTGTCGAGCCATATTCTTTCCGAGCTGGACGAATATTGTTCGCATATGCTGGTTATCAAAGGCGGACGTGTTCAGGCATTTCAATCTGTTAATGATGATGTTAACGAAGATCAGACTGTTTCGCTGCAATTTGTCGGTTTGGATGAATCCATATTCGAGCGGGTCCGCAATACGGAAGGCGTGAAGCAGGCAGAATGGAACAATCATGCCGTTACCGTCATATTGGATGCGGGCGAAGAAGCTCGTGCAGCCTTGTTGCGCAAGCTGTTTGAACAAAACCTGCCTTTGAGCGAAGCGTCCGTCATTAAGGCGTCGCTGCTAAACAGTTATCAAAACAGCCTCAATCTCCACAAGCAGGAGCAACAAGAGCAACAGGAGCAAGCCGATGGACAATAAATTGAATATCCCCAAAATCCGGGTTAACGCCGAATTTCAAAGGCTGATGTGGCTCAACATGAGCTGGGGCATGATTGTAGGCATCATCATACTCTACAGCCTGTTTGTTTTTGCCACCCCCAATTCTGGAGACTTGGTGGAATATATTGCCGGTATTGGTGCGTTCGGTACCGGCATTTCAAATATCGCCCTTTATCTGCAGATTGAGCGTAGTTTACGCCAAGACGTTTCCAGCAATGCATTTGACCAGTTGCGCATGTCCTCTTTGTCTCCGTGGCAGATGGCTTGGGCGAGGATTGTTGTCGCGCCTTTGACCGGTTGGGTTATTTTCCTTGTCGGCTGGATACTGATCGGCCTAACGATGTTTCATTTCAACCATGAAGACAACGATGTTTTCATCATGTGGTTGACTATGCCGCTCTACTCATGGGCACTCGCCTGCATGATATTGGTTAATGCTTTGCAGTTCAAACGCGGCAACGATCAATGGGAAGGGTCTCTATTGCAAATCCTATTGCTGTTTGTCGTCATGGTTATGTTCTTAACCGGTATGTTGTCCGCCGCGGAAGATCTTTCATACTTGGGTGGAGGCGTATCCAATACAGCATCCCCAATTATTGCCTCCATTATTTCTGTTGTCTTATGCAGCGTTGCCGCCCGCGCTGCTATGGCAGAACGCCTGCACCTGCGCTCTTCCCGATTGACTTTTATCGTACTTGGACTTCTTACGCCTTTGCCTTTGGCTTTGATCAGCTTCGTAAGCAACTATCAACAAGCGCTGTATATTTGCGCCGTAGCTTATGGCGGTATAAGTATTTTGTCTTTGATTACGCAGAAGCAGACAGCCTTTTCTTCTGTTGGAGAATTTGTCCGTGCACGCAATAGAAAATCGAAATGGGCGATTGCCTCGTTGCCTGCTTGGATGATTCTTTTCCCTTTGGGATTGGTTTGTGCTGTATTGTTGTCAGCAGACTTGGTATGGTCATACATAACACCATTCTTTCTCCTCATATTGCTGGTTTTTTCCATCAACCAAATGAAATGGCGATACAACAACATCACCATCGCATTATTGATATACCTGCTTCTCCGAGGTCTTTGGTTCGTGATTTCATTGTAACAGGAGCGTATTTTCTGTTTTGCACCCTGCCTTTCGCCATAGAGAGGTTGGAGGCGGAATAGGATAAAGGTCGTCTGAAAACCGGTTGACAAGGTTTTCAGACGACCTTTTTGTCTATACGCAAATGAATTCGGCTGTATCGAGGCCGTCCATGCTTTTCCGCCCCAAACTCATCTATAACGGCATTTAAATATCGGTTAAGAAACAAGGCCCAAAACCGCCTCTGCCTTGTCGGAATCGCCGAATGACGGTACTATGCGCAGTTAACAGCTTGATTTGCCGTTCGGATGGTCATGCGTCCGGGCGAGGTTTTAAATTCAGTATCTTATTTGAAAGCAGAAAATGATTAACGATATTCAAAAAACAGCGGAAAGCAAAATGCAGCGCTCGGTAGAAGTGCTGAAAGAGAATTTGGCGAAAGTGCGTACCGGCCGTGCGCATACCGGTCTGTTGGACCAAGTGGAAGTCGAATACTGGGGCAGCATGGTTCCGGTCAGCCAAGTTGCCAACGTGACGCTTCTGGACGCGCGCACCATCGGCGTAAAACCTTTTGAAAGCAATATGGCGGCCAAGGTCGAAAAAGCCATCCGCGATTCAAACTTGGGTCTGAACCCGGCAGCCGTCGGCGATTTGATCCGCGTGCCTATGCCTATGTTGACCGAAGAGCGTCGTAAAGATTTGATTAAAGTCGTACGCAGCGAAGCGGAAGAAGGACGCGTGTCCATCCGCAACGTGCGCCGCGATGCAAACGACCACATCAAAAAACTCTTGAAAGACAAAGAAATTTCCGAAGATGAAGCACGTCGCGGCGAAGAAGCGGTTCAAAAACTGACCGACAAATACATCGCCGAAGCCGACAAAACGCTGGCTGCCAAAGAAGAAGATTTGATGGCGATTTAAACCCTTGTCCGCGGCGTTTCAGACGACCTTTGAACCGCCGCGCTGCGAAAGGCAGAGATGAAGAGCAGCACGCAGACCATTTTGGAACATACTTCGGTTCCGAAGCATATCGCCGTGATTATGGACGGCAACGGCCGTTGGGCGAAAAAGCGTTTCCTTCCCCGCGTGATGGGGCACAAACGCGGCTTGGACGCGTTGGAAAATATGGTGAAGCATTGCGCCAAACTGGGTGTGCAATATCTGACCGTGTTTGCCTTTTCGACTGAAAACTGGCGCCGCCCCGAAGACGAAGTGTCGTTCCTGATGGGGCTGTTTTTGCAGGCTTTGCAAAAGCAGGTGCGCCGTCTGCACGAAAACAATATGCGCCTGAAGGTGTTGGGCAGCCGCGAACGCTTCAACCGGCAGATTCTGCAAGGCATCGAAGAGGCGGAAGCCTTGACGGCAAACAATACCGGCCTGACCCTGAGCATCGCCGCGGATTACGGTGGCCGCTGGGATATTTTGCAGGCGGCAAACAAACTGATTGCCGAAGGCGTATCCGAGATTACGGAAGACGCGCTGGCGAAACACTTGATGCTGGGCGATGCGCCGGAACCGGATTTGTTCATCCGCACCGGCGGCGAAACGCGCATCAGCAATTTCCTGCTTTGGCAGATGGCGTATGCCGAACTTTATTTTACCGATACCCTGTGGCCCGATTTTGACAGCAAAGCCTTGGATGATGCTGTCGCCTCGTTCCAAAAACGCGAACGGCGCTTCGGACGCACTTCGGAACAGCTGCCGGTAGAGCAGCAAAGGGGTTAAAAATGTTGAAACAACGGATTATCACGGCGCTGTGGATGCTGCCGTTGATGCTCGGTATGCTGTTTTACGCGCCGCAATGGCTGTGGGCGGCATTTTGCGGATTGATTTCCCTGGTTACGCTGTGGGAATACGCCCGTATGAGCGGATTGGAAAAACTGAAAACCAATCATTATCTCGCCGCGACGCTGGTGTTCGGCGTCATCGCCTACGCAGGCGGTTGGACGCTGCCGGATATCGTCTGGTACGCCGTTTTGGCGTTTTGGCTGGTCGTCATGCCTTTGTGGCTGAAATTCAAATGGAAATTGAACGGCGGCTGGCAGGCTTATACCGTCGGTTGGCTTTTGGTCATGCCGTTTTGGTTCGCACTCATGTCCCTGCGTCCGCATCCCGATTACGCCTTGTCGCTGCTTGCCGTGATGGGTTTGGTGTGGGTTGCCGATGTTTGCGCGTATTTCAGCGGCAAAGCGTTCGGCAAACACAAAATCGCACCGACCGTCAGCCCCGGCAAGAGCTGGGAAGGCGCAATCGGCGGCGCGATTTGCGTGGCAGTGTACATGACTGTGGTGTGGTGGGCTGGTTGGCTCACGTTTGACGCAGGCTGGTTCAATACCGTGTTAATCGGTTTGGTGTTGACCGTTGTCAGCGTATGCGGCGACCTGTTGGAAAGCTGGCTCAAACGCGCGGCGGGCATCAAAGACAGCAGCAATCTGCTGCCCGGACACGGCGGCGTGTTTGACCGCGTGGACAGCCTGATTGCCGTCATCAGCGTCTATGCCGCCTTTGAAAGCTTGTTCTGAAGCGGTTATAGTGGATTAACTAAATCAGGACAAGGCGACGAAGCCGCAGACAGTACAGATAGTACGGAACCGATTCACTTGGTGCTTCAGCACCTTAGAGAATCGTTCTCTTTGAGCTAAGGCGAGGCAACGCCGTACTGGTTTAAAGTTAATCCACTATAAAAGTCGTTGGAACACATCAAACACAATATCGAATAAGCGTTTTCAGACGACCTTTCCGACCTCAAGCCCAAAGGTCGTCTGAAATCCGAAAGCAGTACATAAAGAACACACCATGACACCACAAGTCCTGACCATATTAGGCAGTACCGGCAGCATAGGCGAAAGCACGCTGGACGTTGTTTCGCGCCATCCCAAAAAATTCCGCGTATTCGCGCTGGCGGGGCATAAGCAGGTTGAGAAACTGGCGGTTCAATGCCGGACGTTCCGCCCCGAATATGCCGTCGTTGCCGATGCGGAACACGCCGCCCGGCTTGAAGCCCTGTTGAAACGCGACGGCACGGCGACTCAGGTTTTACATGGCGCGCAGGCATTGGTTGATGTGGCATCTGCCGATGAAGTCAGCGGTGTCATGTGCGCCATCGTCGGTGCGGCGGGCCTGCCTTCTGCGCTGGCGGCGGCGCAAAAAGGCAAAACCATTTATCTGGCGAACAAAGAGACGCTGGTGGTTTCCGGCGCGTTGTTTATGGAAACCGCCCGCGCAAACGGCGCGGCAGTGTTGCCCATCGACAGCGAACACAACGCCATTTTCCAAGTTTTGCCGCGCGATTACACAGGTCGTCTGAACGAACACGGCATCCGTTCGATTATCCTGACCGCTTCCGGCGGCCCGTTTCTGACGGCCGATTTAGGCACGTTCGACAGCATTACGCCCGCGCAAGCGGTCAAACACCCAAATTGGAGCATGGGGCGCAAAATCTCCGTCGATTCCGCCACCATGATGAACAAAGGTTTGGAGCTGATTGAAGCGCATTGGCTGTTCAACTGCCCGCCTGATAAACTCGAAGTCGTCATCCATCCGCAGTCCGTGATACACAGCATGGTGCGCTACCGCGACGGCTCCGTGCTGGCGCAACTGGGCAATCCCGATATGCGTACGCCCATCGCTTATTGTTTGGGCTTGCCCGAGCGCATCGATTCGGGTGTCGGCGACCTGGATTTCGACGCATTGTCTGCGTTGACCTTCCAAAAGCCCGACTTTGACCGCTTCCCTTGTCTGAAGCTTGCCTATGAAGCCATGAACGCGGGCGGAGCCGCACCCTGCGTCTTGAACGCCGCCAACGAAGCCGCCGTCGCCGCCTTCTTGGACGGGCAGATTAAGTTTACCGACATTGCCAAAACCGTCGCCCATTGTCTCGCACAAGACTTTTCAGACGACCTCGGCAACATCGAAAACCTGCTGGCGCAAGATGCCGCTACCCGCAGACAGGCGCAGGAATTTATCGCCGCATTGGGATAAACCGTGCCGCAACGATAAAAAATGACAGGTCGTCTGAAAACCCGCCCACCCGTCATGTGTGGCGGACAAAACGGCAGACTGACTTTATAATCGGCAAAATAACGCCAATAATATTTTCTACACATTGCGAATGCTTTCAGACGACCCCTGCCTTGATACGTCGTCTGAAACATCGACAACGTCAACCCATACCCAACCAGAGAGATTCTTTTGCAAACCCTTCTAGCTTTTATTTTTGCCATCCTGATTTTGGTCAGCCTGCACGAGTTCGGACACTACATCGTCGCCAGATTGTGCGGCGTCAAAGTTGTGCGCTTTTCCGTCGGTTTCGGCAAACCATTTTTCAGCAGAAAGCGCAGCGATACCGAATGGTGTTTGGCACCCATCCCATTGGGTGGTTACGTCAAAATGGTCGATACGCGCGAGGGGGAAGTGGCGCAGGCAGACCTGCCTTACGCCTTTGACAAACAGCATCCCGCCAAACGCATCGCCATCGTCGCCGCAGGCCCGCTGACTAATCTCGCGCTGGCGGTTCTGCTTTACGGCTTGAGTTTTTCCTTCGGCGTTACCGAAATCCGCCCTTATGTCGGCATGGTCGAGCAAAATACCATTGCCGCCAAAGCCGGTTTTCAGCCCGGAGACAAAATTATTTCGGTTAACGGCGTTAACGTCGGCGAGTGGGAAAAAGCCCAGCAAGAAATCGTGTTGAACATCGAGTCAGGCAAGGTAAATGTTGCCGTTCAGACGAGCTCGGGGCAAAAAACCATGCGGATTATCGATGCCGCCGGCACGCCCGAAGCAGGTAAAATTGCGAAAAACCAAGGCTATATCGGGTTGTCGCCTTTTAAAATCACCACCCGTGTTGGCAAAATGGAAGAAAACAGCCCGGCTGAAAAAGCCGGTTTGAAAAAAGGTGACAAGCTGATCAGTGCCGACGGACAAGACATCGAGTCTTGGCAGCAATGGGTGGAAATCGTACGCCAAAGCCCGGGTAAGAAAATCGAATTGATTTATGAGCGCGACGGTAAAACTTTTCAGACGACCATCCGCCCCGACAGTATCCAGCAACCCGACAGAACGCTGGTCGGCAGGGTAGGCTTCGGTCCTCAGGGCGACGAAGCGTGGGCAAAAGAAATCAAGCGCGAATATAAGCCGTCTGTCGCAGAAGCATTTGCGATGGGCTGGGACAAAACCGTCAACAACGCATGGATGACGGTAAAATTCTTCGGAAAACTGATTACGGGCAATGCCTCCCTGAACCATATTTCAGGTCCGCTGACCATTGCCGACGTCGCTGGAAAAACGGCACAGCTGGGATTTCAAAGCTATTTGGAATTCCTCGCTTTGGTCAGCATTAGTTTAGGCGTGTTGAACTTGTTGCCCATCCCCGTATTGGACGGCGGGCATTTGGTGTTCTACACTGCCGAATGGATACGCGGAAAGCCCTTGAGCGAGCGCATACAGGCAATCGGCCTGCGCCTCGGACTGGCTGCCATGCTGTTCATGATGGCACTGGCTTTCTTTAATGACATCAACCGTTTGTTTGGATAATTTTATGAAATTGAAACAGATTGCTTCTGCTTTGATGGTATTGGGCATGTCGCCTTTGGCGTTTGCCGACTTCACCATTCAAGACATCCGCGTCGAAGGTTTGCAGCGCACCGAACCGAGTACGGTCTTCAACTACCTGCCCGTCAAAGTCGGCGACCAATTCAGCGACGCACGCAGCGAAGAAATCATCAAAAGTCTGTATGCGACCGGTTTTTTTGACGATGTCCGCGTAGAGACCATGGGCAATCAGGTCTTGCTGACCGTTATCGAACGCCCGACCATCAGCACGCTGAACATCACCGGCGCGAAAATGCTGCAAAACGATGTGATTAAGAAAAACCTTGAATCCTTCGGTTTGGCGCAATCCCAATACTTCAATCCGGCCACGCTGAGCCAGTCTGTCGCCAGCCTGAAGGAAGAATACAAAAGCCGCGGCAAGCAGTCGGTCCAAATCACGCCGACCGTCACCAAACTCGCGCGTAACCGCGTTTCCATCGACATCGCCATCGATGAGGGTAAAACCACCAAGATTACCGACATCGAATTTGAAGGCAACAAAGTCTATTCCGACCGCAAGCTCATGAAACAAATGTCTTTGAGCGAAGGCGGCATGTGGACTTGGCTGACCAAGAGCAACCAGTTTAACGAGCAGAAATTCTCGCAAGACATGGAGCGCGTCAGCGAGTTCTACCAAAACAACGGCTATTTCAATTTCCGCATTCTGGATACCGACATCCAGACCAACGAAGACAAAACCAAGCAAACCATCAAAATCACGGTTGACGAGGGCGAACGCTTCCGTTGGGGCGACGTGCGCATAGAAGGCGACACCCGCGAAGTGCCGAAAGAAGAGCTGCAAAAACTGCTGACCATGAAAAAGGGCAAATGGTACGAACGCGCCCAAATGGTCAAATCGCTCGAAGCCATCCAAAACCGCATGGGTACGGCAGGCTACGCGTTCAGCGAAGTCAACGTTCAGCCAGTGCCTAATGCCGAGACTCAAACTGTCGATTTCGTCCTGAACGTCGAACCCGGCCGCAAAATCTATGTGAACGAAATCAACATCACCGGCAACAACAAAACCCGTGACGAAGTCGTACGCCGCGAATTGCGTCAGATGGAATCCGCGCCTTACGACACTTCCAAGCTGCAACGTTCCAAAGAGCGTGTCGAGCTGCTGGGCTACTTCGACAACGTACAATTCGATGCCGTACCGGTTGCCAATACGCCCGACCAAGTCGATTTGAACATGAGCGTGAACGAGCGTTCTACCGGTTCGCTGGATATGAGCGCGGGCTGGGTTCAGGATACCGGCTTGGTCATGTCTGTGGGCGTTTCCCAAGACAACCTGTTCGGTACGGGTAAATCCGTTTCCCTGCGTGCTTCACGAAGCAAAACCACGCTGAACGGCTCGCTGTCGTTTACCGATCCGTATTTCACACCCGACGGCGTGAGCCTCGGTTACGATATTTACGGCAAGTCTTACGACCCGCGTAAAGCCTCTTCCAGCGCGAAACAATATAAAACCACCACCGCAGGCGGCGGCGTGCGCATGGGTATCCCCGTTACCGAATACGACCGCGTCAATTTGGGTCTGGCGGCGGAACACCTGACCGTGAATACCTACAAAGGCGCGCCTAAACGTTATGCCGACTTTATCAACCAATACGGTAAAGGCACGGGCGGCGTGGGCAGCTTCAAAGGCTGGCTGTACAAAGGTACGATCGGTTGGGGACGCAATAAAACCGACAGCGCCTTGTGGCCGACCCGCGGTTACATGACCGGCATCAACGGTGAAATCGCCCTGCCGGGCAGCGACCTGCAATACTACACACTGACCCACAACCAAACCTGGTTCTTCCCGCTGACCAAAGACTTCACCCTGATGCTCGGCGGCGAAGTCGGCGTCGGCAACGGCTACGGCAAAACGAAAACCATGCCGTTCTTTGAAAACTTCTACGGCGGCGGCTTAGGCTCCGTACGCGGTTACGAGAGCGGTACGCTGGGTCCGAAAGTTTATGACGAATACGGCGAGAAAATCAGCTACGGCGGCAACAAAAAAGCCAACGTTTCCGCCGAGTTGCTGTTCCCGATGCCGGGCATCAAAGATTCCCGCTCCGTCCGCCTGAGCCTGTTTGCCGACGCGGGCAGCGTATGGGACGGCAAAACGTATAACGACAGCAGCAGCAATACCTACTACACCAACAATGCCGCTCAAAACCCATACGGCTTAGGCAAGACCCACAAATCGACCTTCAAGGAAGAGTTGCGCTACTCCGCCGGTGCGGCAGTAACCTGGCTCTCGCCGCTGGGTCCGATGAAGTTCAGCTACGCTTACCCGATCAAGAAAAAAGACAGCGACGAAATCCAACGCTTCCAGTTCCAATTGGGTACCACATTCTGACGTAGGCAGAACAAGGTCGTCTGAAAACCGAAATCCCTATGCAGATAAACATTTTCAGACGACCTGAAGGAAAAGGGGCAGGGCGTTCTGCCTCTTTTTAAAAACAAACCGTCATCCCGCTGATTGGCGGGATACAAAATCAAGGAAATCCAGATGAACATCATTGCCAACGCCTTCCGCCTCGGCGGCGCGGCTTTATTGGGCTTCGGGTTGATGAACCAAGCTGCGGCGGCGGAAGCCGTACAGAAAATCGGCTTTATCAATACCGAGCGCGTTTATCTTGAGTCCAAGCAGGCGCAACGCATTCAGACGACCTTGGAAAAAGAATTCCGCAGCCGTCAGGACGCTTTGCAGAAATTGCAGCAAGAAGGTGAGAAGCTCGAAAAATCCCTGTCCGAAGGCAAATTGCAGGGCAAAGAGCGTGAAGCTGCGGCAAAACGCTGGGGCGAGCTGGTTCAGCAGTTCCGCAAGAAACAGGCGGAGCTGGCAGAAGACTACAACCTGCGCCGCAACGAAGAATTTGCCGCCCTCCAGCAAAACGCCAACCGCATTATCGTCGATCTTGCCAAACGCGAAGGCTACGATGTGATTTTGCAGGACGTGATTTACGTCAACGCGCGTTACGACATTACCGACAGCGTGATTAAAGCCCTGAATACACGTTAATCGGAAGGCTGAACGAGATACAGCAAACCTGTTTTCAGACGACCTCTTTCACTCGAAGGGTCGTCTGAAAATCCAATAAACGATATAATTACCTGTCTTATCACTCCTGCCGGCATACGTTTTAGGCAAACCGTTCTGTCCGACTGCTCCCGCCGTCCCTTTCAGACGACCTCATCCCAAAGCTTACGAAACATCATGACTTCAAAAACCTACACCCTGTCCCAAATCACAGCGCAGCTTGGCGGCGAATGGCGCGGCAAGGACATTTCCGTCGCCGCCGTGCGCCCGCTCGCAGACGCGCAGGCGGAACACATCAGCTTCCTCGCCAATCCGAAATACAAAGCCGAAGTCCACGACAGCAGCGCGGGTGCGGTCATCGTTTCCGCCAAAGCAGTGGACGAATTTGAAGGACGCAACCTGATTGTTGCCGACGATCCCTATCTCTATTTCGCCAAAGTCGCCCGCCTGTTTTCACCCATCGTCAAAGCGCGCGGCGGCATCCATCCAACCGCCGTCGTCGAAGAAAGTGCGACCGTTCCTGCCAGCTGCGAAATCGGCGCAAACGCCTACATCGGCGCGAACACCGTACTCGGCGAAGGCTGCCGCATCTTGGCAAACGCCGTTGTCCAACACGACTGCAAACTGGGAGACGAAGTCGTCCTGCATCCCAACGCCGTCGTTTATTACGGCTGCACACTGGGCAACCGTGTCGAAATCCACAGCGGCGCAGTCATTGGCGCGGACGGATTCGGACTCGCCTTCGCTGGCGATTCATGGTTTAAAATCCCGCAAACCGGCGCGGTAACGCTGGGTGACGACGTAGAAATCGGTTCGAACACCAACATCGACCGCGGCGCGATGAGCGACACCACCGTCGGCAACGGCACCAAAATCGACAACCAAGTCCAAATCGGACACAACTGCAAAATCGGTTCGCACACCGTCATCGCCGCCAAAACCGGCATCTCAGGCAGCGTTACCATTGGCAGCTACTGCATCATCGGCGGCGGCGTCGGTACGGTCGGACACATCGAAATCGCCGACAAAACCACCATCGGCGGCGGCACGTCCGTCACCCACAGCATTACCGAAAGCGGCAAACACCTCGCCGGCATCTTCCCGATGTCCACCCATAAAGAATGGGCGCGCAACGCCGTTTACATCCACCGCCTGAGCGAAATGAACAAACGCCTCAAAACATTGGAAAACCGTCTGAGCGACAGCGAAAAAGACGAATAACCCCACAATCGGTTTACATGGCGGATGCGCTTTAAATCCCAACAAAGCGGCAAAGCCTATCGTTTTAAAGCCTCCGCGATGAAACCGCCCAGCCAACCCCGAAATACCAAGGAATACGACGAACATGGACGTACAACTCCCCATCGAAGCCAAAGACATCCAAAAACTCATTCCCCACCGCTACCCGTTTTTGCAACTCGACCGCATCACCGCCTTCGAGTCCATGAAAACCCTGACCGCGATTAAAAACGTCACCATGAACGAGCCGCAGTTCCAAGGCCATTTCCCCGACCTGCCCGTCATGCCCGGCGTACTCATCATCGAAGCCATGGCGCAAGCCTGCGGTACACTCGCCATCCTCAGCGAAGGCGGCCGCAAAGAAAACGAATTCTTCTTCTTCGCCGGCATAGACGAAGCCCGCTTCAAACGCCAAGTCATCCCCGGCGACCAACTCGTTTTCGAAGTCGAGCTGCTGACCAACAAACGCGGCATCGGCAAATTCAGCGCCGTCGCCAAAGTGGACGGACAAGTCGCCGTCGAAGCCATCATCATGTGTGCCAAACGCGTGGTTTGAGTGTTCAGAAAAAGGTCGTCTGAAAGTTTCAGACGACCTAATAAAAAGAAAACCCACCGGTTTAGGTTTGTTCAAACCCAGGGACACGGTGGGGATTAGTTTTACCTAACTGTATCAAATATAGTTTGAAACGTCAATTTAAAAATAAAGAATCAGGTGTTAGCGTGAATTATAAGGAATGCTGTAGTATTTTTTCTGATTTCAGAATGGAACGGTATAAAAATGCCGTTGGGGAAGACAAAGCAGCTGAATTGTATTTATTGAATTTATCTTTATCAAGAGAACTTTTTCATGTTGTTTCAATATTTGAGATTGTTTTAAGAAACAAAATTGACATTTGCCTTCAGCAGGAGTTTAAAGACAGAAACTGGTTATATGATAGCATACAGCCACAGACGAATCCCGCATTGAAATTTCAAGGTTGCTTTTTAAGAAATGGTACGAAAGAATCTGCTGAATTAATCAAGGTTGCATTATCTAAAATACGAAATAATAGCGGGGGAAAGTTTGACCACAACCAATTGGTTGCAGGACTAGGATTCGGTTTTTGGCGGTATCTGTTTGCAGGAGGGAAAGATGCTCAATTTGATGCTACAGGGAAAGTATTGATGAAAGTTTTTCCAAAAAAGCCCAAATCTACACCAAGTGTGCAATATAACCAAAAATGGATTTTTCAAGAACTTTCCAATATTAACAAATTCCGTAATCGTTTGGCACATCACGAGCCGATTTGTTTTAAAGGTGCAATAAAAGATACTAACTACGCTAGAAATATCCACCGATCTATTTTTGAACTGCTTAATTATATGGATGTAGATACTGCTTCAGTATTCAGCCATTTTAGCGATCAAGTGATTGCGGTCTGCGATGAAATCGACAAACTGTAATTTTCTATTATTTGTCTAAACAAGCAGCGGAGTATTAAAAACATGACCCTCATCCACCCGACCGCCGTCATTGACCCCAAAGCCGAACTCGACTCAAGCGTCAAAGTCGGCGCGTATACCATCATCGGTCCCAACGTCCAAATCGGTGCGAACACCGAAATCGGACCGCATACCGTCATCAACGGCCACACCACCATCGGCGAAAACAACCGCATTTTCCAATTTGCCAGCCTCGGCGAAATCCCGCAGGACAAAAAATACCGCGACGAGCCAACCAAGCTGATTATCGGCAACGGCAACACCATCCGCGAATTCACCACCTTCAATCTCGGCACGGTAACCGGCATCGGCGAAACCCGCGTCGGCGACGACAACTGGATTATGGCGTACTGCCACCTCGCGCACGACTGCGTCATCGGCAACCACACCATCTTCGCCAACAACGCCTCGCTTGCCGGACACGTTACCATCGGCGACTACGTCGTCTTGGGCGGCTACACGCTGGTGTTCCAGTTCTGCCAAATCGGCGACTACGCCATGACCGCCTTCGCCGCAGGCGTACACAAAGACGTACCGCCGTACTTCATGGCGGCAGGCTACCGCGCCGAACCCGCAGGCATCAACAGCGAAGGCATGCGCCGCAACGGCTTCACCGCCGAGCAGATCGCCGCCGTCAAAGATGTGTATAAAACCATCTACCACCGCGGCATCCCGTTTGAAGAAGCCAAAGCCGACATCCTCCGCCGCGCCGAAACGCAGGCCGAGTTGGCGGTGTTCAAAGACTTCTTCGCCCAATCCACGCGCGGGATTATCCGTTGATTGGGAGAAACCGTACCGACAGGCAGGATTAAGGGCTGAAAGCCGTAGCGGCGAAAAGGTTTGAATAGAAACGTGGGTGCTGTCCGCAAACCGTTTCAGACGACGTTGTTGCACCGCCAGCCTTGTCCTTTCCCTGTTTGGCGCGCGAATGACTGCTGTCTAAACATTTGTCTTCAGACCAATAGAAAAGGTCGTCTGAAAACCGGGTAAACCAAGTTTCAGACGACCTTTTGATTTTGTGGCACGATGTTCGTCATGCGGATTTTAGGGGAATGGGGCGGCATCTTCTGCGTGGGCAATGCCCGCCGTTCCGCCTGCTTAGTGGACGTGGCTGCTTTCTACGCCGCCTTTGATTTCGCCATAGACTTGAGCAGAACTGCCTTGTCCGGATTGGGAGGCGCAGGCGTTGAGGAGCAGGAGGGCGGTGGTGAGGAAGAGGAATTTTTTCATGCTGGTTTCCTTTGGTTGGATGGGAGGGGAGGTCGTCTGAAACCCAATAATATAGTGGATTAACTTTAAACCAGTACGGCGTTGCCTCGCCTTAGCTCAAAGAGAACGATTCTCTAAGGTGCTGAAGCACCAAGTGAATCGGTTCCGTACTATCTGTACTGTCTGCGGCTTCGCCGCCTTGTCCTGATTTTTGTTAATCCACTATAAGGTTTCAGACGACCTTTTTTACCAATGCGACGCCATATTGTCGCGGTGGATAAGTTCGTCTTCGTGGGCGTAGCCTAATTTTTCGGCGATGCGCTCGGACGGGGTTTGCAGGATTTTGGCGGTTTCGCCGCTGCTGTAATTGGTCAGGCCGCGGGCGATTTCTTTGCCGTCGGTATCGAGGATGGCAACGAGTTCGCCGCGGTGGAAATGTCCGTCCGCGCGGATGCAGCCGACGGGCAGCAGGCTGGCGTGTTGTTCGGTCAGGGCTTTTACCGCGCCGCTATCGACGGTCAGGCTGCCGGCGGTTTGGACGTGTCCGAGCAGCCATTGTTTGCGGGCGGCGACGCGGCTGTGCGCGCTGGTAAAGAGCGTGCCTATGCTTTCGCCTTGTTTGAGGCGGACGAGGACGTCGGGTTCGCCCCCCCATGCGACGACGGTGGCGGCTCCGCTGAGTGCGGCGCGTTTGGCGGCGGTGACTTTGGTGTACATGCCGCCTGTGCCGACACTGCTGCCTGCGCCGCCCGCCATGCTTTCGAGGTCGGGATGGTCGGCTGCGATGGTCGGAATCAGTTTGGCTTGCGGATTTTTGCGCGGGTCGCTGTCGTACAGGCCTTTTTGGTCGGTCAGGAGAACGAGTGCGTCGGCTTCGATGAGGTTGGTCACAAGTGCGCCGAGGGTGTCGTTGTCGCCAAGTTTGATTTCGTCGGTGGTCACGGTGTCGTTTTCGTTGATGACGGGGACGATGCCTTTGGACAACAGGGTTTGCAGGGTGCTTCGGGCGTTGAGGTAGCGGGTGCGGTTGCTCAGGTCGTCGTGGGTGAGCAGGATTTGGGCGGTGCGGATGCCGTGCGGTGCGAACGCGGTTTCGTAGGCTTGGGCGATGCCGGTTTGTCCGACGGCGGCGGCGGCTTGCAGTTCATTGATGGCGGTGGGGCGTTTGCTCCAGCCCAGCCGTTTGATGCCTTCAGCGATGGCGCCGCTGGAAACGAGGACGGTTTGCACGCCTTGTTTGCCCAGTTCGGCGATTTGCGCCGCCCAGCGGTCGAGTGCGGCTTGGTCTATGCCTTTGCCGCCAGCGGTAACAAGGCTGGAGCCGACTTTGACGACGAGGGTGCGGATGTTGGAGAGGTTTTGCAGGGACATGGTTTTTCTCGCTGGGGATATGGGGCGGCTTCGGACGGGTTGTTAAACGTAAAAAGGTCGTCTGAAAGCGCGAAAACTGATTTTCAGACGACCCCTATGGGGCTGTCAATACGCGGTATCGTGAAATTGCTAAAAGACAGGCGGGATTCGGTGAGCCGACTGTTGATGCCAATACGATACAAAAAGGTCGTCTGAAAACCAAGATACAGGTTTTCAGACGACCTTTGCTATGGCGGAACGGCTTTACGCTTCGACCGGTTTGCCGCGCAGGGAGAAGGTGTAGGCTTCGGTGATTTCCAAATCGATCATTTGGTTGATCATATCGGGCGTGCCGGTGAAGTTGACCACGCGGTTGTTGGCGGTACGGGCTTGGAGCTGGTCGGGGTCTTTTTTGGAGATGCCTTCGACCAGACAGCGTTGTACGGTGCCGATCATGGTTTGGTTGATGCGGGCGGTTTCGGCTTCGATGACTTCGTTCAGGGCTTCGAGGCGGCGCACTTTTTCGGCGTGCGGGGTGTCGTCCGGCAGGTTGGCGGCAGGCGTGCCGGGGCGCGGGCTGTAAATGAAGACGAAGCTCAAATCGAAGGCGATGTCTTTCACCAGCTTCAGGGTTTGCTCGAACTCGCGCTCGGTTTCGCCGGGGAAGCCGACGATGAAGTCGCTGCTCAGGCACAAGTCGGGGCGGATGGCGCGCAGTTTGCGAATGATGGATTTGTATTCCAAGGCGGTGTAACCGCGCTTCATCGCGCTCAATACGCGGTCGGAACCGCTCTGAATCGGCAGGTGCAGGTGCGACACCAGCTTGGGCAGGTCGCGGTAGCACTCGATAATCGAGTCGGTAAACTCGCGCGGGTGGCTGGTGGTGAAGCGCATACGCTCGATGCCGGGGATTTCGTGGACGATGCGCAGCAGGGTGGCAAAGTCGCAGATTTCGCCGTCTTCCATTTCGCCGCGATAGGCGTTGACGTTTTGTCCCAAGAGGTTGATTTCTTTCACGCCTTGCTGGGCAAGGTTCGCGATTTCGGTCAAAACGTCGTTCAGCGGGCGGGAGAACTCTTCGCCGCGGGTGTAGGGGACGACGCAGAACGAGCAGTATTTGGAACAGCCTTCCATGATGGACACGAATGCTGCGCCGCCTTCGACGCGGGCGGGCGGCAGGTGGTCGAATTTTTCGATTTCGGGGAAGGAAATATCGACTTGCGACAGGCCGCTGGTTTCTTTATCCACAATCATTTTGGGCAGGCGGTGCAGCGTTTGCGGGCCGAAAACGACGTCCACATAAGGCGCGCGTTTGATGATGTTTTCGCCTTCTTGGGAGGCGACGCAGCCGGCAACGCCGATGATGAGGTCGGGATTTTTTTCTTTGAGCGGGCGCACGCGGCCTAAGTCGGAGAACACTTTTTCCTGCGCTTTTTCGCGCACGGAGCAGGTGTTGAAGAGGATGATGTCGGCTTCGTCGGCTTCGGTCACTTGTTCGATGCCGCCGTTTTCTTCGGCGAGTACGGCAAGCATTTTTTCGCTGTCGTATTCGTTCATTTGGCAGCCGAAGGTGCGGATAAATACTTTTTTCATGGTTTGTGTCTTTCTCAGGTAGCCCGTAATTGCGGGGCTGATTGTTATGGAAATCTCGATTTCAGACGACCTTGGGGAAGGCTTGGCAGGTCGTCTGAAACACTGATTCGTCAGGGCGCAAAAATGCGCGGTTGCGCTGCTGCGGCTGCAACAGCCAACCACGCGGTGTGTGTTTGGGTCGTCTGAAACGGGCAGGCCGCGGCTTATTGCGCGTCTTGCTTAATCTCGTCGCGGACTTCTTTTTGCGCGGTAAAACGGGAGGCTTCGTCGTCGGTCAAAACCCATACTTCACGCACGAGGGCGTTGGTGTCGTTGTGTTTGAAGGCGATGGTTTTGCCGGTTTTGCTCGCCAGCCGCCCCATCGGGATGAAGCGGTCGTTTTCGTCGTGGATTTTGGTGAAACGGGTAATCTGCAGCTTGGCGGAATTGCCGTCGGCAAGGCCCAGCGTCAAGAGGCGCGTCCATGAGAAGCCGCCACGGCTCACTTTCAGATAAGGCAGTTCGACCTGTTTCAAAACCGCCGCGTCCATATCGCTCGGCAGCTTGCGCTGGGCGGCGTAGGAGACGGTGGAAACCAAAAGGGTAAGCATTAAAATGAATCCGCGTAACATGATGTTTTCTTTATGGTATAAATGGGTGCGGATTATAGCACAAACGCTTCAAATATGAACAGAGTGATTGTTTTTACAGAACAATTTTCATTTTCAGATACGGCGTTGCGCCGTGGCCGTTTGGGCTTTCGGGGTCGTCTGAAACGGCTGGCGCGGGCAATCTGATGATAAAATACCGCTTATTTTTCAGACGACCTCAGAAAGAACCCGCTATGAACCGTAACGAAATCCTGTTTGACCGCGCCAAAGCCATCATCCCCGGCGGCGTGAATTAAAATAATAGATAAATTTATATGAAAGAAAAGTTGTACATACAAGAATTTATTTGTAACTTAGTGTTGCTCAATACATTAAGTTATAAAATCAGTATGCACAACTTATATACAAATTTCGTAAAAATCCTTGATATATGCAAGCTATTCTCAAAAGATTTAGTAAATGAGCAAGGTAATATTCCACGCCCAGGCGTCGTTCCGAGATTTAGCGACCTTGAAATAGTATCGCTTTCCATAGTAAGCGAGGCAATGGGCATTGATAGCGAATGCCTGTTGTTTGCTAAGTTGAAAGAGTATGTAAAGGAAATGCCGAACCTTATCTCACGCCGCCAATACAATGACCGTAGGAAACTAACCAGCAATCTGTGTGATACCATAAGAAAACGTATGGCACTGGAAATAGATGGTACAGAGGACTACTTCTGTATTGACTCCAAGCCAATCGAGGTGTGCAGACTATCCCGCTCCAAGCGTTGTAAGATGGGCAAAGATGAATACAGAACAGCCCCTGCATATGGTTACTGTGCATCGCAAGGCGCATACTACTATGGTTATAAGTTGCACGCTGTCTGTGGATTAAGTGGCGTGATACATTCTTTTGACCTAACAAAGGCTAATGTCCACGATATTCGTTATTTACAAGACGTAAAATATGAATATCATGACTGTTGCATTTTTGGAGATAGAGGCTACATCAGTGCAACGGCGCAACTGGACTTATTTGAAACCGCAAATATCAGATTGGAAGTTCCTTATCGGCACAATCAAAAGAATTGGAAACCTACTTTTATTCCTTTTGCGAAGGCGAGAAAAAGGATTGAAACAGACTTCTCGCAGATGTGCGACCAATTTATGATTTGCCGCAACTATGCAAAGGAAACAGTAGGATTGTTTACAAGAATTATCGGTAAAATCAGTGCCTTTACGGCAATGCAATATTTAAATCACATTAATAATAGACCCATTGGAAGAGTCAAGTATGCACTGGCTTAATTCCGCCAACGGGTATATAGAATAATGAAAGATAAACTGCACACAACAAATCTGGAACAGATAGCTCATTTTGCCAAAGCAATGGGACATCCAGCACGGATGGCTATTCTTGCTTTCTTGGCAAAACAAGATAGTTGCTTCTTCGGTGATATTCACGAAGAACTACCTATTGCTAAAGCAACCGTTTCGCAGCATTTGAAAGAATTGAAAGAAGCTGGCTTAATTCAGGGGGAAATAGAAACGCCCAAAGTCCGGTATTGTATAAACTGGGAGAACTGGGAACTTGCCCGAAAATTGTTTGCGGCTTTTTTAGGGGACTGTAAGTGCAAGGGTACATCGTGCAGTGAATAACAGAACCTTTTTTGAATAGATGTTCGTGGTTCTGCGAACTACAAACAGTTATTTTAACTTTAAAGCAGAATGACAATGGAAATTAAAGTATTAGGAACTGGGTGTTCAAGCTGTAAAGCATTGTACGAAACTACCAAACAAGCTATTTCAGATTATGCAGTAGTCTTTCATCTATAAACATAGAATATCATTTTAAATAAACAGTATGAAGAAGATAGAAATTTTCGATCCAGCAATGTGTTGCCCTACGGGTCTTTGTGGAGCAAATATTAGTCTTGAATTAATGCGCATTGCGGTTGTTATTGAAACGTTGAAGAAACAGGGTATCATCGTTACCCGTCACAATTTACGTGACGAACCGCAAGTATATGTAAGTAATAAAACAGTAAACGAGCATCTGCAAAAACATGGAGCGGATGCACTGCCGATTACTTTAGTGGACGGTGAAATCGCTGTTTCAAAAACCTATCCCACCACCAAACAAATGAGTGAATGGACGGGTATCAATTTGGATTTTATGCCAGTAAAATGAGTATTCACCAGCTAATTATATAAAAATGAAAACATTTAATTTATCAGATATAGATTTGACGAAATACCTTTTCTTCACCGGAAAGGGCGGTGTTGGAAAAACTTCGATTGCTTGTGCTACTGCGGTAGGCTTGGCAGATAATGGAAAGAAAATACTTCTTATCAGTACAGACCCGGCTTCAAACCTGCAAGATGTGTTTAATCAAACACTGAACGGACACGGCACGGATATTCAAGAAGTACCCGGCTTAACAGTCGTTAATCTCGATCCGGAAGAGGCTGCAGCCGAATACAGAGAAAGCGTTATTGCTCCTTTCCGGGGACAACTGCCCGAAAGTGTAATTCAGAATATGGAAGAACAACTTTCAGGGTCTTGTACGGTAGAAATTGCGGCTTTCAACCAGTTTTCCGATTTTATCACGGATGCTGATAAAGCAAAAGAGTACGACCATATTATCTTTGATACAGCTCCCACGGGACACACGTTACGAATGTTACAACTACCATCAGCGTGGAGTACATTCATTAGTGAGAGTACGCACGGTGCATCTTGCTTAGGTCAATTATCCGGTTTGGAAGAACGGAAAGGTATCTATAAGCAGGCAGTTGAAACACTTTCGGATGCAAACGCAACCCGCTTAGTATTGGTTAGCCGTCCT
>ERZ773038.694-NODE-694-length-20928-cov-8.139894_pt1 | contig 20928 bp, 18 predicted proteins | sample MGYA00511665_ERZ773038 | MGnify/ENA primary metagenome ERZ773038 (study PRJEB29015, sample SAMEA2737966) | human oral metagenome | biome: human oral; feature: human-associated habitat; material: dental | place: China | collected 2028 ... | reverse complement strand
AACACGCCGCTCATCGGCTACCTCAACAACGCGATCAAGGCCAAGGAGCTTTTCGTCAGGGACAAGGATTACATTGTCCGCGACGGCGAAGTCCTCATCGTCGATGAGCACACCGGGCGAGTCCTGCCCGGGCGCAGGTACAACGAGGGCATGCATCAGGCGATTGAGGCGAAGGAAGGCGTGGAGATCAAGGCCGAGAATCAGACTCTCGCCACGATCACGCTCCAGAACTATTTCCGTCTGTACGACAAGCTTTCGGGGATGACCGGAACAGCCGAGACAGAGGCCGAAGAGTTCGCCTCGACCTACAAGCTCGGCGTCGTTCCGATCCCCACGAACAAGCCGATGATTCGCGAGGACAAGGTCGATTATGTGTTCCCGTCCCGCAAGAGCAAACTCAAGGCGATCGTCGAGGACATCAAGGAACGCTACGAAGTCGGCCAGCCCGTCCTCGTCGGCACGACGAGCGTGGAAAAGTCCGAGGAGCTGTCGAAGCTTCTGCGTGAGGCGCGCGTTCCCCACCAGGTGCTCAACGCCAAGCAGCACGAGCGGGAAGCCGCCGTCGTCGCCGAAGCGGGACGCAAAGGCTCGGTCACGGTCGCGACCAACATGGCCGGGCGTGGAACCGACATCATGCTCGGCGGAAATCCCGAACACCGGGCCGTCGCGGCCCTCAAATCCCGGGGCCTCGACCCCGAAGAGACCCCCGACGAGTATGAGGCCGCTTGGCCGCAGGCCCTGAAGGAAGCTGAAGAGGCCGTGGCGGAGGAGCACGACGAGGTCGTCGAGCTCGGCGGGCTCTATGTGTTGGGAAGCGAACGGCACGAGTCTCGGCGAATCGACAACCAGCTGCGCGGACGATCCGGACGCCAGGGAGACCCCGGCGAGTCCCGCTTTTACCTTTCCCTCGAGGACGACCTCATGCGCCTTTTCGCAACGGGGATCGCGCAGCGGGCCCTCAATCCTTCGATATATCCGGAGGACGAGCCGCTGGAGTTCAAGATCATCTCCAAGTCGATCGAACGCGCACAGACGTCCATCGAGTCGCGCAACGCCGAGATCCGCAAGAACGTTCTGAAGTATGACGACGTCATGAATGAGCAGCGCAATGTCGTCTACGGAGAACGTCGCCGCATTCTCGAAGGGGAGGACCTCGAAGCGATGGTCGAAGGGTTCCTTGATTACGTCATCGACGACATAGTGGGCGTCCACACCCAGTCTGACGCCCCCGACGAATGGGACCTCGACAAGGCGTGGATTGAGCTCAAAGGCTTCTACCAGCCCGGTTTCACGGTCGAGGAGCTGCTCGAAGAGGTCGGCGACGTGTCGAAGCTGGAACGCGAACACGTGCTCGACGAGCTCAAAACCGACATTCACACGAACTATCGCGACCGCGAGGAGGAGGTGGGCGAGGACGCCATGCGCGAGCTGGAACGCCAGGTGATCCTCAACGTCCTCGACCGAAAGTGGCGCGAGCACCTGTACGAGATGGACTATCTCAAAGAGGGCATCGGCCTGCGCGCTATGGCGCAACGCGACCCGCTCGTCGAGTACAAGTCCGAGGGCTACGACATGTTCCAAGCCATGAACGACGGGATCAAGGAAGAGTCGGTGCGCTACCTGTTCAACTTCGAGCTTCCGAGCGAAAGGGAGGAACGCGAGGCCGCCATCGTCAGCGCCGAGTCTGCGGCGCAGGCCGCCGCCGAGGCGGAGGCCGCTCAGCGCGAGCTGGCCGCCGAGATGGCCGCGCAGACTGCGGCCCAAAGCGCCCGCACACGGGTCGACGCCGAGAAGGTGCTGGGCATCAAAACGCCGAAGCGCTCGCGGGCGGTTTCCTACTCGTCGGCTTCGGAAGACGGCACGGTCAAGACGACCGACGAATCGGGCAAGTCCGTGCGCCGTGCGGCCCCGAGAGGCTCGGAAGGGTCAAGCGACGGCATGAACCGCGCCCAGCGCCGGGCCGCCGCCCGCCGACGCAAGCACTGAGGCCGTCGCCCTTGAGCCGTCCGGCATTGAGGGCCGACCTTTCAGCGCGTTTGTGGATCACGGGGAGCCTCCCTGAGCGGATCAACCGGTTGGCGCCCTCGGATGCCCTCGGCTCCCGAGATTAGGCTATTTCGAGGGCGACGACCTTCCATCTGCCCCGCAGGAACTCCATGCGCAGACACGCCGCCCGCACCCTCTGCCCGTCGTAGACGGCCGCCGCCGCTTCGATGACGCGGGCGAGGGGTTTGTTCGCCAGCACTTTCAGGATGCGGGGACGGCATGTCCACGGCGCCCGCCCCTTGATTCGGATCGCGAGGCCCGCCCTGCGCGCCACGGGCCCGTAAACCTCCGGTGTGAGCCAGTGCCTGAGAGCGGTGGCCGGGCGATGCCCTAGGAGCACTTCCACCACAAGAATGACAATCGACCCGATCAGTGAGGTCCCTTTCGGCGCGTCGGGCGGAAGCTCGGCGTCGAGCTGAGGCCCTTCTTCGTCCCACGTGGTCTTGGACGGCTTCCGTGCCGCGACGCACAGACGATCCCACGGACGCTCCGGAGTCGTGTGGGGAAAGGAGCCTGGAATGCGTTCTTCGGGAGTCGGCGAAGGCGCAAGCAGCTGGGCGGGCGGACGCCCGACGACGATTGGCCCGGCAAGCTCTTCCGAGCCGGCGGCCTTTGCCCGTCCGGGAGACTTTGCGGAGACGGGGGCCCTCGTTGAGCCGAAAAGCTCAGCCGACTTAGGAGACTCCGTCGAGATGACAGGCTTTTCCCGGTCCGGAACGTTTGCCGGTCCGGGGGACTTTGTGGCGAGGGTGCTCATTGCGGATCCTTGGGTGCTTTCAGGACTTGGCCGGGCGAAGGAGGTGGGGTGAGGAGGAGAGCGGTCTGCAATTCGCCCCAGGCGGACGCCGGGTGTGGGACGCGATGCCTGTGTGAGCCGCGACCGGGAAAAGCTCCGCGCCCACCCTGAGCAGGCCGACGGTGCGTTTGACCGAGGGAGAGCCGAATCTTCGAGCAAAGGCGACGAAGGCGGTTCTTCTTCCTCGGCGGGCATGGGCAAGTTCCACATAGGAGGTCGCGAGCCAGTCGCAGGCCAACGTGGCCGCGCTCGCGCCGAAGGCGATGGAGGCCAAGCGGAAATTCGGGCTGCTCAGCGGCGTGTCCGTGCCGATTTGCGGGATCGGCGTCGCCCGTGAAACGGCTGCCGTCCACGCGCTGGCAAATCCGCATAAGGTGTAAGCGGTCGGTGAGTGACGCATTTTGAACCTTTTCTAGCCTTAAACAGTTTGTTTTGTATTCTTATATGTGAATAGTTTGCATTGACTTTTGTTTGAAGTCTGCAAAGTATGCACGGTATGAAACTTGTAGTTCCGCAAGCTAGTTTAGCCCTGTGAACGACTCTCGGAGAGCGGTCGCCGCTGACGTTGAAAGCCGCATTGGGGCGGATATTCGCCGGTATTCCGTGAGGAAAAGGTCGATTTGCGACACGGTGGGGAGGCGACGACTACCCTTGCAGATAGATTATACGCACACGTAGGACAGGATGTCACGTTGATTGTAAGGGACTCTGAGGGTGGGGTTGGAGAGGTGCGCGGAAGGGCAACGGCGGGAACGACGGCGACGGGGCCGGCCATCGCGCGGCTTTGCGCGATGAGGACGGTTGAAAATCTGCCCGTCGCCGTCGAGGCGAGACCCGGGGTCGCTCATAAGCTCGGCTTGACCTCGGGTCTGCGCCGTTATGCCGACGGACGGTTTATTGCATGTAGAACGCGTGAAGGGCTCCGCCTGGGAGTTCTGGCTCGGTTGGGCGTGACTTCATAGACGTCGATACCCTGAGTGGACGTACATGCATCAATCTGCAGGCGGTACTAAGGGTTGACCTACGAGATTAGTTGTTGGTTGGTGGGGGATCAGTGACGCGACGACTCGATCTTTTCACGCGTGTTTGCGTATCCACGCGAGATGTATTCGTTTAGCCTGTCGTCTTCGATGCGCCATTGGCCGCGGCCGCCCACTTGGATTGCGGGAAGTTCGCCCGTCTTGATCAACGTGCGGACTTGGCCGACGGAAACGTTTAGATATTCAGCAACATCTGCAATAGTTAGAAACTTAGCCATAGATACATTGTGACATAGTTTTGCTCCGAATGGGAGTTATCCACAATGGTGTGGATAACTATTTCAGGGCAATCGCCGTTTTTGCGATGATAGACGCATTCACATGAGAAAGGAAATTGAAAATGACGACACGATGGCGCGATCCACGATTGGGGGTCGGATTTCTTCCTTGTTGCGTTTTCGGGGATGGGCGGCGCATTCGGGTTGTCTGGCCCGGAGAAAGTCCCGGTTTGCCGGGCTCGTTTGACAATCACCTCCGGGACTGCGATTTCTAAGGCTGATCTTGACGTTGTGAAGATTGATGAAGCGTTGGCCGCGTCGTATGTGGGGCCTTCCACAAAATAGGGTGTCGGAAAATCGGTCGAGGAGGGGGGCTTCTGGCGAAGGGTCGCATCGATCGGAGCTAGGAGGCGGAGCGAAGAGGACGGAATGAGGGTCCTTGTTCCCCTGATGTCTCTGATTCCGGCCTCCGCGGCGCCTGCACTGCGCGTCAAACTCTGATGCGTTGCGCACCGGCGTGGAGGCGGGCCCGCATTTGATGGGGGCGGTCGTCGTCGATCGTGCTGCGCCGAACGATTCGATACGTGGAAGCCGAACGATCCGATACGTGGAAGCCGAACGATTCGATACGTGGACGGCGGCAGGGGAGACGACGATGGAAATGCCGTGACGAGTTGCGTTCTGGTGGAGTGCGCAGACGTTCCTTTGTGCGTCGGCCAAGCCAACCCCGTTGGCGTCAGACGTTTGATGGAGGCCGGCGAGGTTGCGGAAGAAAGTCGTTTGCGGCGAATGAAGCGGCTCTTTCCGCTTCGAAAACGGAGGCAGGGGAATGCTTCTGATGCGAGTGGCCGCACCTGGGCGTTTCAGGGCGAGTGTGTTCCGAGATAGCAGATAGGCATCCATCGAGTCTCAGAAACAATCGTTGAAAAAGAAACGCCGTACGAGGGTGCTTCGAGATATTATTCGCCATGTGTCGTTAGTATGGCGCCGTGAGAATCTATATTCCTGCGACGGGCGTGGACATCGGGCGAGACGCTCTCCTTCCCCGAACCGTGCATGCCGTCACCGACGAGTTGCGGGACCTTCTTCCGGGCGACGTCGAGGAAGTGCTTGAAGCCGTCGCCATGAATGCCGCGACCGACGAGTCGTTGCGCGTGTTGGCGGCGTTGGCGGCCAGCGGGGAAACCGTCTATCCCCTTCGAGTGGTGATAGCCGCCGAAATCGAAGAGAAAAAGACGGCTCACATCGAGGGGGACGACATCCTCCCGACCGCCTTGCAGCTTGTTGAACCGGTCGGATGGGAGGACGTCGTTTCTTTTCACGTCGACGATGCAGAGGCCGCCAACGACGTCGTCCTCGCCATCGGCGGCGACGCAGCCGCGCTTGAGCGTGTGACGGACGACGAAGACCTCATGTGGTTTGACGTCGAGGAACGAGGCCGGCTTATCGAGTATTTCGGCTGAATCGGATCGGCTGGGTCTAAGCCCGGCAACTGAGCTGCCGAAGATGCGCTGCCCCGGAAGAGTCGTTTGGCAGCCCTGTGCCTAATGGGCGCGGCGCTGGGCCGATTGGGCCCGGACGCGCGAACCGTCTGCGGCCGAGGCGCCGAGTCGGCCGCGCCCAAGTTGAGGTCCTGCCCCTAACGGTAAGATCCCAAATGCCAGATGCTGAGACTGCGGGCTTTGGCCTCGCCTCCTGCGGCGAAAAGCGACACCTTGTCCGCGCCAGCAGCGGGGTAGACCGTTTCTGTGAGGACAAGCTTGCCGTCGTCGGCGAATACCTCGACGGACGAGGAGTCGACGATCACCCGCAAATGGACGAGGCCGTCTTTTCCGGGTTTGAAATCCGCGACGCTCCGCCCCGGGAAGGCGGGAGAGAATCCGACTTCGCCGGAGTTCGATCGATCGACGAAAATCTGCTCCTTCGCCGCGTCGTAGCCGATTCTCGTTCCCGGCGTTTTGCCGCGGGCGTCTTGCGTGGTGTCTCCCAAAACGGAAATTCCGCTCTCCTTCGCCTTGAGGGGATCCAGGGTCAGAGAGATGTCAAGGGATTTCCCTGAGGCTGCCGCATCGAGCGGCGTCGTGCCCTGCTCGATCGTCACGTCGGACTTTTTGAATTCGCTTCCGGCCCGCAGCGAATTGAGGGACGAAACGGGGGCAAATACGAGGCGTTCTTTGCCGTTTGCCTTGCGGAGCTTGAGCTCGCGCACGGTGCTCATGGCCGAGCGCCACGTTTTCGTGGGAACTTCCTTCGCATACGTCCAATTCGACATCCAGCCGATGGCGTAGCGTTTGCCGTCGGGGGCCCCTTCCCACGTGACAGAAGCATAGTAATCGTGTCCATAGTCGACTTTCGGCACGGACTCGTTGAATGCGGGCGTGTCGGAGAGCACGATCTGGTCGACCGTGAGGTGGCCCCAGTGACTCGAGGTGTTCTTGTCCTCTATGACGACGCGGGCTTTCTTTCCCCGCCACTTCTTCAGATCGAGGCTCTGCCAGAACATCTTCGCGCTGTCGTTGCCCGTCGCGGTGGCGACCACCTTGCCCTCGACGACGACGTTGACCGACGTGTGCTGGGATCCCTCCACCGAACTGTAGGGGTGGCTTCCGCCGCCGATGAGCATGTTGAGGCGATTGGCGTTGATCGTGAACTCCGGCGACGTCAGAGTTCCCGTGTCGGAATCGCCCGATCCGTAGCTGTTGACGTATCCCGAGCCGACGTACCCGGAAATGTCGCCGCCTGTCGCATGCGAAGGCCCGTTTCCGAAGGCCGAGCCCGACGTCGTCCACGAGCCGTACCCTTCGCCTTCGAAATCCGCAAGAGTCTTGCCCTCCTTGCCGGTGTAGACGCCGGAGGAGGCGGCCTTGAACGTTTTGCCGTCCCAGTCGCCGACGAAGTACTGGGCGGAAGGGGACGTGTTGACCGTGAGGACCCAACGGGTCTTGCCGTTTTCGCCCTCGACCTTCATGGGGAAGAGATCGGGGCACTCCCATACGGAAGAGACGTCTCCGACCGGCCCGAAATCGGACTCAAACTTCCAGTCCTTCAGGTTGGGCGAGGAATAGAAAGAGACCTTGTGCTCGTCGGCCTTGACCAAGACCATCGTCCAGCGTTTCGCCTTCTCGTCCCAGAAAACCTTGGGGTCTCGGAAGCTCTTCGACTTGACGTCCAAGACGGGGGCTCCTCCGTTGTGAAGGTTCCACGTTCGGCCGTTGTCCGTGGAATAGGCCAGCGATTGCGATTGGATGCCGCTCGCATTGTCGTTGCGCGTCCAAATCGCGACCATGGGGGGATTGTCCGAAGTCCCGAATCCCGACGTGTTGCGGGCGTCGACGACGGCGGATCCGGAGAAGACGCCGTACTGGTCGGTTCCGGGTATGGCGACTCCCTGTTCTTTCCAATGCACGAGGTCGCTGGAGACGGCGTGCCCCCACGACATGTTTCCCCAGTCCGCCCCCTTCGGGTTGTACTGGTAGAAAAGGTGGTACTCGCCCTTGTGGTAGACGAGCCCGTTGGGATCGTTCATCCAGTTGCCCTTGGGCGTGTAGTGAGTGAGGGGGCGCCACGGATCGTTTGCGTCCACGGGAGGGGAGACAACGGTGGAGTTCGCGGGGGTCTGGGCGCTTGCGGCCTCCGGGTTGGGCGAGGCGGAAGCCCCCGCCGACGGCGTCGAGCCCGACCGGTTCGAAGACCCCTCGGCTTGGCCGGTCTGTACCCGGGAAGACGATGTCGCGGAAGCGGGACGGGAGGAGCCCTCGCTTGAAAAACATCCTGCGCTCGTGAACGGAAGCAAGAAGGCGGCCGCGAGCGACAGGGCGGCGCGCGGCTCTTTTTTAAAAGATCTCACAACTTGTTCTTCCCAGGTAGTTGTTATGGACGTTTCTACATTAGTACTCGCGGGCGAATTGGGAAAGGGGCCGGATTGAGCGAAAAGCCAAACTCTCCGGGAAGCGTCCGTGAGGACAGGGCGCGAAGGCGCCGCCGCCGAACGACGAACCCGAGGCGACGCCGGGGTGCCGGGGCGGACGACGTGCGGTTTCCCCGGGAGAGCGCGAGTTTGCGCATCCCGCGAGGCGAAAGAAGCGGGGCTCTCCCGCGTGAGCCGCCGATTGCCCGCCGCGCGCAGGACCGTGGACCAGCGCGCCCCGCGCCTGCAGTGACAATGGACACTTCAGCAGCGGACCTCCACGCGTGACGAGCCGTTGCCCACTGGCCTGACCGTCACGCGTTCGGCGATCATCTTTTTCATCTCGGCGACGTGGCTGACCAGGCCGACTGCCCGTCCGTCCCTTGCAAGGCCCGTGAGCGTCGACATCACGAGCCCGAGGGTGTCCTCGTCAAGGGAGCCGAATCCCTCGTCGATGAGCAGGGTTTCGATTGCTATTCCGCCATTTTCGGCGCGGACGACGTCGGCGAGGGCGAGCGCGAGGGCAAGCGAGACGTAGAAAGTCTCGCCTCCTGAAAGGCTGCGGGGAGACCGTCTGGCGGCGCCGTCGGTCTCCCCGTCGCGGTCGATGACCGTCACGGAGAGACCGGTTTTGATCTCGCGCGAGCCGCGTTCCTTTTCGTCGCTGCGGGCGAGTTGGTACCTGCCGAGGGAAATGTCGGCGAGCCGCTCGTTGGCGCGGTCGAGGATCTGCTCGAACCTGTGGCGCACGACGAAAGTCGCGAGCGGAATCTTCGTGATCGAATCGCTTCCGGCGTTGGCGAGATTGGCCAAGCGCACGACGGGCCCCGCCGAGCTCTGCAGCCGGGCCCACGCCTCTTCCCTTTCGGAGACGACGTCGAGCTGGGCCTGCGCCCCGAGGCTGCGCGCGTTCGCTACCGCGGCCCTCCTTTGGGCGGCTCTGGAGATTTCGGCGGCCTCCTCGGCGAGGCGGGCGGTTCCTTCGACGTCGGGCGCCTCTTCTCCCGTCAGCTCGGCGATTTCAGGCGCGGCAAGGTCACGGGCGACGTCGTGGGAGGCCTGCAGATGCTCGGCCACTCGGGCTTTCGCGGCGTCGACGGCCTCACGCGGCATGAACGCCTTGCGCGCAGCTGTGGCATCCGCGAATCCCGCCTCCGACAAGGCTGCGGACAATTCCGCCTCCCGTGCGTCGAGCTGCCCTCGTGCGCCGAGCAGTTCCCGCACGGCCTCGACCAGGCGACGCTGGGAGTTCCCCCGCTCGACATGTGCTTTCAGCCTCTCGGATATCGTTTCGTAGCCCGCCAGTTCGGGACCGATTCTGGCCTGCGCCCGTTCGACGGCAGCATCGAGGCCGGCGATTTTGGCTTCGGCGGCCGCCTGTTCGCTTTGGGCGGCGGAAAGGGACGATCCTGCGGCCTCGAAGCGCTCTCGCAGGCCTTTCAGCTCGCCCCTGCTTGCCCCGGCTTTGCGCTGCGCGCGACGGGCCGACGCGAGCTCGGAGCCGGTCCGTTTGAGCGCCGAGGCGACGGACTCTCGCGTGAGGCCCTTCAGATCCGCTTCGGCGGCCGCGATCTCGGCCTGGGCCCGCACGGCGCGTTTTTCCGCCTCGGCGAGCATCCCCCGGGCTGCTGCTGCCGTTTTTTCCGCGTCCTCGACGTCTTCCCGAGTCGCTTTGACGCTCGAAGGCGGCGCGGGAGCGGGATGCTCGGTCGAACCGCAGACCGGGCAGGCCTCGCCCTTGGAAAGCCCGCCCGCGATGATCGCCGACATCGAAGCCGTCCACGCGAGCGTCTGTTCGTCGCGCAGCAGACGGGCCTCCTCGAACGCCGCGGCGGTCTGCGCGACGGCCGCATTCGCCTTCTCCGACGCGGAGCGCGCACGGTCCAGATCGGCGAAGCGCGCCGCAGCCTTTTTGAGTGACTCGGCTTCCAATTCCAGGCTCTCGATGCGTGAAGCCTCCGCCTCTTCGGCGGCCAGCCTTTCCTCGGCCTCAAGGATCGTCTGCGGCAGCGCGGCGGCCTGCGCCCGTGCGGCCCCGACTTTCTCCTGTGCGCGCCGGAGGGCCTCGTGCGCAGCGGTCCGTTCCCGTCGCGAGGATGCGAGGTCCTTTTCCACGGCGGCCAGCTCTGTGAGACGGCCGGTGAGGGAGGTCATGGCCTCAAGGAGCTCGGTCTGCGACTCCAGGGTCGCCGCGTCGACGTCGCGCGGCGAACGATCCGAGGCGTCGAGGAGCGCAAAGCGCCGTTCAGCCTGGCCGAGCTCGGCCTTCGCCCTGTCGAGGGCCGCCAGGAAAGGGGCGACGCCGGCGGCGAGGGCGTGGGCTGCGAGAGATTCGTCGAGCCCGTCGATCTCGGATTCTTCCGCGCGCAAGCGGTCACGGCAGGCCAGAAGCCGCGAGCGTTTCTGAAGGCGGGAGGCGAGCTCGGCCGCCTCCTGCGCCGCAACGGCTCGCTCGCGGGCTCGCTTCGACGCGAGCACGGATGCTTCTTCCGCTGACTCGCTTTCTTCTTTGGCTCGGAGCACGGCGGCTGCGGCGAGCGCCGTCGTCCGGACCGCGTCTGCCGGATCCCCGGCGGCGTTCACGGATTCCGCCAGCTCGGCCTTTGCCTCGCCTTCGAGACTGAGAGCCGTTGCCAAGCCTTCGACGGACGACGCCCATTCCCCGCGGGCCGAATCGACTTTTGACTGCGCCGCCGAGGCCCTTTCCTTGAGCAGTTCGGCGACCCGCCTATAGGCGGACGTGTCGAAGACCTGCTCCAGCAAAGCGGTGCGCTTGGTCGAATCCAATGTGAGGAAGTCGGCGAACTTCCCTTGGGGGAGCACGATCGTTTGAAGGAACTGTTCGCGGCTGAGTCCCACGAGGCGCGCAATTTCAGCGCCGGTTCCCGCGGGCTTGGCCTCCAGAATCTCGCCCGCGTCGAACTGTTGAGCCTCCACCGCGCTTTCGGAGAGCCGCCACAGCTTGGCTGACGCGTTCGTCGGATTTTTGTTTCCGGCCTTGGTCCACTGGGGTGTGCGGCGGACGCGGAAGGTTCCCGCCTCGACGGAAAAGACGAGATCGACATAGGACTCGCGAGAAGGGCTGGAGTGCGTCGAGCGCATCCTGGCGTCCGTCGAATCCTTCCCTCCGGCGACGCCGCCGTAGAGCGCCCAGACGACGGCGTCGATGATCGTCGACTTTCCCGAGCCCGTGGGCCCCTCCAGCAAGAACAGCCCTCCCGCTGTGAGGGCGTCGAAGTCGATGGAAAAGGCGCCCGCAAAGGGGCCGATGCCCGAGACGGCCAGTCGCCTAAGCCTCATCGCTGCTCTCCTTTCATGGGAGCTTGCCTTTCACGCCGTTCATGGTTCGCATTTCATCGCCGTTTCCCTTCCAGACGCGCGGCTTCCCACGTCTGCGCGAGGATAGCGCGTTCCTCGTCGGTCAGGTCTCGGTTGCCCGAGGCGGCCATAAAGGAAGAAAGGATGTCGAGGGGCGCCATCGCGGCGATGGAATCGGCCCGCTCCTGCGAGCGAAGGCCGCCCTCGGGCGTGTGGCGGAGCTCGAGGACGTTGTCAAAGGCCCCGTAGATCCGGGCGGCCATATTCGCCGGCCTGCTCGGATCCGTGACGACGATTCGGAAGAAGGCGTCGGCCGGCTCGCGCGGGGCTTGGGCCAAAAGATCCTCGAAGCCGCCGGCCAATGTGCGGACCTTGCGCCACACAGGGGCGGGAACGGTCTCGGTTTCGACCCGCTTGCCGTCGATGTGGAGAAGGACCGAGCTCTTCGGCGCGGTTTCGGAAAAAGAGAACGCCACGGGCGATCCGGAGTAGCGCATAGGAGGGTCGCCCGGCCTTCCCACCCGCTGCGGCGAGTGCAGATGGCCGAGCGCCACGTAGGAAAGCGGGCCCGGACCGTCCTCGCCGAGCCTGAAAAGCCCCGACGGGGCGCTGTCGACTCCGCCGACGGAAATGTCCCGCTCGGAGTCGGCCGGTTTTCCGCCGGAGATGAACGCGTGGGCCATGACGATGAGCGCCCCGGCGTCCTGCGGGCGCGAGCGGATGTCGGCTGAGACGAGCTTGAGAGCCGCGGCGAGGACGGCTTCGTGAGACCGCCCGAGAGGCTCGGCGCCGCCGTCGCCTGACGTCGGACCGGAAGGCGCCAGTCGCCGTCGTTCGACATCGGGGTCGAGATAGGGAATGGGGTAGACGAAAACCCGGTTGCCGTCCCTTCCGGCGATTTCGACGGGGCTCCCGCATCGGCGGGCGTCTGTGCGAATGTGGACGTTCGGGCGCATGAGCGAGGATCCGAACCCCAAACGCTGAGGCGAATCGTGGTTTCCGGACGTGAGGACGACCGTCGTCAGCTCGGCGAGCTCGGCCAGCGTGCGGTCGAAGAGCTCGACTGCCGACGTCGGCGGCACGGCGCGATCGTAAACGTCGCCCGAAATGAGGACGGCGTCGATCCGGCGCTCTTTGACCAGGTCGACGACGTGGCGGCTCCACATCTCGAAGGCGGGCGAGAGGTCCGCCCGGTGGAAGCTGCGGCCTAGATGCCAATCAGACGTGTGCAGAACGAGCATGGAGTCAACCTATCGGGGGCCTCCGACGCTTTTTCGGGCGGGCTCTTCGAGCTGTCCGGACCGCCGGAGCGCGGACGGCCCGCTTCGGCGCGTCAAGGGGCGGCGGGAGGGCGTTTCAAGGGAGTGAACGGACTTTCAAGCCTCGGAGTTGCCCTGGGCGTTGACCGGCGGGAGCGCGCTCCAAGGGAAGGCTATCCAGCGGTCCGTCCGCTTCCAGACGTATTCGCATTTGAGGACGGTTCGGGGCTTCTCATAGAGGACGGCCGTCCTGATCTCAGAGGCATACTGCTCGCAGATCTCGTGGACGAATTTGAGCGTTCGCCCCGAATCGGCGACGTCGTCGACGATGAGCACCTTTTTCCCCGTCATTCCGTGGTTGTCGGGAACGGGATCGACCAGTCGGGGATCGAGGAGCGTCGTTCCTATTCCCGTGTAGAACTCGACGTTGAGCACGAGCAGGCTCTTGATGTCCAGGGCGTATCCGATGGAGCCCGCAGGAAGGAGGCCGCCCCTGGCGACGCACACGATGATGTCCGGGCGAAAACCCGAATCCCACACGGAGCCGGCCAGGTCGCGGCAGGCTGCCCCGAATTCATCCCAGGTGAGTATTTCGCGCTCGTCGGTCATGCGTCAATTATGCCCGCTTTGGCTCCGTCCGGCTGGGGCGTTGAGGCTCGGCGCGCCTTCGCCCACGGCGTCCTCGTCGCGAATGGACCCCAGTATCTCAAGAACTTCGGGGTGGAGCGCGCCGTTGGTGGCGAGGGCGCAGCCTCCCCACGGGCCGGGTTCGCCGTGCAGCGACGTGAAGGAGCCGCCGGCCTCGGTCACGATGGGAACGAGGGCCGCCATGTCGAACAGCTCCAGCTCCGGCTCGCACGCCAGATCGACGGCGCCCTCGGCGACAAGCATGAAGCTCCAGAAGTCCCCGTAGGCTCGCGAGCGCCACACGCGCTGGGCGAGGCGGAGAAACGCGCGAAGCTGGCCGCGATCCGCCCAGCCTTTGAGCGAGGAGTAAGACATCGAGGCTTCCGCCAAATCGGAGACTTCCGAGACCCGGAGCCGACGTGCGCCCACCCAGCTCTTGCCCGTGAACGCGCCGACGCCCTTGGCCGCCCACCACCTTCTGCCGAGCGAGGGCGCCGAAACGATGCCCACGACGATCTCGCCTTCTTCTTCCAGCGCCAAAAGCGTTCCCCACACGGGGACCCCGCGGGCGTAGTTCTTCGTTCCGTCGATGGGGTCGATGATCCAACGCCTGGCCGAACGCAGGAGAATTCCGCCGTGCTCCTCGCCGTAGATGGCGTCTCGCGAGCGCGAGCGGCCGAGCATGGCCCGGATGATTCGCTCCGCCTCCCTGTCGACGTCGATGGCGGGGGAAAGGCCCTCCTCCGTCCGGGCGGAGAAGTCTTCGGCCTGAAAGCGGCGAAGCGTCACGGAGTCTACGCGGTCGATGATCGAGCTCGCGAAGGCGAGGTCGTCGTTGACGCGGGTGAGGGACATTCTCAGCTCCAATCCTCGGTGCAGGCGGCCAAGAGCCGGCGGAAAGAGGCCGTTCGGGCAATGAGCCTCAGATCCGTCTGCTCGGACAGCGCGCATTCCGGGGAATCCCATCCGTGCTCGCAACCGCGTGGGCAGTTCTCGGCGATCGCGGCGAGGTCGGTGAATCCCCTGAGAACATCCTGCGGCGAGACGTGGGCCAAACCGAAGCTGCGCACCCCCGGCGTGTCGATGATCCTCCCTCCGCCGGGCAGGGCGAGCGAGACGGCCGACGTCGACGTGTGCCGCCCTTTTCCGGTGACCGCGTTCACCTCTCCCGTCGCCCGATCGGCGTCCGGCACCAAAGCGTTGATGAGGGTCGATTTTCCGACTCCCGAATGGCCGACCAGCACCGTTTCGACGCCTGCGAGCGCCTTTCGAAGGGCCTCCAGCCCGCTGGCCTCGGCGTCGCCCTCCTCGAGTCTGCGAGCCTCCAAGTCTTTGCGGGACCCCAGGTCGACGACGACGGCGCGCAGGCCCAGCGCCCCGTAAGAATCGAGGAGCCGGTCCGGGGAGGCGAGGTCCGCCTTCGTCAGCACCAGCAGCGGCTCCATCCCGGCGTCGTAGGCGGCGACGAGGCAGCGGTCGATCATTCCGGTTTTCGGCGGCGGGTCGGCCAGGGCCGTGACGATCGCGAGCTGCTGGGCGTTGGCGACGATGCAGCGCTCGCGGCCGTTTCCCTCCTCGGTGCTGCGCAGAAGCCGGGAGGTGCGGTCTTCGACCGAGACGATGCGGGCCAGGGTGTCCTTTTTCCCCGAAACGTCGCCCGTCACCCGCACTCGATCGCCGATGACGACGGAGCCGCGGCCCAGCTCGCGCGCCTTGACTGCGGTGACGGCGAGGCCCTCGGCGAGCACGAGGCGATAGCGGCCGCGATCGACGCCCACAACCTCCGCTGTGCTGGCTGACGAATAGTCGGGGCGGATCTTGGTGCGGGGCCGCGACCCCTTGCCGGGGCGGACCCTCACGCGAGGGTCGTCGGTGCCGATGTCCCGCCTCATGCCTTGAGCCCGGCGTGTCCGAAGATGTCGCCGAGCGGGGCGGGTGCGACGTCCTCGGCGCCCGCCGCGAGGTCTTCCCACATGTCGACGAATTGGGGGAATGTTTTGGCGGTCGTCTCGACGTTCGCAACTCTCAGGCCGGGAATGCGCAGCCCGAGGATCGCCCCGAAGGTGGCCATGCGATGGTCGGCGTAGGTCTCGATCGTCGCGGGCCTCGGCGGGCCCGGCTCGATGAGAAGGTCGTCGCCTTCGATTTGCGCCTTCGCGCCGACCTTCGTCAATTCTGCGACGAGGGCCGCCAGACGGTCGGTTTCGTGGCCCCTGAGCTGGCCGATGTTGCGCAGAGCAGACGGGCCGTCGGCGAAGGCTGCGACCGCGGCGACCGTGGGCACAAGCTCGCCGACGTCGTGCATGTCCGCGTCAATGGGGCCGATCGTGGCCGGTCCGCACAAGGCGAGCCTGCCGTCGGCTGCGCGGGTGCGCGCTCCCATGGCTTCAAAAAGCTCGCGATAGGCCGACCCAGGCTGCCTCGAATCGGGCCAGTCGAGGATTGTCTCGCCTCCCGTCGCCATCGCGGCGGCGAGGAACGGCCCCGCATTCGACAGGTCCGGTTCCACCGTGACGTCACCGATCCTCGGGATTCCGGGCTCGACCGTCCATCGCGTGGGCGAACCGGGGGAATCGGCGGGTTCGGCGCCGAGTCCGCCGCGGGCGGCGGATCCGTTGCCCGGAGGCGGTTCGACGGAAGGCGAAAGTCCGCCGGACCGGCCGGAGCCGTCGATGGCGCGCACTGTGATGCCCGCCTCGCGCAGTACGTCGACGGTCATGGCGATGTGCGGCGCCGAGGGTATTCGCCGGCCCGTGTGGCGTATGTCCAGCCCCCTTTTCATTCGCGGCGCCGCAAGCAATAGCGCCGAGACGAATTGCGAAGACCCCGACGCGTCGATCTCGACCGTTCCTCCGGCGACGGCTCCCTTTCCCTTGACGGTCATCGGCAGGGCGGCCTGGCCTGAGGCGGACGTTGAATGCGCGATCTGGCCGCCCAGCTGCTCCAGCGCCCGCACGAGCGGGGCGATCGGGCGTGTCCGCGCGGCTTCGTCGCCGTCGAAAACCACGTCCCCTCGCGCAAAGAGGGCGATTGGGGGGACGAAGCGCATGACGGTTCCGGCCAAGCCGACGTCTATGCGCGCGCCCCGCAGCGGGCCGGGCGTGACGACGATCGAGGCGCCGTCGCCTTCGACTCCCGCCCCCATCGCAGCCAGAGCCTGCGCCATCAATGCGGTGTCGCGGGAAATGAGGGGGCGACGTATGACTGCGGGCTCCTCGCCGAGCGCCGCCGCAAGCAGGTACCTGTTCGTCAGCGACTTCGAACCGGGAAGGCTCACGTGTGCGCGGACGGGCCCGGAAGGCTGCGGCGCGGTCCACACGGCCAGCGGCCCGGGCGACGACGAGTACTGCGCGGACGGTTGCCGCGGCTCTGACTGCTGCGCCGCCGCGGATGCTTGCTGCGCCGGGATCGGGTGCGGCGCCCGTCGCTGCGACGACGCGAAACGTTCATGCGTCATGGCGCGCGGCTTTCCCTGCCTCGAAGGAGACGGCGCCGTCGCCGCCTTCGTCGCTCAATGAGGCGGAGCCCATTGCCGTCGAGCTCATTGCGCCCGATTCGCCCGCGCGGCCTTGAGCGCCTCCTTGTGGCGGCGATTGGCCTGGCGGCGCCAGGAGAAGGAGGGCTTGCCGTCCCTGTCGGCTGCGGCGAGAAGGGCGCCGCCGACGAGCCCGGCGGCCCCGAGAAGCCCCGTCAGCTCGGCGAGGCGCTTCTGGCGGTCTTTGCCCTTGCCCGCCCACACTGGATTGTTCGCCAGCGCCGCGGGGACTTGCGCGGCCGCGAGGACGGCGCCCGCCGTGCGCGGGAACTTGCCGGCGGCCAAAGCGATTCCCGCGACGGCGAAGACCGCGCCGAGGCTGCGAGTCGCCGAATCCGACGTCGTCTCATCCAGTTCCACGCCGAACTTCGAAGCGACGGGGGCGAGCCGCTGTGCGCGCTCGCGGTGAGCCTTGGGGCGGGCGAGCGCATCGGCGCCTGCCGCGATGAAAGGCGCTGCGAGAAGGGGCCGGGCAACTGCACGTAGAATACTCATGTGTCTATTCCTACAGCATAAAGGCCCTCGTTCGCAGTAATCACGCCGGTTCGAAAGCGCGGATCGCGGGTCGGACGCCGGGCGAGACGAGGGTCTGGCGCTAGACAGGGCGCGGGATGGCCGTTGGACATGCTGCGGGTTGGCGGCCGTGGACAAGCGAGAATCCCGGAGATGTCGCCGTGCGAGGCGAATCGCGACGGCCGCAGCGAAAGGACGGCAAACGAACGGAAAAGCCGTTGAAGGCCGGCAGGCGGGCGGCAGGCAAGCAGATGCGCCGTGGGCGAACCGGACGCAGCGACCGGGAATGAAAACCGCCGCGAAGCGTTGCCTTCGATAGCGGGGCCAATCCCGCTACCCTAGGAGACGATGACTACCGAGACGACCACTCCAGAAGCCGAGGGCTCCGACGCCGACCGGGCGGCGGAGTTCGACGTCGCAGGCGAAACGCAGGCCGAAAGGTCGCGTCGCTTCGAACGCGAGGCGCTTCCGTTCCTCGACCAGCTTTACGGCGCAGCCATGAGGCTCACCCGCAATCCGCAGGACGCCGAGGACCTGGTCCAGGAAACGTACGCGAAGGCCTTCGCCGCGTTTCATCAGTACAGGCCCGGCACGAACCTCAAGGCGTGGCTCTACCGCATCCTCAACAACACGTTCATCTCGAACTATCGGAAGGCCCAGCGCCAGCCGAAGCAGGCGGATGTGGCGGAAGTCGAGGACTGGCAGGAGTACGACGCTTCGACCCACGCGTCGAGCGGACTCCAGTCCGCGGAGGCTGAGGCAATCGAGAATCTGCCGGATTCCGAGATACGGGACGCTCTGGCTCAACTTCCGGAGGATCGCCGCCTCGCGGTTTATCTCGCCGACGTCGAAGGTTTTTCCTATCAGGAGATCTCCGAGGTCATGGACACCCCGATAGGGACGGTCATGTCGCGGCTTCACCGAGGCAGGAGGCAGCTGCGCGATCTGTTGGCCGACTATGCGCGGGATCTGGGGTATGGCAAGAAGGAGAAGAAATGAGAAGCGACGAGGAGATAGCGAAGGCCGTCGAGGAGATCTTGAGGGCAAAGTCGGCTCGGAGCTTGCAGGGCGCTGGGGACGGCGGCGTCGAGGATCGGGCTGGCGTCGGCGACGGGTCGGACGGCTTTCGCGACAGGGCCGATGGCCCCGGCGACGGGGGCGACAGGGGCGACGGCGTCGGCGACGGGCCGGACGGCTTTCGCGACAGGGGCGACGGCCCCGGCAACGGGGGCGACAGGGGCGACGGCGTCGGCGATCGGCGTGACGGCCTTGACCGCGGGTCAGGCGGCGACGGCCGCGGGTTGGGCGGCGACGGCAGTCGAGGTGTGCTAGGCGCGGGCGTCGGAGGCCCGTGCGGCGCGCCGGGGAGCTTACTCGAAGGGTCGTGCGAAGAGGTGGCCGATCACCTTTTTGAGTTGCTCGACGCTCAAATGCCTCTCGAAGCGGCCGCGCGTCTGCGGCGCCACTGCGAGACGTGCCCCCACTGTTCGGAGCTGACCGAGGCGGAAATCCACGTCCGCGAAATCGTCAAGAGGTCGTGCTGCGCCGAATCGGCGCCCGTCAGCCTTCGCATGCGGGTGACGAACCAGATAGCCGTATACAGATCGACGACGGCGTAAAGCTGCGCTGCAGATTGGCGACGGCGTAAAACGGCCACAGGCCGGCGAAGGCGTAGAGCGTTTGCAGGTGGCGACGGCGTGGAGCTGCGCTGCATAGCGAGGAGCGGCACAGGGACTCGGGGCGGAGCGGCCATAAGGGCAGAGGTCGCTGGCAGACCCGCGCCCGTGCCGTATGCCTCGACACCGTGGACGACAGCCTGGCGGTGAAGCCGAGCTCGGCGGAGTGGCGTGGTCCGAGGCTGCGGCAACTGTGGCTTTGAACGTCCGGATTTGCTTGGCCCGAGTGGAGAATGCGGTTTGCCGTGCTCCTCGGCTGCCGTCGTCATCTGGCTTCGTCGCCCTCGATGACTTCTCTAACTGTTTTCTTTAGCTGTCCGTTTCCTCTTCAGCTGCTCTTCTCGAAGAAATGCTCGGAAAGATCGGAGAAGAGAAGCGTAGAGGCGGCGAAGACTGCTTGAAGGTCAAGCAGCGTGGCGTTGTCTTTGATGTTGTCGAGGCGAGGGTCTCTGGTGTCGATGCGTTTCGGGTCCTCGGATTCCCAGAGGATGGCCCCAATGTGCTGTTTCCCTTTGCTCAGACGGATGCCCTTTAATGAGCGTGGTTTGAGGGTGAGGTTCCTGTATTCTTCCTCCGTGAAACCTAATTCTAGAGATTCTGCCCTGACGCTTCGTTCATGTTTGCGCATGTGGCTGCATTCTCCGTGTTCCCAAACTTTCCCCAGATACCCTTGTGAGTCCGGGTATGATGTTCGATTCTTTTTGGCCAGTTTTGGGTTGTCAGAGCTCCGAACAATGGGAATGAACTCGCGCTTGTCGTCATCGTGCGCATATATCGTAAAACGAACTTCAGACGACCATAGGCCAAGCTCCTCGGAAAGGTTAGTGCCTATGCCTTCAATTGCCTCGGAAAGAGCTTTTTGAGCAGTTGACTTTTGCTCCCTTGCCTTGTCCAGATCGATTAAAACCTGACGGAGGTTCTTCCCCCTTTTCTCCGACTGGATCTGTCCAATGATCGTCAAGGACGCACCGACGCCGAGGAAAAGCCACAAAAGGAGTGATGAGGTCGGGAAAATTGCGGCCACGGCCAACAGAACTGATCCTGTGGAAGTTAAGAAAGCTCCAAGGTGACTGTTTACCATCCGCGCAAAGCGGACTAAAAGCGGTTCGCGAGACACCTCCTCGCTCATGCCGGGACCAAGCTGATTCCGTCTTGTTCCAAGTTGTATTTGTCTTCTGAACGTGGAGTGTCGTCGTCGACGACATTTATGCCGACCTCTGAGGCCGAGTCGCTGATCAGCCGATCGGCTTGGCGCACACTTGTTGATACAGGATCGCGAACGATGAGAGAGACGGTTATAATCGTCTCTCCTCGGGAGAAGTCGCGATACACGTTTCCTTCGACGATTTGGGAAAACTCGTCATTTTTGTTGTCGATGATGCTTCTAACGAGGTGAGAGCGAAATGCTTCGAACTTTTCCCTGCCCGAATCGGGGTCCATTACGATGTCGATGAACTGGGCTTTCAGGCGACTCAGCGTTTCGGCCATCGTGGCGGTCCTTTCTCCTCGAGTGGTTCCAAGTCTATACGAGCCGGGATGCAGACGGGTGTGCAGAGTTCCGCTTGTGGACAACCCTCTCTTGTGGGCCGTTCTGTCCGTCCAAAGTAAGAAACTAGGGGTGTTTTGAGTGGGTTCCGCACCTTTTAAACCTTTTAAGGGTTTTCCTCCTAAGGGTGGTGAGCGCGCCCTTTGGTGCTCTCTTGTGCGCCAAGATTCTTCGCGGCGGTGGGGCAAACAACTGTGCAGGTCTTTGAGTAATATGGGGACAAAAGGCGGAGGACGGGCACGTTTGAACGAGATGCGACGATTGACAGCCCTTCTATCCGACGGGGAGTCACCCGCCGCATTTGGCGGTTGGCCGGCGCGGTGGCGTATAGCGGCTGGGGACGTAGGCTGATACACTTTCGACCTGTCGTGCGCCTTTCGGGTGCACAATCGATTTGAGGAGCAACAATGAGCCGTCGCGGTCGCAAGCGTCGCTCGCGCGCGGGAA
>ERZ773038.686-NODE-686-length-21081-cov-6.304670_pt1 | contig 21081 bp, 20 predicted proteins | sample MGYA00511665_ERZ773038 | MGnify/ENA primary metagenome ERZ773038 (study PRJEB29015, sample SAMEA2737966) | human oral metagenome | biome: human oral; feature: human-associated habitat; material: dental | place: China | collected 2028 ... | reverse complement strand
TTAAAATAATAATTTAGAAATTATACAAAAAAAGTGTGTTTTTATTTGGGGTTTTATGTTATAATAGCTTTGGAAATGAATTTGAGAAAGGTGACAAGATTAGAAGAAGTTTTTTTTATAAAAGATAAAAAAGATAATAATGAAAAGAACTGTGTCATAGGTATATAGTTTTTTTATTTTCTTTAGAGTAATCTAGTCTTTAGTTTAGAGAGAAAATGGATGAAAAATTATTAATGAAGACCGCCTTGCTTGCAGGAAAGATTCTTATGGAAAATGGAGCAGAAGTTTACCGTACAGAAGATACATTGGAGAGAATTATAAGAAAAGGCGTTGGAGAAACAAGAATAGATGAATATTATACTCATGTTACAATAACAGGTATATTTATTCGACTAGAGACAGTAGGAACAGATTTTAGAAGAGTCGGAGATAGAACATATAATTTAACAAAAACGACAGCGGTAAATACTTTATCACGAGCATACACATCGGGCCGAATAAGTTTAGTGGATATGTATGAGGCTCTAAAAAGGGTTCAAAATGAAAAAAGTCCACTACCAAATTGGTTTAAAGTCCTATGTTCAGGAATACTTAGCGGTAGTATCGTTTTAATATTTGATGGTAGTTTCTGGGATGTTATTCCGGGAAGTATTGCAGGAGCAGTAGCATATTATGTTTATGTTAAGGTTATCGGTTATTTAAAAGCTCCGTTTATTTCGGAGTATATTAGTACTTTTGCTGGGGGAGTAGCCGGTTATATCGGTTTTGCTCTTCTTAATGGACAGTCGCTTCGTCTTGCGATGATAGGAGCAGTAGTTCCCCTGGTACCTGGTATTACAATTACTAACTCGATGCGTGATATTATAGCGAAGCAATTTATTTCTGGGACTATTCGTTTTATAGAAACATTCTGTGTTGCATTTGCGCTTGGTGCAGGGATAGTTACAGTTTATTATATAGTTAAATTACTAGGAGGTGCTTTATAATGATTGCAGTATTTAGCCATTTACTTTTATTATTATATCACTTCGTATTTAGTTTTATTTCGTCGGTATCATTTGCGATAGTATGTGACGTGCCACGAAAAACATTAGCTACAGGTGGCGTCATCGGAGCAATAGGTTGGTGCGGATATTGGGAAATGTGGAGCCATGGACAAAGTGTTTTCATGTCGAGTTTAGTATGTTCATTACTTTTAGCTAATATAAGTCAAATTTGCGCGATTAAATTTAAAAATCCACTAACAGTTTACTTCGTACCTGGACTTGTTCCAGTAGTACCCGGGGTAACTATTTATGATGCATTTAGAACATTATTATTAGATGAGTATGGAAACTCAGCGCGTATTTTCTTAAATAGCTTTTATGGTGCGGTAGGACTTGCGGTGGGAATTATTATTGCTGACTCAATATTTAGAGTGGTGTTAAGTCCGTTATTACAAAAAAGACAAAGTAAATAAAAGAATCAATATAAAAGTATCTTCACTTGAATAAAAAAGATGAAGATGCTTTTTTATAGTTTCATCAAAAGATAGTATAAAGAAAGTTGAGTATATGAGATATTATTGAACGTTGTAATTGAATTTGATATAATCAAAATAAGATGCAACATGTTGAAATAATAATACTATTTGTATTTGAATAACTATATAGAGGAGAACTATAATGAGAATAGAAAGGGACTTCGGAGAATATTTTAAGTACTCATTGCATGATGCAAGAATATTAAAAATTGAGCATATAAATGACAATTTGATATTATACTTTGATTATATTTTTTCTTATAATGAAGATAAATCAGAAAATACTCATAAAGCGAAGATTATCTTTGAAAAAGTAGATATAGATGATGTTGATTTTCTAGTATTTGATGACACAATAAGAGAAAAGTTTTCAGGGGCATTTATTTATTTAGAAGAATATCAAGATAAGTATAGAGATAGTGAATTTGAAGTAATTGTTGAAACATATAACTGGGGGAGAGCTGTATTTCAAGGATGGTTGTGGATGGATGATGATATTCATGTAGATTGCATTATGAATATTTACTATTTAGGAAAAATGATATATGAAATAGAGGAGTAGTAAAAATCTGTGGAGAAAACATGGTTAGAGTTAAAACAATCTTTGGAAGATGCCAATGAAACAAGCTAAAGTGATTCAATTATTTGGATTGACTGGAGATAGTATGACGAGGATGTTATAAATTATTTTAATGAGAAAATAGAAAATAAGATTACCGTTAACTTTGAGAAGAATGGAGAAAAAGATTAAGGTGCGACTAAAGCAACGTTTAATAGAATTGATAGAACATTTATACAATGAGAATATTATTGAAATTAATGTTGTTGATTTCGAAAAAGGCAGTTTTTATGACACTGTGGTTTTCTTAAGAGATACATTAAAAAAAGAATACCCTAAAACAAAGGTAAAACGTATTATGAAAAGTATTCACTATGCAAATAGTTTTGATGACGAGTCTTTAAAACAAAGTGCTTTTTTACTTGATGAAATAGAGCAGTATCTTTGTTTTAATAAATTTCTGAATCATGATAAATCCGTAGAGTATTTTAATGAAAAAATTACAGCTGATGGATTTGTTATTAATCCAGAAAATTTACTAAAAGTGATGATTGAGGGTTTATTAGATAGTGAAAAAATCTAATAAGGACGGATAATGGTTTTTAATATGTGAGAAGATTATGGATACGCATAAATTTAGAACATAATAATCTTCCTATAATTTTAGAAATCTTAGTGTTATTATGTATTATTTACAAACATACAATTATTACATTTTTAATAAGTTCCAAATAATAGTTTAAAGTTTGTGAATATTTAAGTGTGGGTATATGTTATAATAAAGTGTAATAAAAATTTTGTTAATATATTTATTAATGTAGAAAGGATAATAAAATGATAGTATTTGATAAACTTTGGTTGGAATTTACTAAATTACCAGAGGTAACGGCAATAGTATTAGGAGGTTCTAGAAGTAGTAATAACTATGATGAAAGTTCTGATTATGACCTATATATTTATTGTACAAGCATTCCTGACAAAGATGTTAGAAAATTAATTTTAGATAAATATTGTTCTTATATTGAGTTAAATAATCAATTTTGGGAATGCGAAGATGATTGTACTTTATCTGATGGAATAGATATAGATATTATTTATAGAAATATAAATGATTTTGAGAATAATATAGAAAATGTTGTGGAAAAACATCATGCGGGTAACGGATATACAACATGCTTTTGGCATAATTTGAAAAATAGTAAAATTCTTTATGATCCTTATAAAGAATTTTCTAGAATACAAGAAAGATTTGCCGTTCCGTTTCCTAAGGAGTTAAAAGAAAATATTATTTCAAAAAATTTCCGTTTATTAACAGGGAATTTACCTTCGTATGATAAGCAGATTTTAAAAGCATTTAATCGTGGAGATTTTGTGAGTGTAAATCACCGTATTGCAGCATTTATAGAATCTTATTTTGATATTATTTTTGCGATAAATGAACTTGCTCACCCAGGAGAAAAGAGAATGATTTCGTATGCTAAAGAACATGCTAAGATTCTTCCTAAACAATTTGAAGAGTCTCTGAATATGTTATTATATAGTGTAAGTAGTAGTATAGGTGACGTAGAAAAAAACTTGAAAAATATTATAAAAAATTTAGAAGAAATCATATAGTTATAGATACACCGCATGATGACAAATCAGAAATCAGAAATTAGTAATTAGTCTAGAATTTATAAGAGTTTAAGTTTGATAAAAGTGCAGCATAAAAATTCTCAAAAAAATTTTTTTATTAATCATTATACTAAAAAAGAGACCATTAAGCTTGAATTAGCAAGATTTTGAAGTTAGGATTAAACTAGGAGAGATATTGTATGACAAAATTTATGATAGATAATAATGAATTTACTTTAACGGGTGAAAACGAATATGAAGGTAAATTATGCGTTTGGGGAGAGGAAGTAACAATTTTTGTAGATTCACAAGAAAACCAAGAAAAAATTGTCCCTTTTGTACAAGATAAAATTCAATGGATTGATGAAAACAAAGATAAAATTATAGACGCATTTATGGAGGAAAATAGCCATTATATAGAAGTAATTAATGATATGATAGAAGATGGTGAATTTGATGCTGAGTGCGAAATTGATGTGGAGGACTTTATTAGCGCGCTGTTTATTAACAATGTATCTTTATTTTTAGATGAGAAAGATTGGAGTATAATGTTAGATTTGGAAGCAGAGCCTGATTATCTATTAGGTCATTTAGCTTGTATAGAAATAGATAGTGATTATGAAATAGAATTTGGTGGGTTAAATGGGTAAAAGCTGTTATTAAAAAAGAGATTGCTAAAGAATTATTTTATAGCGATAAAGAAGAATTTTTAGCTACAGATAAAAATAAGCAAAATATTAAAATAATTTTCGCTCTTAATCGTTCGCAAAAGACAACTGTCACCCATGAAAGAAAGTCCGATTTTTTCGTTTTAAAGAAACTATTAGATTATTATTTTCAAACAATATAATTAAAAAACGAACTATAAAATCATAAGACAAAAATATCGCACCAAAAAACAAATTTTATTTTCGAAAAAGTATTGACATTATATTTAAAAGTTGGTATACTTAATCACAAGTTAATGATTCACACGTCGATAAGATAAGTAAAAGTGAAAGATGGTAAAGAGAGTCTCGGGTGGTGAAAAGAGATCGTATTGGAAACTTTGAAAATGGTCTTTGAGTGTTAATGGTCGAATAATTAGACCTTTACGGTTGAGCCCGTTATAGCTTCAGGGTATAACATCAAATTTGATGCGTACTTTTTGAGTTGATATTTGTGAGAATATCATAAAGTAAGGTGGTAACACGTAAATGATTAGACGTCCTTGCAGAAGCGTAGCTTCTGTGAGGGCTTTTTTATTTCTCAAAATAATCAAAAGGAGAATTAACTTAGACTTTTATATAAATATTGGAGGAAAAAACAATGTCAGAATTATTAAGTATTTATAAAACTTTAAAATCTAAAAAATGGGTGAACTTAAGCCATAAGATTGATGAAAAATCTCCGAAGTTTCCAGCATTACCAGCATTAGAAAAAGAAACATTATTTACACTGAAAGATGGATTTTATGTCCAAAAATTTTCAGTAGTTGGTCAATATGGAACTCACATAGATGCCCCTATCCACTTTGTAGAAGGTGGAAGATGGCTTGATGAGATTGAGCTAAAGGATTTATTGTTACCTTTATATGTTATTGACAAGAGTGCTGAAGTAGCTACTAACAATGATTATGAAATTACTAAACAGGATATTCTTGATTTTGAAAAAAAATATGGGGAGATTATTCCGGAATCATTTGTAGCATTCCGTAGTGATTGGTCTAAGCGTTGGCCTAACTATGATGAAATAAGAAATCTTGATGAAAATGAAGTACAACATACACCAGGCTGGTCTCGAGAAGCATTAGAATTTTTAATTAAAGAAAGAAAAGTTAAGGCAGTTGGTCATGAGACTCTAGATACTGACTCTGGAGTGAGTGCGGCGGCAGAAGGATTGGTAAATGAGTATTATTTATTGGAACAAGATATTTATCAAGTAGAAGTGCTTGCAAATCTTGATCAAGTACCAGCAACTGGTGCATTGATTTCAGTAGCTTATCCAAACTGGACAGAAGCTACTGGATCTCCAGCTCGCGTAGTAGCAATACTACCAGAAGAAGAAAAATAAAGGCCTTTTATAGAAAAAGTAAAGAAGTTTATAAAACATAGAAGTTAAGAAGTAAAGAAAGTAAAGAAGTAAAGAAAGTTAGAAGTTTATAAGATATAGAAATTAAGAAAGTAAAGAAGTTAGAAGCAAAAAGTTTTATGAAGTAAAAAAATCAGGATTAGAGAGGAAAAAATTATGTGTCAAAATTGTCAAAATAAATTAGTAGGAAAAGCACCATACAGAGTAGATCACGTTGGATCATTTTTAAGGCCAAAAGAATTAGTAGAGGCAAGAGCTAAGTTTATAGCTGGTGAAATTACTCAAGAAGAGTTAACAAAAGCAGAAGATAAAGCAATTGCAGAATTAGTTGAGAAACAAATAGCCAACGGTTTAAAAGGAATAACAGATGGAGAGTTTCGTCGTGCATACTGGCATCTTGATTTCTTCTGGGGGTTGAATGGAGTAGAGCATACTCAGGCAAAAGTTGGTTATCAGTTCCATGATGAAACTACAAAACCAGACTCAGCTGATGTAGTTGGAAAAATTTCTGGAGAAAATCACCCATTTGTAGAACATTATAAGTTTTTACGCGATTTGGTAGGTGATAGAGCAGAAGTTAAGCAAACTATTCCAGCACCAGCACAGTTTTACTTTGAGTTGATTCGTGATGAAGAACATATTGCCCAAACAAATAGCATTTATCCAAATAAAGAAGAATTATTCGCGGATATTATTGCTGCATACAAACAAGTAATTAAAGAGCATTATGATGCGGGGTGTCGTGTAATTCAACTTGATGACTGTACTTGGGGAGCAATTGTTGATGATAGATTAATTAAATTAATCGCAGAAGGAAGTGGCTTTGATCCAGAAGGAATCCGTGAAATATTCAAAAAAGAATTTATTACCCTTAATAATGGGATTTTAACAGATCTTCCAGAAGACCTAGTGGTAAATACTCACATTTGTCGTGGGAACTATCACTCGACATGGGCTAGTTCTGGCGGTTATGACAGCGTGGCGGATACGTTATTCGGTGAAGAGAACGTTAATGCTTACTACCTAGAATACGATACAGACCGTGCAGGTGATTTCAAACCACTTGCCAAAGTAGGAAATGATAAGAAGGTTGTTTTAGGACTACTTACTTCAAAATCAGGAAAGTTAGAAAATAAAGACGAGGTAATCGCGCGTATTCGTGAAGCAAGTGAATATGTGCCATTAAAAAATATTTACTTGAGTACGCAATGTGGATTTGCTTCTACAGAAGAAGGAAATATTTTAACAGAAGAAGATCAATGGAAAAAAATTGCTTTAATTAGCGAAATTGCACAAGAAGTTTGGGGAGATAAGTAATATAGAACATTAAGTAATATAACTTATCAGGCTGCATATGAAATATTAATAAGTTTATATCTGAAAACATCTTAAGTTTGAGTATATATAAGAAAGGCGGAAATTCTATTTTTGAGTTTTTGCTTTTTTACATATTATTATAGAAGAAAAGATAAGAAGGGGGATAGGTTATTATAAAATTAAGAAGAGTCTAGCAATAAGTTTTTGACACATATATTACTTTGGAGTAAAATATAATTTATAAATAATTGATAAAATTCGTGTAAAGGTAATATAATGAGGTAAAAGTATGGCTAAGAAAAAAGAAATCAAAACAAATGCTATGAGATTTTTAGATGATAATAATGTAGAATATACCCACTTTGAATTTGACGCAACGAGTGACGCTGCAAAGACTGGTGTTGGAGTTGCTGATATAATTGGTCGTAATCATAATCAAGTTTTTAAAACAATTATGACGACAGATGGTAAAGGAAATTATGTAGTAGGAGTGCTGATGAGTGAGGATAACATCAACTTCAAAAAGTTAGCAAAAGCAGCTGGATTAAAAAGTTTATCGATGCTGCCACTAAAAGATTTAACAAAAATCACTGGTTATGTAAAAGGTGGTTGCTCGCCATTTGCTATGAAAAAACTTTTTCCAACATTTGTAGACGATAGATGTCGTGAAGTTGAAACAATTATTGTTTCAGCTGGTAAAGTAGGACATCAAGTAGAAGTTAAACCAGAAACATTGGAAAATCTTATAGATGCCCAAATAGTTGATATTAAAGCAGAATAAAATAAAAATAGTTTTTAGTTTTTACTAAAAACTATTTTTTTTATGCCGCCACCCAGAATTGAACTGGGAACGGAGCATTACCATTGCTCTATTATACCATTTAACTATAGCGGCTCATAAGAATTATATCATATAAACTATTTTCTATGCAAATTTGTGTTATAAGAAAGTTGTAAAGTATATATAAAATAGATAAAATGCTAATTATTAGAAGATATTTTGTAAAATATAATAAGGAAAACTACTGAAATAAAAAGTAAAATTTTAACTTGATTTAAGATATTATAGATATAATGTGTAACTAATACTTTTTAAAATTTCCAAGGGAACATTGATTTATAAGGGTTTTAGTCAGTTTTTTGTGAAATGAAAAGGTATTGTAACGTAATTGAAATAGTTTAGATATTCTACTGAAATTTTCTTTTGTTATAATCTTAAAGGTGAAGGAGGCGTAATATGTTATTTGATACACATGCGCATTTAAATGATGATGCTTATTTAGAAGATTTAGAAGAAACTATAGAACGCGCTAAAGAAGCGGGTGTAAAATTAATTAATATAGTAGGCTTCGATGACAAAAGTATAGAAAAAGCACTAGAAATCACAGCTAAATATGACTTTTTGTATTTAACAGTAGGCTGGCATCCAGTTGAAGCGATAGATTTTACAGAAGAAAAGTATGAAATGATAAAAAATACCGCATTGACAAATGATAAAGTAATTGCAATCGGTGAGATTGGTTTAGATTATCATTGGGATAAAAGTCCGAAAGATGTTCAAAAGGAAGTATTTAGAAGACAAATTCAACTAGCGAAAGAAGTAAATAAACCAATCGTGATTCATACAAGAGATGCGATGGAAGATACTATAAAAATCCTTCAAGAAGAAAAAGCTAGTGAAGTTGGTGGAATAATGCATAGTTTTTCAGGTTCAGTAGAAAGTATGAAGATTATGTTAAAAGAAGACTTCTACATCTCATTAGGAGGTCCAGTAACATTTAAAAATGCTAAGACACCTAAAGAAGTAGCAAAAGCTTGTCCATTGGATAAACTTTTAATAGAGACAGATTGTCCATATTTAACGCCAACACCTTATAGAGGTAAAAGAAACGAACCTGCATATGTGCATTATGTTGCACAAGAAATAGCAGACTTAAGAGAGATGACTTATGAACAACTAACAAAACAAACATTTAATAATGCATGTAAGTTGTTTAAAATAGATAAAAAGGAGATTGATTAACAAAAATGAAATTAGGAAAAATTTTCGTAGCAGCGGCTACATCAGGAGTATTATTATCAGGAGCGTTTATGATAGCAGAAGAGTACACAGGAAAATCAGCTTTTGCGGTAAACATGGATAATACACGTATCGAATTAAAAACTAAAAAAGGAACTGTAAGAGAAGTGCTTATCGCTAATGACATTCCTTTTAGTGCGGATGACAGAATCGAGCCAGGACTTGATACAAAAGTTAGAGGTGGAGAAACTATTAATATCTACAGAGCTCGTGAAATTACTATAGTTGATGGAGAAACTACAACAACAAGAAAAACTACTTATAGAAAAGTAGAAGATATTCTAAAAGAGCTTAATATTACTTTAGGATCTGAAGATAAAGTAACTCCAGAATTAAGCAGCGAAGTAGCAGAAGTAGATACTATTAAAATCACAAGAAATAGTACAACTACAGAAACAAGAAAAGAAGCTGTAAAATTCGAAACTAAAGAAGAAAAAGACGATACTAAATATGTAGACGAAAAAGTTACTAAAGTTGAAGGTAAAGACGGAGAAAAAGAAGTTACTTACAACGTAGTAAGAGAAAATGGTAAAGAAGTATCTAAAACAGTTGTTTCTGAAAAAGTTTTAACAGGAGCAACAGCAAAAGTAGTAGTTGTTGGAACTAAACAACGTCCAGCTAGCCAAATGGTGAAAACAGCAGGTGGAACAGTAGCGTTAGCAAACGGAAATACTGCTGGAGCAACAGGTGCAGCGGCAGCTCAAGAAATGGCTCGTCGTACAGGAGTACCAGCATCTACTTGGGAATACATCATTGCTCGTGAATCAAATGGTCAACCAGGTGCAAGAAATGCATCAGGAGCAAGCGGATTATTCCAAACAATGCCAGGATGGGGATCAACAGCAACAGTTGAAGACCAAATCAACGCAGCAACTCGTGCATATCAAGCACAAGGTTTATCTGCTTGGGGAATGTAATATAAAATAAAAACTCTCGAAAAGATTTTCGGGAGTTTTTTAATTATAAGATTGTAAGAAAAATAACTCTTAGAAAGTAGCTAATAAGAAAATCACAAATTCTAAGAGATTGTTTATTCTATATTCTTTTCTCAACTGCCTTATATAGTAAGAATGATGCAACTGAACATATAAGAATAGCTATTGCACTAGAATAGAAAATATTACCAATTCCAACTAGAGGCGAGACAATTCCACCTAAGAAGAATGGAACAAAACCTGATAGGGCAGATGCACTACCAGCACGTTCGCGCTCTAAACTCATGGCTAAAGCCCCACCTACAGGTAAGATAAAACCTAATCCTAAAAGAAGTAAAAAGAAACCAATCTCAACAAAAATAAATGGTAGTGTCAGAGTAAGAACGATGGTTAAATAAATACTTACTAAAAGCATAATAGATAAACCTAAAGTCATGCTCGTTTTTTCTCTAAAATTTGTAGTGCTTTTACTTCCTAAAACTAAAGCTAAACCATTAAGTCCAAAACATAAACTATATGCAAACGAAGATAAATTGTAATGGACTTGTAGAATAAAAGGAGAAGCAGCGATATAAGCAAACATAGCTGACATAGCCAAACCTTGAATCATAACAAGCATAAAGAATAGTTTGTTTTTAGCTACTGCTACAATAGATGAATATGTTTTTAGAACAGGGACATCAAGACGCTTTTCTTTTTTTAATGATTCATTAAATTTCACGGATGTAATAATTAAAGGTGCACCTATAAGTGCTAAGGTAACAAAAATCCCACGCCAGTCAGTAAATTGTAGCAACAAGCTACCGATAACCGGAGATAAAATTGGAGCAAGACCATTTACCGCCATAAGCAAAGCGAAAAACTCTGCCATTTCGCGCCCTCTATAAAGATCGGTAGAAACTGCTCTTGAGATAACTAAAGCCCCAGCAGATGCAAGCCCTTGGATAAGTCTAAGGATTGCCATTAAATATATATTAGGTGAAAAAATAATGGCAACTGTGCTGATTAGATAAACAATAAGGCTGATTAATAGTGGTTTTTTTCTTCCATATTTATCGCTAATAGGCCCGATAAGTAACTGTCCTAAGGCCAAACCAACCATACTTCCTGTAAGTGTAAGTTGAACCGTAGAGGTATTAGCTCCAAAATATTCCCCCATAAATGGTAAAGCTGGTAAATATAAATCTGTAACGAATGGCCCAAATGCCGATAGAGTTCCTAAAAATAAAACTAGGAACAATTTTGAATTTTTTCTATTTGTCATTACGACTCCTTTCTTTTTTGAGAATACTAACGATTATAGCACAAAAAAATTTTTTGTGTAAGTTTTTTTTTAGCGTATTTAAGAAAATTTTTTGAGCAATAAAAATAAGAGTATAAAATAGAATTTCAATTTTATCGAGTGTTTTCGATATGATTTTAAAAAACTAGATTATACTCTTATTTTATTTTGAAATCAACACTGTCAATTTTAGCGATTAGTTTATTATTTATAAACCAAATTAGTGAGCCTACATAAATAACGTAAGTAAACATAAGTAAGCTTGCAGTAGTGAAGATACGATGGTTTTTAAAGAATAAAAAGTTTAGCAGTAAAACAGTGCAATAGATTATAAAAACAATTAAAAGTTTTAGTTTGCTTTTTTTTATCCAATTAGTATATTTAGTTAGCAACTCTAATCTTTTGTTTTCTTCATTTGTTGCCATTATATTCTCCTTATAAAATAATATCTAAATTATAACAAAAGAAAAAAGTTAATCAGAGTTGTTATATTTTCATAAATTACTGGAATCATCTAGAATAATATGCAGATTTAAAATATCTGCATATTATTCTTTCTTTTCTTCACTATTAATGTACTCCGGAAATTTCGAGTCTATTTCTTTTTTCATTTGCTCTAGATTATCAGTAAATTCTTTTATCTTTTCAACAATATGAGATACAATTTCTCTCTCAACATCATTTTTTATACTATTAATTTCTTCTTTTGTAGGTATTTTAATTTTTTGAATATCATCAATTTCATAAATTTTGTTAAATAAATCGAGCAAGTTTTGTTTAGATAATTCTTCAGGTTTAATATCTTCTGAGTTAATACAGAAGTGACAAGAGTTATTAATCTTTAAGATTTTCATAAGTTTTTCCTTTCTCATTGTAAGATTTAATACTAGATTCCATAGCTTCAACAAATTTATTATAACTACTTTCTTCTTCCCCGTTAAGAGAATTAGTTATTCGAGTTGAACTAAATTCTCCAGACATAATAGAGTATTGTCCTTTGTCATTCTTAGAAGTAGCTACCAAGTAATCGGGTTTGAGTAATGCTCCGAGTGTAGAATTATGAGTAACTACAACAACCATGCTATTCTTAGCAAGATTTCTAAGTGCCGGATTTAATTCGTTTTCTATATATGCATTATCTAATGATGACTCTGGCTCATCAATTAAAATTACGTCTTTATTTTTGGCTTCATTTAATCTCAACATTAGAGCAAAACCAACAGCTTGACCACCTGATGCTGGAATTCCATCAGAGTCTAATAACTTGACTTCTTTTCTTATTAGATACTCAGCGAAGTTGGCTTCATTATAAAAAGACTTAGTTTTTAACGTTTTTAAAAAAGGGATAAAATTGCCTTTTTTATAAGCCACCATCAAATCGCTATAAACAGCATCCTTGGTTCCTATTTCTTGTCTAAACTGTTGTGCATTTTCATAAGGAGTTAGATTAACGCTAATTTGATAACCATGAATTTTTTCATTTTTCTGTTGAGAAGAAATAATTATTGTTTTTAAAAACTGATTAATTCTCAATTCTAACTGTTTATTGAAAATAATTTCATTTAAACTAATATGATTAGGTGTTTGTAATCCTGTTTTATTAGAAACTATTGTATCAATACCTCTTTTTATAGAGTTTATTTTTTCTTTTAATTTATTTTGTAGAAGAAGATCTATATATTTTTTTCTAAGTTCCATATAGACATTGATAAAAAGTATTTTTTTTTCATTTCCATTATCAAGTAGAGTCCAGATTTCTTTTTTATCAATAACATTTTTGATGTTATTAAGTGAGTCATGTATGTAAGATAAAGTGGGAGTTTCGAATCGAGCTTCTTTAAATAGTTTGTATTTATTTCCTGAGAGGCTTCTTGCTGAACTTCTAGCAGATGCTTTTACACTCTTGAGATAATCATCAATCTTAGATGACCCTTCATCCAAGTTGTCTTTTTTTAAATAAGTAGTAATAACTTCAAATTTTTGTTTATATTTATCTTTCCATTCTTGAAGAACTATACGACCTTGTTCTTTTCTTTGTTTTTCGATATACTCTTCTGCTCTAGAGGTTTCAAATTGTTTAATTTCATAATAGTCTTTAGTGTCATATCTATCTTTAATTTCGTTTAAGAAGTGAGTCTTTCCGGTTCCTCTCTTTCCTACAACTAAATTTAATCCTGTTGAGAGTTTCACACCATTAACTTCATTGACGTCTTTAAGATTTTCTCTAGTAATGCTAATCTTATTTCTATCTTTCAAGCAGTTTTTAATGTCTTCGAATCTACAAGAATCCAATTGTAGATAAGTGTTTTTATCCTTTAATTTTTCAATATCATTTCTAGAGTTAGATTCTTGTTCTGTAGCATGAGCATCACTAAATAAGCAGGGAGTTAATTTTTCAAGATTGTTTTTAATAACATGAAATTTAAATTGATTTGAGACACCTCCAACGCTAACAACATCTTTTAATTCTGTAGGAATGTGCTTTACATCCTTACTTTTCCCGAGATCAAAGATGTAAATACCATTTCTCCAACAAGATAACATATTACATAAGTCTGCGCTGGTTATACAATCATTTTGTGTTGTATGAATATCTTTTAATTTGTTAGAAAAACTTTCTAAGTTATTGGCATCTTCTTTTGGGAAAACAATATTTACATGACCGATATCTAAGGTTAATTCAATTCCAGGATAAACATCAATCCCTTTTAAGTGATTAGAAATTTCTTTGAAATTGCTGTTATCAAATAAATCATGATTAGTAATTGCTATAGCATCAAGTTTAGCTTCGTTTACATACCGTTTTAACCAATCCATTGAGAACTCAAATTGAGAATCTTTTATACTAGGAATAGTATGAATATGAAAATCAATTTTTTTAACCATAATGTGTATCCCTTTCTTTTAATAGAGTATAAAATTGCTAGTCTTTATTTATTGATTTTATCAATAAATAGTTATAATTAAATGTTGTGATATAGGTTGATTATTAATTTCCTATTTCTTACAGCTTAGAAGTAAGAGGTAAGAAATAGGATAATCACAATATTAACAAAACTATAGAATAAGGTGGAGTAGTTTAAGAACTACTTATTTGTTTAGGATAAGCCATTCAATAAATCCAATCAGACTTCGTGTTTATTATAACAAAAGAAAAATAAAGGTGCAAATAAAAATAGATAAAATATTTTTATAGTATGGTTCCAAATAGTTTATTGGTATTGCTAGAATATAAAGATATATGGTATAATTAAATTGCCATATTATACACAATAGGAGGAAATATGTCTTATACAAGAGATGGTATTTTTGAAAAAATTATAGAAAAATTACCTACTTTAAAAATTCACGAAAGACGAGAAAAAGATAATAGTATATTTATTTTAGAATATAATAATCGTCGAGCAAAGATTGATATAGATAGCTTTATAAGGAAGCTAGGTGATAAAAAAAGTGAAAAAAGTGATACAAAGGTAGAAGAATTTATTTATTATATTGTGAATAATTTTACAGCTCAAGATAATGTATCTTTAGACGATATTACAAAGGAAGAGTTGGTAGATAAGGTTTATCCCGTTGTTCGCTCAACAGGATTTAATAAAGATAACAAGCAACATCTTGTAAAATATCCGCATACAAATGAGACGGATATTTATCTAGCTTATGATTTTAGTAAAGGGTATAAGCTTCTAGATAAGACTGTTCTAGAGAAACTTTCGTTATCATTAGATGAAGTTTTTGAATTTGCTAAAAGAAATCTAGAGAACTTGCCGCTAAAATATAATCTAGATGAAGTAGAAGGAAATAAATTTTATTTTCTAAACGCTAAAGATGGCTATGATGGAGCACGAGTTATTGATAAAAACATTTTAGATTATTTTTATAAAAAAATTGGAGAGCCATATTATTTAGGGTTACCTCATCAGGATGTTCTTATTATAGCGGATATAAAAAATAAAAAGGGGCTGGAAATTCTGCAAAAAATGATGGTTCATTTCTTTACAGAAGGTACAGTACCGATAACAACAATTACATTCAAATATGATGGTGAAAAGTTAGAAAGTTATTTTATTTTTGTTGAATAAAGCGACTAAAATTTAAAATAGTATAGGAGAACGATTATGTTATTTTTTTACAATAAGAAAATGCTAGGAGAAACATTATTAATTACTATTCAAAATAGTGAAGAGGTTACTTATGAAGATAAGAAAAATATCACTCTTATTAAGGATAATAATGGAGTATTAGTAGGATTAAATATTTTTAATGTTGAAAATTTGAAACTTGAAGGCGAAGGAAGTATCGAATTATCTGATGAACAAAAAGAGATTTTGAGCAAACGTCTAGAAAAGAATGGTATCAAAATAGATTTAGAGGGTAATAACGATGATTACTTCGTAGTAGGGGAAGTTCTTACTTGTGAAAAGCATCCAGATGCAGATAAACTGAAAGTAACAACAGTAAATGTAGGAGAAGAAACTTTACAAATTGTTTGTGGAGCACCTAATGTAGAAGCTGGACAAAAAGTCGTAGTAGCTCTTAGTGGAGCGATGATGCCGAGTGGATTACTTATTAAACCGTCAAAACTACGTGGTGTAGATTCTAACGGTATGCTTTGTTCAAAACGTGAATTAGGTTTACCTCAAGAAGAAGTAAGAGGTATTTTAGTATTAGATGTAGATACTAAAGCAGGTACTAAATTAAAAGAATTGAATTTAAAATAATTTAGAAGTAGGAGGTGTAACTATGGTTAATTGGAAAAAATGGTTTTTAGAAGAAGATGAAGATGAAATTTATAAAGCTGAAGAAGAGCGAAGAGATAAAAAAGAAAAACGTGTTGCTTCAACTAAAGAGAGTGATTTTGATATAGAAGAATTTGAAGAAGAATTGAGTGTAGACAAAAAAGAAGCTAGAAAATACGAAGAAGAAATTGATTTAGATGAATACAGTGTCCCAGATGATTTTGATATAGAATTTATTGAAGAAGATTTACCACCGCAAAAATATCAAAAAGAGAAAAACAATGGTGGATTAATCGGGAGAATAAAAGGTTTATTCTCTAGTGCGAATGATAAACAATTTTCAGATGATGATTTCGAAGAAGATGATGAAGCAGAAGATTATAAAACCTATTTAGAACGTCAAAGACGTGAAGAACAGTTAGGAAAAGAAGAAAATTACACTATAGTAGAAGACTTTGATGAAGTAGAAGAAGATGAAGAGTACGAAGAAAAACCACAAGGATTTTTCAACCGATTAAAAGAACGTTTATTTAGTGTAAGTGAAGAAGATATAGAAAAAGAAGAATTGGATGCTATACTTGATGACTTGGAAGATGAATCAACTTCTGGCAACTTCGTAGAAGAAATTGATGAAAGATTTGAGAGAACTGAACAACAAGATTTTTCAGAGCGAGTTCGTAATGAGGAAGTTACGGATGTTGAATTTGAAGAAATAGATTTATCAGAATATGAAGAAGGTCTAGAAAAAGAAGAAAAACCTGAAAATACTACTAGTCTAACAGATGCATTAAAAGAACTAGGAGTAGCAAACTCTGAGATAAAAGACGTTGATATTTTTGGAGATAAATCAGAAAGAAGAACTCATCCAACCCTTGCAGCTGTTCGAACAAAGAGATTAAAACAAGATTATAAGATGGATACTTTAGGAACAGATGTGGCTTTAGAAAAAGACCATAGTGATCTGAAAAATGAAATAGCTAAAGCTTATGAACCAAAAGAATCATCTGCTGAACAAGATTCAGAAGCTAGAGAAACTAAAAATAAAGATGCACGTGTTGAATTAAACGAAAACTTCAATAAATTAGAAAGACGCAAAGATAAAATACAAAAAGACAATGTATTATATAAACAAGATAAAGAATTAGATGAACTTTTTGAAGAGATTAAAGTTAAAGAAGAAGAAAGTCATCAAAGATCTGTACCGGAATTAGAAGTTCGTGCTGTAGATGCAGAAGGCGAACGTCGTGAAAAAGTTAAATATACAACTGTTGATGATATTTTAGAAGGAAATGATGATCTTTTTGAAGATGATATAGATAGAACTAGTAAAAAGCTAGTAGGTGAGCGTTTTGATGAAAATATTAAAGCGACAAAAGAGGTAGAAGATTTTAGAAAAGACTTGTATGAAGGTAGAAGAGTAGAAACAGCAGAAAAAACAGCCTTAGACGAGCTTATCGAAGCAGAGGATATTGATATTTTCAAAAAAGAAGAGACTTTACCTGAAATAGAAAAATTAAACACAAATCTAAAAGAGTTCAGGGAAGAAAACTATGTAGAAGATTTTGAAGAAGATATTGATTTAGTGGAAAAAGCTGCACGTATAGAAGATATCGAAGTAGAAGACTATGATGAAATAAAAGAACATAAAAAAGATATCCTAGAAGGGTATAGCGACTATCATTTAGATGAAAATGAGATTATTGAACTTGAAGAACAAAATCATTTAGATGAAACAGCAACAGACGTAGATATTGACAGATTATTAGCGGATATTTCTCCTCGTAATAAGGTAAAAGTACCAAATAATGATATCGATAAGTTTGTTGATGAAAAAGTTGAACCGGTTGAAGTTGCAGCTCAAAGAGCTGAGAAACATCTAGAAGAAGATGAAGTAGTTGAAGTAGCTGAAACGCAAGAAGAGGAAATAGGTATTGACTATACTGAAAAACTTTATACAGATGATGTTTTTGATTATTTTGATAAAGGTAATGGAAGAAAACTAGGTGAGTACAAAACGATAGACCATGGTTATAGACCTGTAAGCAAAGAAAAAATAGAGAATAACCAACGCATCTTAGATGCAATCTTTGAGAAGTATTCTAGTAATGGTATAGCAACAAATAAATCGGTAACTGCTAAAACTATGGAAACAAGCACTATTACGCCAAAACTTAGAAATGTAGGGAAGTTTAAACCAACTCCAGTTTATTCATCAGTTTACGGTTCTGGACCACGTAAAGATGTAGAAGTTAAATCTGCAGCTAAACCAATAAAAGAAGCGGGTTTATCAGATAAAAAAAGCGTTCCTGTGAAAAAAACTGCAGAACCAAAAAACAAAAAGAAGTCAGAAGCTAAGGTAGGAAAAAATGAGCAAGCAAGTGCTGATATTTATAAAGAAATAGCTTCTCAAGAAGAAACTGTATGGAATATTGGCTCTGCTAAAAGAGTGCCTAAAAGCAAAATAAAAACAAAAAAAGATAAAAAGTAATTTAATATTTTTCAATTAACCAAAAAACACCAACCGTAAGAATATAATATTACGGTTGGTGTTTTTTATGCTATGTATTTAGTATTTTTCTAATATTTCTGCTCTAACTGCAGAGATTAAATATAGCGAACCTGTAATTAAAAGTACTTCATCACTTTTTAAATTAGGAATAAGCTTAGAAAGAGCTAGTTCATAATTTTCATATTCAGTAACAAATGTATCATTAAAACTACGAACAAGATTATCCAAGTTCGATTCTTTGATTTCAATAGGAACTTTAGTTGCAGAAAACACAGCGGGGATAGTTTTTAACTTAGTCACCATATCTTTATAATCTTTATCCTCAAGGATACCTAACAAGATTTTTAGTTTTGGGAAGTTGTTAGCACTAAGGTAATTGACCAAGCTGCCAATACCATCATTGTTGTGGGCTCCGTCTAGTAGGATATTTGGACGAATCCATTCTAGGCGACCTGCCCAAGTAGACAAAGCTAAAGCAGAACTAATTGTTTTATCATCTATATCGATAATACCACGAGAGCGCAGATTAAAGATTGCTGCTAGTGCTAGGCATGCATTGTAAATTTGATGTTGACCAACCATTTTTGTTGTGTAGTCGATATTCCTGAAGCTAAACTTATTGCCATGAGCACCAATATCTTTTATTTCTATATTGTTTTCATCTAAAATAGAAAGTTTTGCATTTTTTTCTTTACAAATATTAGAAATAACATTTACAACACTATTATCAGCTGGATAGATAAGAATATTATCATTTTTTTGGATAATACCAGCCTTTTCGTAGGCGATTTTTTCAAAAGAATCACCTAGTATTGCAGTATGGTCTAATCCAATTTTTGTAATAATCGATAATAACTTTTCTTTAAAAATATTTGTTCCATCATAACGCCCACCAAGACCAACTTCCATAATAACAAAATCTGTTTTTTGATCTTTGAAATATAGCAGAGCAACTGCTGTAATAATTTCAAAGAAAGAGAGCTTATCGCTAGGGTCAGGATTATTTTCATCATAAACTTTAACAACTTCTTTATAGAGACGATATGCTTCTTTGTATGGAATAAAGTCATCGTTAATACGAATACGATCGTTAAAACTTAGCATGCCAGGACTAGAATAAAGACCAACGCGGTATTTAGTTTTCAGTACGTCTTTTATATAAGAACATGTAGAACCTTTTCCATTAGTCCCTGCGACATGGATAACTTTCAAGTCACGCTCAGGATTATTGAATAGAGCCAAAACATGCTTCATACGATGTAGACCAAGCTTCATTCCAGTGCGCTCTATTTTATAAGAAGCGGTAATAAGAAATTCTTCACAGACGCATTCCAGTGCGAAGTTAGTAAACTCATCTTGAGGAAATGTTTCTAGTTTATCGATAATATTTTCTAGGTTTTGTTCTTCTAATAATTCTAAAATATTGTAATTATCTACTAAATTATTTTTTGTTAAAAAGTTTTCAATTTTATTTTTACATTTTAAATTCATAATAACTTAACTCCTAAGAAGACTATATCTCCTGATTTTATACATTTAATTCTATAATGTTAAGCAGAAAAAGTAAATAGTAGAAAAAATAATTTTTAACTAAACTTTAGTTATAGTATAAAGTTTATGTAAAGTTCAGAATATATAATATAACTATAACAAGTTAATAATATTTTTTTCATAATATATGGCTCGTCAATTGACGAGCCGTTCTCCTTTTATTCCATATTTTTTGCGACTATAGCTCCTATTATGACAAAAGCTATTATTAGTATAGCTGCCATTAAAAATTCTAAACTCCAGATATTATTTAATTTCGAACCAAAATTTAGCCAAATTAATCGACTGGGAATAAGTCCGATAAGGTTAGCCATAAAATAATGTTTAAAAGAAATTCTAGTAAGGCCATAAGAATAACTAACAATGCTGTTTGGCAATATTGGTATAAGCCTGCAAATAATTAAAAAGGTAGCGAGTTTCTTGTCGTTTAGACTGAAAATTCTATTAAACTGTTTTAAGGTAAGACGTTTTTCTAAAAAATTTTCAATTTTATTTCTCGCAAAATACCTAGAAATAAGAAACATTATATTGGTGTAGATGATTGCGGCTATTATAGTTAAAACAGCACCTAGCTTAAATCCAAATAAAAGACCACCGATAACAGAAAAAATTCCAGGTGGGAACAGAAAGATAGGGAGAATAGATGCTAATAATAAAAATATTATAGGTGCACAATCACCAAATTGTTCAATAAAGTTTTGCATATTTTCTCCTTTAACTATAAATGTATTTTCAGGTTTTCCTATTCAAATAGTATAACATAAAGCATAGGAAAAGGTGAATATAATACTTTCCTAGAGCGTAACTGCGGAACAAGTATGAAAAGATAAAAACAAGTTTTAATCTAAACTAGAACTTGTTTTTTCAATAAATTTACTTGCGTATGTTATAATATATTTT
>ERZ773038.684-NODE-684-length-21093-cov-89.866812_pt1 | contig 21093 bp, 15 predicted proteins | sample MGYA00511665_ERZ773038 | MGnify/ENA primary metagenome ERZ773038 (study PRJEB29015, sample SAMEA2737966) | human oral metagenome | biome: human oral; feature: human-associated habitat; material: dental | place: China | collected 2028 ... | reverse complement strand
CCGGGTCGATCTCCTCGGGGCTGCGCCCCAGCATGAGCGCCACCTGCTCGACGACGACGCGGCGCACGAGCTCGGTGAGCTCGTCATCGCCCTGGGCCCGAGAGGCCACGGGACGACGATAGATGACGATACGGGAGGAGAGGCCGGCGCGCGGCCGCGCGGCGAAGCCCCGGCCGAGAACGACGCCGTGCTCCCATGGAGCGGGGTCGGAGGGAGGCACCTCCTCGACGGCGAACTGGATGGAGCCGACCTGCGGCCAGTGACGGGCGAGGTCATCAGCGGTGGAGACGACGAGCTCGTCGAAGCGCTCGGCGCGCGTACGCCACGCCGGCAGGTGCGGGGGCACGAGCGGACCACGCAGGCCGCGCCCGTGACGGTCCCGGCGGCGGGCGGAGGCGGGCACGGGAACCGGGGCGCGGTGGGAGGAACGAGGCACGACTTCAGCCTAGACGAACGGCCGGGAATGCCCGCCTCGCCTCTCCGCCCGTCGACGACCCGGTTGATCCGGTTGATCTCCTCAGTGCAGGAGCAGATGACTCTCGGCCAGGGCCGTGGAATCGGCCACGGCAGGCACGGCCGCGATGAGGGTGCCGGCGGCGTTCCCACTGACCTTCGCGGTCACCACCGCCGCCGCGGTGACCTCCTGAGAGGCGGAACCGGCGATCGTCAGCGCTGCGACCTCGGCCGGCACCTCCGGCGTTACGGTGCTGCCGGCGGGCACGTCCACCTCCTGCGTCCAGGCGCCGTCGGCGGAGGCCAGGGTCACGGCGGCGGGCTCCTGCCCGGAGTTGGTGAGCACCAGGCTGCTGGTCAGTCCCTCTCCGCGGGGCAGGGCGATGGAACCGGCCTCGCCGGCGGCGGGCGTCGCCGCCTGCAACCAGGCGACGTCGTGAAGCAGGGCGCCTGAGCGCTCGGGATACTCCCCGGCACTGCGGACGAGCCGGACGCCGGCCGCCACCGGCGAATCAGAGCTGACGCGCACGCCATACTCCCCTGCGGGCACACCGCTGAGGGACACATCGAACACCGCGCCCGGATCCACTGCCACCGAATCCGCACCCGGCAGACTCTGCTCGCCATCCGAACCGATCATCGAGATCGAGACGGTCGCGGTCTCACTGCCGGGATTGACGAGGCGCACGGCCGGCGCGTCCGAGGAGTCGGGCGCCCCGGCAGCGGCATCGGGAGCAGTCTCGCCCTGATCTGCCGCATCGACCAAGGCGACACCGGGAATGGTCAGATCCGTGGCGGGCGCTGCTCCCCCGGTCAGGACCTCGGTACCTGCAGCGGTTTCGCCGTCAAGGGACTCGGTGACCAGCGCGGGCACGAGCGTGCCACCCACCGCCTCAAGACTCAGCGCCAGGCGCGGATCCGTGCCTGCCGCCTCCAGGAGGACCCCCATGGTCTTGCCCGGGGGCACGACCACCTGGCCGTCCGAGGGCAGGGAGATCTCCCCAACGGAGCCGTAGAGGTGAACGGTGGCCGTCACGGAGGTGGTTCCGGGATTGGTCAGGCGCAGCTCCGCCGAGGAGCCGAGCGCGGTCGATCCGCCCACGATCCAGGAGATGGCCTCGGGAGGCGTGCAGGGGGCCGCGGCGAGCCCGCGCAGGTCGCCGTCGGCGCTCAGCGTGGTCGTCACGCCCACGGCGCCGATGGGCTTCTCGCCATTCGGGTCGACGGTCAGCATTCCGCCGGTGGCCTCGGTCAGGGAGGTCACCGGCTTGGTCAACGACTCCCCCTTGTAGGCCAGGGAGGACCGCTCATCAAGACTGGTCAGTGTCGTGGTGGAGGTCGTCTCGCCGACGGACACCGCGCCCAGAGTGTTGTTGGGGGCGGCGTGGCAGCTGTAGACGGCCTCTCCGGCCGGCGCGGGAACGTCCGCGGCGGTCACTGGGATGCTCTGGTTAGCGGGGAGGCGGCCGCCCGCCCAGGTCAGGCCGGCCATGCTGACCGCCAGGACGGTGGAGACGATCAGGGCGATGGCGCGCCCGAGAAGCCTGCGCCATCGCGGGGATCGATCGGGGGGCGCAACGGGTACGGACTGATCGGTGGAGGAGGTGGAGGAGACTGTGCGGGTCATGCGATAGTCCTCCTGCGTCGCAGAGGCAGGGCGGCGAGCACCGTGATGGCCCAGGCCGCCCAGATGAGGCGGGCCGCAACGGTACCGGCAGTGGATTGATGGGAGACGACCAGCTCCCCTCCGCCCGGCGGCATGGAGAAGGCCTGCCGCCAGCTGCCGGTGGCGTCCTGAACGTCGATCGGGTCGAGAGGCGAGTCATTCAGTTTCGCGGACCATCCCGCATCGGCGCGCTCGGCCAGAACGACGGTACGACTCTGCCCATCGGTGGCGGCGGGGACGTCTGCAGTCACCACCGTACCGGCGTCCGCGGAGGTGGCCAGAGTGGTGGCGGTGCCATCGGCGTCCACCAGAGTGGCGCGGGCGGCCTCGGTGGCCCCGCTCGGGCCGACGCGCCAGGAGGTGCCCGCAGCAGTCCGGGTGAGCTGATCGAGCCCAGGGGTGGATTCCAGGCCGGCACGGGCCAACGCGGTGGCCTCGTCCCCGGGAGCATCGGCCAGCAGGACGACGGCGATGCCATGGGCGGCCAAGTCGTCGGCGGCATGCTCATCCTGCCCCGCGGTGGCACGGGTGACGATGTCGGCCAACTCGACGTCGGCGGGATCGGTGGGTTCCAGGCTCAGCGTCTTTCCGGCAGGAGCGGGACTGGTCGCCGCCGACGGGTCCGCGTCGCCGGCGGCCTCGGGAAGACGGCTGCGAAGCTGCGGTGCCAGGACGTCGGGAACGACATCCGTCAGTTGAGTACCCGCTCCACGCCATGTGCGCACGGCCAGCCCCTCAGGGGTGGAGGACAGGGCGAGCACGCGACCGGCGCTGGCCGAGCGCTGAATCTCCTTCGCGATGACGGGCACCCGTTGGACGCCCGGCTGCAGAGCCATGACAGTGGCGTCAGCGCCGAGGCCCGTGGATGTGTGCGCGGTCCACGCCCAGCCGGCACCGACGGCCAGCGGGACGACGAGCCCGACGAGGGTGACCGCGGTCAGGACGAAGCGACGCCATACGGCTTCATGGGTGTCATGCCGGACGAGGCCGGCACGGATGCCGTCAGCGCCGGCCAGGCCGGCCGCGAGCAGCCCGGCGGTGAGCAGTGTGATGCCCGTTCCCGCCCATCCGGTCACGGTCACCGATCCGGTCCCATCGGGCAGGGTGCCGATAGCGGTGGTCGCGCGCACAGCGAGAAGCGCAAGGCCGAGGCCGCCCAGGGCGCCGAGCGCGCCGGCCCTGGCGCGGTGCCCGCGCCGCCCCGTGGCGAGCAGCCCGCACAGCGCGGTGACGGGCAGGATCGCCAGCATCGCCTTGGAAACCAGCACGAGGGTCGGGTTGGCAATGAGCGCGGTGATGTCCACGGGCATGCCCAGGAGGGTGTCGATGGCTGAGGGCGCCGGAACCGCCACGGGCCCGCCGGCGTCGGCGAGCAGATAACGCAGCCCGGCCGTGGGGCCTTCCGCCGAGGCCAGACGCGCGGCCCGCCACCATGCCGGCGCCGCAGTGGCGACCACGGGCAGAAGGGTCAGGACGAGCCGCAGAGCCGACCGGCGCAGCATCACCATGAGAACGAGCAGGCAGCCGACCACAACTGCTGCTGTGCTCGGTGCGGCGGCGACGATGAGAGTCAGGAATATCCCGGCCACCGCAGCGGCTGTCGGCGAGCCGGGGCCGTAGCTCTCGGTGGCCGCAGTGGCTGCAGTGCCCGCAGCACCGCGGCCATCCCCCACCGACGACCCCACCGACCCCAGCGGCCCGGTAGCCCCTGTAGTTCCAGTAGCCCACGCGGTGCTGTCACCATCGCCGTCATCGTCATTCGAGTCGCCGGAGCCATGGGATTCATCTCCCGGCGTGACCGAGGAGCTGTCAGCCGCCTCGGAGGCCTGCTCATCGACCTCGTCGTCCTGAGAGGCGGCAGCGCCGAACTCGGCATCGTTGTCCTCAACGATCCGGGCCAGCGCGATAGCGCGCTCGCGCGGGACCGCCGCGGCGTTCGACGCCTCGTCTCCAGGCTCGCCCGAGTCGTCCGAGTCATCCGAGTCATCCGAGTTAGTCGAGCCGCGCGAATCACCATCCGCGCGGGTGTCAGAAGCGGGCTCGGAACCATTTCCGCCCTCGGCCGCCTGATCGGCGTCGACACCATCAACGGCAGCGGCATCACCGGTATCGCCAGCGCCGTCAGTACTGTCAGCGCTGTCAGCGCTGTCAGCGCTGTCAGTGCCGTCGTCATCGTCATCGGCGAGCGCGGCGAGGTCCTCGATGCGCTCCGAGGAGAAGCGGTCGAGGTCCGCCTTCTCAGTCTCAGTCGCGTGGTGCGCATCGACCATGCCTGAGAGCACGACGTCACGACGATCGGCTCCGACCGCGCGTGCGAGCGCGGTCAATGCCCAGGGCAGAGTGAGATGGACCAGCACGGCGGTGAGCCGGCCCTGACCGACGGCCAGCAGGAGAGCGGGGGCCAGCGCCCAGGTCAGTGCCGCCCATGCGCGCAGGCTCGTGCGCCGGGTCACGGTTCCCGCGGCGAACCAGGCTCCCAGAGCGGCCAGAGGCACCGCCGCCAGAAACAGCAGGCGGACCAGGCCGTCTCCATCGAGCCCGACATGCCCCGCCACGGCGACGGGCAGGGCGAGCAGTGCCAGAAGCGGATTGGCGACGGCGGTGTACCCGTCGCTGGAAGCGGCCCACGTGGCCCAGGCGGCGCTCCACAGGCTTCGCCCGGTGGCAGTCAGACCGACAGTGGCGCCGCCCGTGACGGTGCCGGTGACCAGCAGGGAGCTCAGACCGACTCCCGCTACGACGACGGCCACCAGCAGGACGCCGGCCAGAACGATGCGACGGCGGCGGGCCAGCGCTGCGAGCTCGCGCAGCTCCAATTCGCTGGGAGCAGCGGCGCGCGCAACGCGTTCGCGCTCCTGGCGGAGGCGATCCCGGCGCACCGAGCGAATGTCGGAGGCATCGACGTAGAGACGGGTCAGGACCGAGCGGCGCACGGTGGCGTGGGCCGCCAAGCGCTTGCGGCCTCGCCTGACGGCACCGCCGCGGCTCGCGACGGCCAGAGCGGCCCCCAGCTCGGCACGGGCAAGGGGCGGGGATTTGGTCAGCAATCGCGCCCCGGCACGGACGATTCCCAGGACGAGGAACCAGATCAGAAGCAGGGCGATGGGCCGGTGGGAGAAAGTCGCCCAAGCGGTCAGCTGAGCGGTGCGGCGCGCGCGGAAGGAGCGGTCCGGGTCGGGATCGTCTGCGTGCACCTGCGGAGCCGAGGGCTGCTCTCCCACGGCGGAGCGCCTGGAAGCGCTTCTCTGAGAGGGGCGCAGCCCCAAGTAGCTGGCGCGACGGTGCTGAATGACGGCCTGCGAAACGACGACGACGCGGTGCCCGGCCAGTCGAATCGCTCGTGACAGCTCAAGACCGTCGTTGAAGACGGGGAACTCCGGCGAGGTGCCATCAAGTTCATCCCACACGGCGCGATCGACGAGGGCGCCGGCGGTACCGACCGCCAGGACATCGGAGCGGTCGTCGTGCTGCCCCTGATCGATCTCGCCCGCCACAACGTCATTGGACCGGCGCGCAGACGCGGTGGTGCGCAGCCCCACCTCGAGAAGCTGCTCGGGATCGTCCCAATCGACTTGCTTGGGCCCGACCAGTGCGGCGGATCGCGCCTCCGCAACCGCCGAGAGAAGAGCCTCGAGGCAGCCCGGAGCCGGTGCGACGTCATCGTGGAGCAGCCACAGCCAGCCCTCGGCCCCCATGTTCTGCCCATTCTGCCCACCGGTCCTGCCAGAGGCCCGGCTCTTGGAGTCGGCTTCGTCGTATGAGCGCTTCGGGCGGTTCGAACGGGCGGCGTCCCGCCGCTTCCCGGAGGAGGGCGAGAGCCTTCGCGAACTGGACCCGGCGGGTCCGGTGAGTTCGGCGTACAGGGCCAGACCACGACGTACTGCCTCGCCGAAGCCTCTGGCGTCGGGGGCGCGCACAACACGGACCCGTGTGCGCGCCCCGAGAGCCGAGGCGGCTATGATCTCCTCGACTGGAGTGCCATCGCCCAGACCGTTGTGACGGGAGGCGACGTCCACCACGATCGTGGCCTCCGGGGCGACGGTCTGACGGGCGACGGCTCTCAGGGTTCGGCGCAGGTACGGAGTGACTCCAGCGGTGACGACGACTGCGAGCGCCTCAGCCCCGCCGGCGCGGGCAGGCGGGGCACCGAGACCCTCCGAACTCATACGGCGCGACGCTTGAGCTTGCGACGCTCCCGCTCAGACAGACCGCCCCAGATGCCGAAACGCTCGTCGTTGGCCAGTGCGTACTCGAGGCACTCCTCGCGGACCTCGCAGGTGGCGCACACGCGCTTGGCCTCACGCGTCGAGCCACCCTTCTCGGGGAAGAACGCCTCGGGATCGGTCTGTGCACACAGAGCGCGCTCCTGCCACGCGAGCGGACCCTCGTCAACCTCGTCACCGCCGAAGAGGAACAGCAGGGTCTGGTCGTCGGCTTCGTCGGTGCGCGCGAGCGGACCCTCGCCGAGAATGTTCCACACGTTGGCTTCCCTTCAGGTCAGGGGCAGGTAACTACGAATGAATTACACGGGTGTGAGCAAAGAGAGTCAAGCTGGCGAGGGATATGTCACCCAATCGTGACCATCGGCGGTATTCCAACGAAAAGTCCATGTAACGGAACGATAACAGGACCCTTGGAGTCAGGATTTTGAGGGTTCCTCTACACACCCCTCGAAGAGCCTCGAGATTGGCACCCGATCGAGCTCGACACAGCTCCGGCACAGCCCCGACTTGGGCCCGACAAGGACCCGACACAGGCCCCCTCACCCCCTCGCCGACACCCGCCGGCCCCACCGTCACCCCCTGCCGCGCACCCCTGCGGAACAGCGGTGCGAGACCGTGGCGCGACCGCTTGAACCACCCCCGTTTTTTGCTTGAATCTCCCCATGAACGACGCGCTCGCCCGGGTTCTGCCCTCCGCAGCCGACTCTTCGCGCCCATGGCTGACGTGGTACTCGCCCGATGAGCGCATCGAGCTGACCGGGCACGTTCTGAGCATGTGGCACGCCAAATGCGCAGGTTTCCTCACCGCCGAGGCCGGACCCGGCGCTCGCGTGCACCTGGGGATGACTCCGCACTGGCGAACGGTGACGTGGTGCGCGGGCGCATGGCTAGCCGGCGCCACGCCAGTCCTGCTCGACAGCGGCGATTCATTTGTAGAAAACCTACTAGATGAGCCCCCCAGCATCTCGGTCGCATTCAGGATTCATTGGTTGTTTCCCTCAGCGGACGTTCAGGTACTTGTGACAATGGGGTCGCTCGCAACGCACTGGCCGACGCCCCTCCCGCCACTGACGCTCGACGGGATCGCCGATGTCATGCCCTTCTCCGACCACTTCCCGCCCGCTCCGACGGACGGCTCGGAGCCGGCACTCATCGTCCCCCAGAGGGACGGTCTGCGCACGACGAGCCGGGACGCACTGGTCGCCCCCGCCCAGAGCGATGCCGTCGAGAAGGCACTCGGGACAGGCGCTCGCGCCCTGCTGATCAGGGAGGAGACGGTCGAGCGAGCGATGCGCGGCGTGATGGCCGCCTGGCGGGCCGGACTCACGGCGGTACTGATATCCCCCGACGCCGACGCCGCCCTGGTCTCCGCAGCAGCGCGCCAAGAGGGAATCCAAGAGAGCATCCACGAGTGAATCGCAGGGCCCCAGTAAGCCCGAGTAGACCCCAGTAAGTAGCCGAGAAGCACCGCGCTCACGCCGCACAGGTGCGCTCGCACCCTCCAGGCCCCTGAGAGAAGGACATCTAGGGAACATCCGCCTGGACGACGACCCCATCCCCCTCGACGGCCAGCACCCGCTCGTCGGCGCCGACGAACAGGGCCTGCCCGCGTTCGAGCTCGGCCTGACCGGCGGGAGTCGTGATCGTCGTCGCCCCCTCGAGCGCCAACGCGATCCGAGGCCCTCGCCCGGGAACCTGCACACAGCCATCGGCGGGAACGACCTCGGTCACGAGAAGCTCGAAGTCGTCCACGGGCGCGTAGTAGGCGCGGGTGGCCCGAGAGAGGTACTCCGGCGCCGGGCGCACCGGCGGGGCGGCCACATAATCCACGCAGGCGAGCATGGAGGGCACATCCACGTGCTTGGTCGTCAGCCCCGCACGCAGCACGTTGTCGGACGAGGCCATGATCTCCACGCCGAGCCCACTGATGTAGGCGTGCACGCTTCCCGCGGGAACGAAAAGGGCCTCGCCCGGCTGAAGCGTGACGGGGTTGAGCAGGAGCGCCGCCGCCACTCCAGGGTCGCCCGGAAAGGTTCGGGCCATCACCACGGCATTGGTGTCGGCGCGCCGGGACGGGGAGCCGCCCCGCTCGAGGCGCGCCACGATCTCGCAGACCAGTTCATCGATCTCAGCGGACGTGGGACGAGTCCCGGTGGACACGAGGTCGGAGAAGACCTGACGGATGCCGAATCGGGTCGGATTCAGACGCAGAGTGCGCCGCATGCGGTGGGCGAGCGCGGAATCAAGACCAGTCAGCACCTCGGCTGCCCGACGAGGGGCGCGGAATCCCGCAACGGCGTCGTAGCGGGTCAGAGCCAGCACCATCTCCGGCTTGTGGTTGGCGTCCTTGTAGGAGCGGTCGGGATCATCGAGCGCCAAGCCCGCCTCGTTCTCGCGCCGGAACCCCTCGATCGCCTGCTCCATGGAGGGATGAACCTGCAGCGACAGCGCCTGCTCGGGAGCGATGAGCTTGAGCAGGAAGGGCAACTGGGGGCCGAATCGCCTCACGACGTCCTCCCCCAGCAGTCGCTGCGGATCGGCAGCGATGAGGTCGGCCAGGGTGCCGGAGCCGTCCGCAAGGCCGGTAGGGCCCGAGGCGTGGGAGCCGTACCACTGCTCGGCCCAGGGGCGGTCGTCGGAGCGCTCGCCCAGCAGCTCGGGAATGGCGGCCGTCGAGCCCCAGTCATAGGACTGGCGCGCACCGATGAGTCGTTCCATACCAGGCACGCTAACCCATCACCCGCCACGCGCCCGGGACGCCGCCTCGACGGGCATCGACCGACATGAATCGTTATCGACCGCCATCCGCCCTCGTCGCCGCTCTCCACCCCTTCGCCTTCTCTCATCGCCCCTCATCACCGCACAACCGCACGACTGCATGACTGCGAAGGCGCACATGCGCCACACTGAGTGCATGCGAGGAATCATTCTGGCCGGGGGCTCCGGCACGCGACTCAACCCGATCACCCTGGGCGTCTCCAAGCAGCTCATGCCGGTCTACGACAAGCCGATGATCTACTACCCGCTGAGTACGCTCATGCTCGCAGGCATCCAGGACGTCCTGATCATCACCACCCCGCACGACGCCCCGAGCTTCCACCGGCTCCTGGGCGACGGCTCCCAGCTGGGCGTCAACCTGTCCTACACCGTCCAGGAGGTGCCCAACGGCCTGGCCCAGGCCTTCGTGCTCGGCGCGGACTTCATCGGCACCGAGAGCGCCGCCCTGATCCTGGGCGACAACATCTTCTACGGCCCCGGCATGGGCACTCAGCTGCGCCGTCACACGAGCCCCGACGGCGGCGTCGTCTACGCCTACCAGGTCGCCGACCCCACCGCCTACGGCGTCGTCGAGTTCGACGCCGACTTCAAGGCGATCTCGATCGAGGAGAAGCCGGCCCACCCCAAGTCGGACTATGCGGTGCCGGGCCTGTACTTCTACGACAACAACGTCGTCGGGATAGCGGCGGACCTGAGCCCCTCGGCCCGCGGAGAGTACGAGATCACCGACATCAACCGCGCCTACCTGGAGTCCGGGCGCCTGTCGGTCGAGATCCTCCCCCGCGGCACCGCCTGGCTCGATACGGGCACCTTCGACTCGCTCGCGGACGCGACCAGCTTCGTGCGCACAGTCGAGCACCGCCAGGGCCTCAACATCGGCTGCCCCGAGGAGGTCGCCTGGCGCATGGGGTTCATCGACGACGACGGCCTGCGCACTCGCGCCGAACCGCTCGCCAAGTCCGGTTACGGGACCTACCTCCTGGGACTGCTGGACCGCGGACGAGAATGACCCGACGGCCCATCGGCAGCAGCCAGTGATGCCCCCCACTTTTTGTTCACTTTTCTTTATTCGTTCGCTACCTTTGAACGAGCCCGATACCGAACAGAAAATGAACGGACATGGTGAAGCCGATGACAGGCACGCTCTCGCAGCCCCAGTTCGACGTCCTGTACGCCCTCCTGCGCGCGGACGCCCCGCTGACGCAGCGGCAGATTCAGGAATCCACCCGGATGTCGCTGGGCGGGGTCAATACCGCCGTGCGCATGTGCGAGGCCGCCGGGTACATCGACAAGCGGCGCATCACGCAGGCCGGACGGGAAGCACTGGAGCCCTACCGGGTCGACAACGCGGTCATCATGGCCGCGGGCCTTGCCCAGCGCTTCGCCCCGATCTCCTATGAGCGCCCCAAGGGCGCGCTGCGCGTGCGCGGCGAGGTTCTCATCGAGAGGCAGATCGAACAACTGCACGCGGCCGGCATCACCGACATCACGGTGATCGTCGGATACAAGAAGGAGTACTTCTTCCACCTGGCGGACCGCTTCGGAGCCAAGATCGTCGTCAACGACGACTACGTGACCCGGAACAACAACGGCTCGCTGTGGGTGGTGCGCGAATCCCTGGGCAACACCTACGTGTGCTCCTCGGACGACTACTTCACGTCCAACCCCTTCGACTCCCATGTCTATCAGGCCTACTACTCGGCCCAGTACGTCGAGGGGCCCACTCAGGAGTGGTGCATCACCACCGGCCCCGGCGGGCGGATCACCGGCGTGACGGTCGGCGGCCACGACGCCTGGACGATGCTGGGCCACGTCTACTTCGACCGCGCATTCTCAACCGGCTTCCGGCGCATTCTCGAAGAGGTCTACACCCTGCCCGAAACGGCGCCCAAGCTGTGGGAGCAGATCTACATCGAGCACGTCAAGGAGCTCGACATGGTCATCCGGCAGTACCCGGCGGGAGTGATCAACGAGTTCGACTCGCTCGACGAGGTCCGCGGCTTCGACCCCATGTTCGTGAACAACCTCGACTCCGAGATCTTCGAGAACATCGCCTCGGTCCTGGGATGCGGCAAGAACGATGTGCACGACTTCTACCCGCTCAAGCAGGGCATTACGAACCTCTCGTGCCATTTCACCGTGGGCGACGGGCAGTACGTCTACCGGCACCCGGGCATCGGCACGGACAAGATCGTGGATCGGAGCGCCGAGCTCGAGGCGCTGAACCTGGCCCGGGACCTCGGCATCGATCGCACGTTCATCACCGGTGACGCCGACAAGGGCTGGAAGATCTCCCGGTTCATTCCCGACTGCCGGAACCTGGACGCATCCCGCCCCGAGGAGCTCAAGCAGGCCATGCGCATGGACCGGAACCTGCACGAGTCCGGCAAGACCCTGGCCAGGAACTTCGACTTCGTCCAGGAGGGGGTGAAGTACGAGAAGATCCTCAAGAGCTACGGCCCTATTGACGTCCCCAGGTACTTCGAGCTGCGCGGCAAAGTCATGCGGCTCAAGGAGCTCGCCGACGCCGACGGCTTCGCCAAGGCCCCGAGTCACAACGACTTCTTCCACCTGAACTTCCTCGTCGATACCGACGGCCACCTCGATCTCATCGACTGGGAGTACGCCGGCATGTCCGACATCGCCAGCGACTTCGGCACCATGGTGGTGTGCGCCCAGCTGTCGCTCGAGCAGGGCGATGAGGCGCTGGAGTTCTACTTCGGCCGGACGCCCACGGAGCGCGAGCGCCGCCACTTCTGGTCCTACGTGGTGTTCGCCGGCTGGTGCTGGTACGTGTGGGCGCTCGCCAAGGAGGCCGAGGGCGACGACGTCGGCGAATGGCTCCTCATCTACTACCGCCACGCCGTGGACCACGTCGACCGCCTCCTGGCCGACTACACGGCGGCCTCGCAGCCCGCCACCGCCCCATCGCAATCCCTTTCGGAATGAGGAGCCCATCATGAAGTACGGAGTTCTCAGCGGCATGCTCTGGGGCGTCGACACCGTCGTGCTCAGCATGGCCCTCCTGCTGACGCCCTTCCTCGATTCGCCCAGCGCCTCCATCACCGGCGCGGCCCTCCACGACGCGTCCAGCGCCATCATCCTGCTGATCTACATGGGGATCCGTGGACGCCTGCGAGACACAGTGGCGGCGATCAGAACACGCAGTGGCAGGGCGGTCATGCTGGCCGCCCTGCTGGGCGGCCCGGTCGGCATGAGCGGCTACCTCATCGCCATCAACAACATCGGTCCGGGCTACACCGCGATCATCTCCTCGTTCTATCCCGCATTCGGCACGCTGCTCGCCTTCATCCTGCTCAAGGAGCGCATGCGTCCCGGCCAGATCATCGCCCTCCTGGTGGCGCTGGCGGCCGTGGCGGTGATCGGCTGGTCCTCTTCCAGCGAGACGACCACGGGCTCGCCGATCGTCGGGCTGCTCGGATCGCTGGCGTGCGTGGTCGGCTGGGGCTCGGAGGCGGTCCTCCTGGCCTGGGGCATGCGCGACGACACCGTCGACAACGAGACGGCGCTCCACATCCGCCAGACCACCTCGGGCCTGACCTACCTGATCATCGTCATCCCCGTCTCGGGCGCGCTCCACTTCGCCGCGGGCGCCACCATCTCGACGGCGACCGCTGTCATCGTCCTGGCAGCGCTCACTGGAGCGGCCTCTTATCTCTTCTACTACAAGGCCATCGACACCATTGGCGCCTCGCGCGGGATGGCGTTGAACATCTCCTACGCCGCCTGGGCCGTTATCTTCGCGCTGGTCCTGCAAGGAACCGTGCCGACCAGCCTGCAGGTCGTCTGCTGCATCGTCGCCCTGACTGGCACCGTCCTGGCGGCCTCCCCCGACTGGCGCGAGCTGCGACTCACCCGCCCGTCGGCCGGCAGGACCGCCGACGGCTTCTCGAAGAAGGCGGCCGAGCGACAGGACGACGGAACCGATCGGGATGCGGCGCTCCCGACCGCGGGCCCGCGCTCCTGAGAACGGATCACCGATGCATCGTCGAGTGACACCGGCCACCCGCATTGTCGCTAGGTCGCCTCAAGCGCCCCGTGAGAAAATGCGGGCCGGTGCCCCTCGACGTCGGGGCTGGTCGATCTCAAGGGGAGCCACGTATGACGACTGACGACAGCGCCGACCCGCAGATGCTGCACAGGGTTCACCTGCTGCTGACCAAGATGCTCGCGGAGTTCGACCGCGTGTGCCGGCAACTGGGAGTCTCCTACGCCGTCTACGGCGGAACGGCCATCGGCGCCGTGCGCCACAAGGGATTCATCCCCTGGGACGACGACATCGACGTCATGATGACGCGCAGCGACTACGAGCGCTTCCTCGCCGAGGCGCCCGAGAAACTCGGCGAGGAGTTCCGGGTGGACAACACCCGCACGATCCGCGACTACCCGTTCATGTTCTCCAAGCTGGTCCTCAAGGACACGCTGCTGATCCCCGAGTTCGCCAAGGACTCGACCTACCGCATGCCGATCTCCCTGGACATCCTGCCGGTGGACAACGCACCCGACTCCCCGAGCGCCTTCCGCGCCATGAGCCGGCGCACCTGGTTGTGGGGGCGCCTCCTGTTCCTGCGCGGAACACCGAGGCCCTACCTCATCGGGATCACGGGGGCGCGGCGGGCCGCGATCTACTCCGTGACCACGACCGTCCACTGGATCATGCGCTGCCTGGGCATCACCCCGAGGCTGCTCCAGTCCCGCTGGGAGAAGGCGGTCCGGATCTACGAGCACGTCGAGACCAAGCGCATGGCGGACTTCTCCATGCGCGACCCGGAGAACTGGGCACTGACGAGGGATGAGCTCTTCCCCGTCCACGAGGTCCCCTTCGAGGACATCACGGTCATGCTGCCCCACGAGTACGACGTGCTCCTGCGCCGCGGCTACGGCGACTACATGGAACTGCCGCCGGAGGACCAGCGCAGGAACCACAAACCACACATTGTCGACTTCGGCCCCTACGAGAGTACTCTCCCCTGAAGGTGCCGCCACGATGACGCCCTACGGCGTCCCTGAGCTGCGGGCTGGTTTGCGCGTAGCGCACCGTTCCCACAGCCCCACCGCCCTCAGGAGGCACGAGCATGTCCGCACCGGAGACGTCGCAGGCCCGCGACTACTTCTGGAACACAGCCGCATCCCTCATGCTGTCCCTGACGACGGCGGTCCTGCTCCTCGTCGTCAAGCGCAGCGCCGACCTATATGCGGCGGGCGTCTTCTCACTGGCCAATGCCGTCGGACAGCAGTTCCAGGCCCTCGGCATGTACGAGGTGCGCACCTACCACGTCACCGATGCCCGTCACCGCTTCGATTTCGGCACCTACCTGGCCACCCGGCTGGTAACCGTAGGGGCGATGATCGCCGGCATCATCGGATACGCGGTGATCTCCGGGGATGATCTCGCCAGCGCCGCCCTCATCGCGATGATCGCCTTCCTGCGCGTCTTCGAGGCTTTCGAGGACGTTTACTACTGCGAGTTCCAGAGGGAAGGGCGTCTGGACATCGCAGGGAAGGCCTGCTTCTTCCGCACCCTGATCACAATCACGGTCTTCTCCGGAATACTTGTGGCCACCGGAAGCATGCTCATGGCCGCCGCCATCACCCTGGTGGTCTCGACGATCGTGCTGCTGGGCGCCTATCTCCCGCCCGCCAGAGGCATGTTCGATCTGCGACCGCGGTGGGAGCTGCGCTCCATCAAGCAGGTCCTGATCGAATGTCTGCCGCTGTTCCTGGCCTCGTTCATCGCGCTGTACCTGGCCAACGCGCCCAGGTTCGCGATCGATCGCTATCTCGATCCCGAGCAGCAGGGCTACTTCGCCATCATCTTCATGCCCGCATTCACCATCAATCTGCTCTCATTCGTCATCTTCCGACCCCTGCTCACCCAAATGGCCAACCGGTGGATCGGCGCGGACCGGGCCGGATTCTCGGCGATCATCAGGAAGGGTCTGCTCGGGACCCTCGTGGCATTCGCTGCGGTCGCACTGGCCACCTACACGATCGGCGCCCCAGCGCTCCGCCTCGTCTACCACACGGATGTCTCCGGCTCCATGCTCGAGCTCATGGTGCTGGTGGCGGGCGGAGCGCTGAATGCGGCGGGAGTGGTTCTCTACTACGCGCTCACGACCATGCGACTGCAGAAGCTAGTCTTCGCGGGGTACATCGCCGCGGCGGGAGCGATCACCCTCCTGTGCTTCGTACTCGTCCCCGCCTATGCCCTGCTGGGGGCCTCCCTGGCGTACGCGGGGGCGATGGGAGTCCTCGTCGTCGTCTTCCTCATGAGCCTGTTCCTGGCACTGCGACGGGCCTCGTCCGAGGCCCCCGCCGACTGAAAACCGGCATCGGGACCGGACTCGGGATCTCAGGCTTCAGCCGACACGTCAGTACTCATGAGTACTCATGCCCCACCGCTCGCAATCGCTCACAGGGTCGGGACGTAAGCCTCCAGGCGCTCCATGGAGTCTGCGGGAGTGAAACCGGTGGCCTCGATCCTGGACAGATCCAGAGCACTGCTCAGCGGGCGCGGAGCGATGCCCTCCTGACCGGCGTAGTACTCGGCCGTCGTCACCGGCGTGACCTCCGCGGCGCTGCGCCCCACGAGCTCATAGACGCGACGGGCGATATCGCACCAGGAGACGACCGGCCCTCGACCCGACAGGTTGTAGGTGCCGTACTCCGCTCCGGTGGACAGCAGGTGGATGATGCCCGCGGCGAGATCAGTGGTGAAGGTCAGCCGCCCGGTCTGGTCCGCCACAACCTTCGGGGCGATGCCGCGCTCCGCCAGAGAGGCCATGGTCCGCACGAAGTTCTTGCCGTCGCCGACCACCCAGCTCGTGCGCACGAGATAGTGGCGGGGGGCCGCCTCCACTGCGGCGTCACCGCCGGCCTTGGACTGGCCGTAGACGCCGAGAGGGCTGGGAGGCTCATCCTCGGTATGGATGGCGGCAGTGCCGTCGAAGGTGTACTCGCTCGAGATGTGCACCAGCGTGAAGCCGTGTGCGGCTGCCGCACGGGCCAGGTTGGCCGGACCGGTGGCGTTGGCCCGCCAGGACAGGCGGCGCCCGTCCGGCGTCTCGGCGCCATCGACGTCAGTCCAGGCGGCGGCGTTGATGACGATGTCGTAAGCCGACCAGTCCCAGGCCGTCATCTGCACTGCGTCGGAGACATCCGCCTCGGGAAGGTCGACGCCGTTGACGGTGTAGCCGGCCTGAGGCAATTGCCTCATGAGCTCGCGTCCGAGCTGACCGCGAGCACCGGTGACCAGCACACGACGTCCGCGCTCGGGTTCGACCGGCATTGGCGCCACCTCCGCCATGCGCGGATGCGCCCTGTCCTTATCGGACAGGATCGCCCGCTCCAGCGGAATGGGCCACGGCACCGCGGCGGTCTCGTCAGCGAGGTTGAGGAACGTGTACGTCGCGTCAGGCAACCAGTGATCGTTGACCAAATAGGTGTAGGCGGTGTCCGGCTCCAGGGTCTGATAGGCGTTCCCCACGCCTTTGGGGACGAACACGGCCACCGACGGGTCGATCTCGCATGTGTAGACGGCGCCGAAGCTCGGCCCTTCGCGCAAGTCCACCCAGGCGCCGAAGACCCGCCCCGTGGCCACCGAGACGAACTTGTCCCAGGGCTCGGCATGAATACCGCGGGTGACACCGACCTCGTTGTTGAAGGAGATGTTGTTCTGGACCGGCCCGAAGTCCGGCAAGCCGAGCGCCAGCATCTTCTCGCGCTGCCAGTTCTCCTTGAACCATCCGCGCCTGTCACCGTGGACAGTCAGATCGAGACGCAGGAAGCCGGGAATCGGCGTGGTTTGGACGCGAAGAGTCTTGCCGGTCTCCACATCGCCGGCAGCACTGCCAGGGCTGTCAGTGTTACCAGGGCCGCCGGCGGAGCCAGACGCGCCGGTCATACGAGGATATGGCGGCCCAGGTTCTTCACTCCCGCCCAGTTCTTGGCGAGGGCCGCCTTGGGGAGGAGAGTGCCGGCGTGCAGGCGCGAGGAGACGTGAAGTCGGGCCACGCGCGCGGCGCGCTTCCAGCCGAGCTGATCCATCTCGGCGGCCATCTGCAGGAAGAAGCGGCGCTCCTCACCGAATCTGGTGCCCTCCAGGGCGCGCCATGAAGAGTCGGAGCCAGAGTGGCGACGGTAGAGGAATGCCGCGGTCGGGTCGTAGAGAAGGCCGCCGCCCTTCATGGCGACATCGCACACGAGAGCCATGTCCTGGACCACGTCATAGCCCTCTCGGAAGCCGATCCCGAGGATCGTCTCCGCACGCCATGCCAGTGACGGGAAGTAGAGCCAGTCGCCCCGCAGGATCGAGACCGCGAGAGTCTCGCCGCGCAGAACCTGCGGGACCCTCCTGGAGGGCATGTAGAAGCCCTTGACCTTCTCAACCAGGGTGTGAGACGGCGCGCCGTGCTCATCAATGACGAACACGCCGGGCTGGAAGATGTTCGCGTCCGGGTGGCGCTTGGCCGCCTTGACGAGCCAGTCGACATAGTTCGGGAGCATGACGTCGTCGGCCCCCATGACCTGCACGAGCGGGTTCTCGACGAAGGTCAGGCACTTGCGGTAATTGCCGTTGGCCCCGAGGTTGGTCTCATTGCGCATGTAGGTGACGCGGGAGTCCTTCAGGGAGTCGAACCAGCCCGGAATCGAGTCGTCCGGATAGCCGTCATCGACGACGATCAACCGCCAGTCCGGATTCGTCTGGCGCAGGACGGACCTGACAGCCTCCTTCATCATGGCCACATCGCCGTAGAAAGGGAAGAGGATGTCAACAGTCATGAAGGGGCCTTCCACGAAGCAAACGGTGCTGCCGCTAGGTTAGCATCGCATGCACCCTGCTCAGGCCACATGCGGCCGGCTGATCGGTTCCGCGACGCGGTGGTGCAAGGCGGTGTAAACGGAGTGAGGGGTGTGAGAGGTATCGAGCGGTAGCGGGGCGGGCGGGATGCCGCAGAGAGCCGGAGCCCTCACGACCTGGGCGAGTCGGCCGCGCCGGAGGAGCCGGACGAGTCCGAGGAATCTGAGGAGCCTGACGAGCCGGCCTCGAGCTGCTCCATGCGCAGATTCAGGATGGCGATCTCCTCAACGAGTCTGCGCCGCTCCTCATCCCCCCGTGAGGCATCGACGCTGAGCTGCAGTGAGACGAGCATCATGACAATGCCCTCGACGAAGAACGCCAGGTTCAGGGGAACCCTGACGCCCAGCGCACCCGACACCAGGCTGAGCAGGCTGGGGAACAGCGACACGATGGTCGTGCCCACCACGATGACCACCCACCAGGTCGCGTAGCGCTCCTTCATGCCGGCATTACGCATCCGGAAGAACACCGCGATCAGGACGATCAGTGAGAAGACGAGGCCGATCCAATACGTGCGTTCCATGAGGTCACTTCTTCTGCGTAGGACGGGTCAGGGAGACGCCGAGCGCCACGAAGGCTCTCCCGAGGAACTTGGCGGCCTTGAAAGGATTCTGCGACGGCGTCCCTCCCGCTCGGGGGCGCATCGCCACGGGGATCTGCCGCACCACCAGATTCGACCTCGCCGCGATGACGAGGGCCTCAATGGTATCGCCGAGATACTCCGCCGGATACTCCCTGGCGAAGAGCTCAATGGCCCGGCGCCCCGAGAGTTTGAAACCGGAGGTCGTGTCCGTCAGACGGGTTCCGCACACCCTGGACAGAATCCAGGACAGGACCTTCATGGCCCACCAGCGCGGGCCGCGCACCGAGTAATCGCCCTTGCCGGCGAAACGGGCTCCGATCACGACATCCGCATGAGCGTCCTCGGCCTCCTGGATGAGATTCGTGATCTCCTCGGGCGCATGCTGACCATCGGCGTCGAGCTGGACGGTGTACGTGTATCCCCGACGCTGGGCGTACAGGTAGCCCGCCCGCATCGCGCCACCGACCCCGAGGTTGATCGACAGATCCAGCACCGGGACGCCAGTGGAGCGGGCGATCTCAGCGGTGGCGTCCGTCGATCCGTCGGAGACGACCACCAGGTCGGCGAAGGAGCCGACCGTGTCCAGCACCTCCTGAAGAACACCGCCCAGCACATCCGCCTCATTCCAAGCGGGGATGATGATCAGCGTGTCATGCGTTGGTGGCGTCATGACTCTCCTTCACGATGGCGATGAACCGGAAGAAGTCTAACGGGTGAATTACGGGTTGAGTGCAAGCGGATACGGTGCGAGGCGCCCTGGTTCGCCCAGGCGTGGCATGATGCGCGGAGGACGACGCTCGTCGACGCCCTCCCTGTCCTTCGTATCCCCTCGTGTCCCCTAGCATCCCCTCGTATCTCGGAGTCGTCATTCCCATGAACATCCTCGTCACCGGCGGTGCCGGATTCATCGGCGCCAACTTCGTCCACCAGACCCTGGAGCGCTACCCCGACGCCACGGTCACGGTCCTGGACAAACTCACCTACGCCGGGAACCGGGGCTCATTGGCGGATCTGGGCGATCGGGTCTCGCTCGAGGTCGGGGACATCGCCGACGCCGACACCGTGGACCCGCTCGTGGCGGCCGCCGACGTCGTCGTCCACTTCGCCGCCGAGTCGCATAATGACAACTCCCTGCGCGACCCCTCCCCCTTCATCCGCACTAATCTGGTGGGCACTTTCACCCTGCTGGAGGCGGTGCGCCGCCACGAGGTGCGCTTCCACCACGTCTCCACCGACGAGGTCTACGGCGATCTCGAACTGGACGACCCGGCCAAATTCGAGCCGACCACGCCCTACAACCCTTCCTCCCCCTACTCCTCCTCCAAGGCGGGGTCCGACCTGCTGGTGCGGGCATGGGTGCGGTCCTTCGGGGTCGAGGCCACGATCTCCAACTGCTCGAACAATTACGGGCCCTACCAGCACATCGAGAAGTTCATCCCCCGCCAGATCACCAACCTCATCGACGGGGTGCGCCCCAAGCTGTACGGCGCCGGGCAGAACGTGCGCGACTGGATTCACGTGCGCGACCACAACGATGCCGTGTGGGACATCATCGAGAAGGGCCGCGTCGGCGAGACCTACCTCATCGGCGCCAACGGGGAGAAGAGCAACAAGGAAGTCGTCGAGCAGATCCTGGAGCTCATGGGCCGCGAACCCGACGACTACGATCACGTGGCGGACCGCCCCGGCCACGACATGCGCTACGCCATTGACAACTCCAAGCTGGTTCAGGAACTCGGATGGGCTCCCCGCTTCACCGATTTCCGCTCGGGCCTGAAGAACGCCATCGACTGGTACCGGAACAACGAGGCCTGGTGGCGTCCGCTCAAAGCGGGGGTCGAGGCCGCATACACCGCCCAGGGGCAGTAATCGGCCACTAGCCGGCCGCTGGCCAGCCATTAATCGGCTGTTGACCAGCCACAAATCGGCTGGACCGGCCGCTGATCTGGCAACGGTCAGTGGCTCACTCTCTGCCGCTGTCCGCCGGGTCCATGGCGGCCTCAATGCGTGCGGCGAGCTCGGGCGCCATGGTGCGCGAGTAGGTGGACGAGATGTGGTTGTCGTCCATATAGACGAACACATCGCCGATGATCGTGCCGCACACGCCGTCAGGACACAGCATGTCGCTGGCGTCGATCTGGTGGAAAAGCGGATTCTCCTCCAAGAACTTCGCCGGATCCTCAGCGGCCATGGCGTTTTCCTTGGGGAAGACGCAACCGCCGACAAGCGTCTGGGGACCAACCGCGTTGGCGCACTCGTACAGGCTCTTCTCGGAGCGGGGATTGTCGCGGAAGCCGATGACGGTGATGCCCTCTTCGGTGAGCTGCTCGACAATCTTCTTGATTCCGGGCCGCAGCAGCTCTATGGAGGAGTCCTTGGAGGTCTCCGTGGTTTGAAGCACGACGACATCGGGGGGATTCCTCTCGAGCTGCTCCAGAACCACGTTATTGCGCTCCCGGCAGCTGTCCTTGTAGTACTCGGGCAGTCCGAAGGAGCAACCGCCCTTGAG
>ERZ773038.682-NODE-682-length-21179-cov-6.193335_pt1 | contig 21179 bp, 16 predicted proteins | sample MGYA00511665_ERZ773038 | MGnify/ENA primary metagenome ERZ773038 (study PRJEB29015, sample SAMEA2737966) | human oral metagenome | biome: human oral; feature: human-associated habitat; material: dental | place: China | collected 2028 ... | reverse complement strand
CCTAGGAAGATAGTTGCCATTGGGACTAAAGGATCAAAATTATTTATTAAAAACAATGGCATTAATATTGAATAAAAAGGTATTGTTTCTTCCCAAAATCCAAATATTGTTCCTCCTGCCGCAAAGAAAATAAAACTTATTATAACAAGTGAAAATTCTTTTCCCTTTGTTTTTTGTGAAATAGCTTTCATTGCTATATTAAATGTACCTGTCTTATTTACTATACCTACTATTCCCCCTAAAATAAGAACAAATATTATTATGTCTATTGATTCAGCTATTCCTGAAATTGGTGCAATAATTAATTCTTTAAAACCTTGTGCTTTTCCATCTAATTTAACATAAGTATTTGGGATAGCCATAGGTTTTTTTATTGTGCCATCTATGAATTTATTTACATCTATTTTAATCTCTAATTTATCTAAATTTTTTTGTGTTGCTTCTAAATTTATATTTCCATTTCCATATGTCTCTACCACAAACTCGTTTGTGCTCTCTTGATAGGATAGCCTATTATACTTTCCTGCTGGTATAACATGTGTTAATACTGTCACCAAAATTAAAATCAAAAATAATACTGTATAAGCTGTTGGAAATTCAAAATTTTTCCTTTTCACCTATCATTCCTCCCTTAACATTTATATTTTAAATACAGGAAATTTTATAATATTGGAAGGCTTTTGTCAATGATTTTTTTATTTAAATGTAATAAAAAAATCTCCCTTGATATTTCTACCAAGAGAGAGTTTTTTTATTTGAGAGATATTAAAATTTTAGAATATAACCCTTAGTCCTACTCCACCTCTTACATTTTGACCTTTTGTATCATAACCTACATTTCCAGTTACTCCAAATCTTTGGTTGTCAAGTCCTAAGTTTAAGTCAAATTTAACATTTCCTCTTCTATCTTCTTTTTCTCCTCTTATGTTGAACCAATCAGCATTTGTATTAGCTACTCTTGCTTTATTCTTTCCATTTGCTAACTTTCCTAGTTCGTTTTCATAAGCTACTCCTAAACCAGCTTTAAATGTCTTAGTTCCAAAGTAGTGTTTGTAAGCTAATTCTGTTCCTACTTCTGGTTTTACAGAAATATAATCGTTTTGTTTTACATCTAATTTGATTTCTCCTGATTTTTCTCTTATCTTACTTACTCTTCCATATTCTAAATCTAATGCTGCATATGGTCTTAGTGAGAAACCTTCGCTCAATCTAAATTCTTTTCCTATTTCATTCTTTATTGATACTCCATAGTTATAGTATTTTGATTTTGCGCTGAATATTTCATCTACTACTAAGTATTTTCTATTCATCTTGTTATATCCTGCAAATATATCTCCTGATATTGTCCAATTTAAGCTATTATTATCATCAAATGGTACTGATTTGAATATTCCAACTTTAGCTTGTAGTTGTTCTTCTTTTGATTTTCCAATATCTTTAAACTTAAGTGTATTTTGAACTATACCTGTGTACCATCCAATACCTTTTCCTAGTTTAATATCTTCATTTTCATGAACATATGCTACTCCATAGCCATTGTATTTGTAATCAATTACACCAGCTGTATCTGTCTTATATTCTCCTCTTGTTCCAAATGTCTTTACTTTATTTGAACTCTTTGAAGCTGTTTGCCATTCACTTCTTAAATAGTCAAACTCTTTATCTAATACATTTCCTGTTGCATTAATTCTTTGTTGTACATTTGCATATTGGTGTCCCATCATTTCATCATATGCTTGATATAACAATACTTCTTCATTATTTCCTATTGTTGTTAATTTTTGGAATACTTGATTTTCTCTGCTTCCTAATTCTTCAACTCCATATCTTTGTTCTAATCCATCTGTAAAGTTATATGTATCTTTATCCTTTGCCCATTCTGTATATGGTATCTTTGCCATATATAGGCTCTTTACTTTTCCTGTTGCTGGATCTAAAGTTGGTGTTGTTATCCAAGTTAATGAACCTGAATAGATATCCCATTTTGATACTCCGCTTGATAGAATTGCATTATTATATGGATCTAATATCTTACTATCATTTACTTGAATATATTTACTTGTCGTACTTTGTGCTGCTTCTGCTCCAATTATTAAATCTGCTTCTGATGTTAGATTTCCTAATCCTGTAATTGATTTAGTATAGTCTTTTCCTGATGTATTTACATATAGTCCTATACTATTTGCTGATACAGTTATTGGATTTCTAGCTGCTGTTTTTACAACTGTTGGTGTTACTGTTACTCCATTAGCTGTTATTGTCGCAGTTGATGCTCCTGCTGGTGCATTTATTGTTATTGGACCTAATATTTTAGTTGTTGGAGTTGAGTTTAAAGAATCTGTTTCTTTTGAACCTGCTCCTGATACTGTTATTGTTCCATAGTTAGCTATTGTTCCACCTTTTAATAGAGCACCTTTACTTGCTGTACCTGAAATATTTATTGTTCCATTATTTGTTAATGTAGAACCTGGTCCTAAAACAACTCCAGTTACATTTGATAATCCACTAGCACCTGTTCTTATTGAACCATTATTTACAGCTTTTGCATTATTTTCTACATATATACCAGTTGTATTACTAGCATTTAAAACAATATCTTTATTATTTGTAACAGTAGTTCCACTTTGAGCTCCATACATACCTATACTATATTCTCCGTTCACATTGATAGTACCATTATTTTCTATTACTCCTGTTGTTGCAGCTGTTGTCTTATCTCCTATGTATCCTGCTGCCATACCTACACTGAACAATTCATTTGATACATCTGATGAACCTACTGTTATTGTTCCACTATTTCTTCCTGTTCCTCCATTAACCATGTACATTCCTAAGTTTCCAACTCCATTTGAGAAATCTATATTTCCTGAGTTATTTGCTTGACTAGAAGAATATATTCCATAGTTCTTTCCTGTAGTTCCAGTTGAAGTTATATTTGTACTATTAGTTATAGTGTTTGCCTTATCATTTGAATAAATATATACTCCATTATTTGATAAAGTCGCACTTCCTCCTGTACTTGTTATATTATTTCCAGTTCCAACATTTACAAATCCAAATGATGTATCTCCTAAGTTAAATGTTGCTCCTGTACTTGTTATTGTTTGTCCACTTCCTACTGTGTATACTCCTACTGATTCATTTGATGAACCTGTTGTGATTGAACCAGAAACATCTACATTTCCATTCTTTGAATATAGACCTATTGATCCATTTCCTACTGTGATGTTTCCACTACTATTTTCTTCAAATCCATACATTCCTACTGAATTATCTCCTACTGTGATATTTCCAATATTTTCTAATGGATTTGTTCCTACTGAGCTTGCATTTGTATACATAGCTACATTTGGATTACTCATTGAAGCTGAATTTCCTAATGTAATTGCTCCTTTATTTACAGTGTTATATGAAACAGAATTTTGTGCAAGTTTTGCAAACATTCCTACATTTTTATCTCCAGTACTTGTTATACTTCCTGTTGCTGCATTTTCAAGGCTTGCTGTTCCTGTTATATTTCCTGGTTCATAAGTTAATCCTACTGAATCATCTCCATTTAATGTGATTGAACCATCATTTTTAAGTCCTGTTGTAGTATTATTAATTGCTGTCACATTACCTGCATTATCTCTTTCTATATCAGAATAGTAAATACCTGTAGAAGAACCACCTGTTGTAATACTTCCTGTATTAGAAATTTCTGTATTATTTAAAGAATATATTCCAGATGATGAGTTTCCTACTGTTATTGCATTTGCATTATCTATAACAGCATTTTTAGCATATATTCCTGCTGAATTAGAACCAGATAAATTAATAGTTCCATTATTTGCTAATGTTACAGCTGCTTTTAAAGTTGTATCATTTTCTTGCGCCATACCTATTTGACCAGTTTTAGTACCTGTTATTGTATTATTATTAGTTATAGATGAGCTTGAAATTTCCATTAAGTTGTATCCATCATTTGCGTTATCTAAATTTACTGCTTGGTCAACATTCAAATGGCTATGATATAGCATAAATGTTCTATAACTTCCTGCTCCTGTTATATTTGGTCTTTCACTAGCTGATAGTCCACTAAATAAGTTTGAGGCAGAAGTATTAGATAGATCCATATTTACTCTTTCTGTTAAGAATAATCTTGAGCCTTGATTCATTGTTAAATTTAAATTACCTAATGTGCTTGTTGAACCATTTCCAAAACTATTTCTTGCCCAAGTTGCAACATTTGTTGGATTCAATTGAGTATAAGTTCCAAGTGAACCTAATGTTCCTCCACCTGTATAATAGAAAGCTGTTCCACGAGTTGCTGCCTTACTTCCACCTTCAACAGTCGCATTTACTGTTCCATTTAATAGAATATTTCCACTTGGTGTATAGAACATCAATGCTCCCTTATTAGTTCCTGTTCCTGCTACTACTGTACTTGTTCCTCCATTATTACCTACAGAGATTGTTCCTCCATCTGTAAAGAAGTTTACCCCACTATCATAAGCTGATATATTTGCTGAATTCATTGCTAGTGATCCTGCTGAATAAACCCCTACTGAATTATCTCCTGCTACATCTGCTGTTACATCAAGTCCTCCTGTTAGATTAGAACCAGAAGTAACTACTAATGCTGCTGAACCTCTATTAGTATTTGCACCTGATGATGTTCCATTAATTCCTGATGCTCCTTTTACTGTTAATGTTCCACCTGTTGCATTTACATTAGAGCCTCCATCTACAATTAATCCATAAGCTGCATCTCCATCTACTGTTGTATCTCCATCATATGTTAATGAGCTTCCATTATTTGCATATACTCCATTTGATTCTTCTCCTGTTACATCTACCTTTGCACCAGAAGCTATTGTACTTCCTGTTCCAGCATCTAAATAGTATCCTGTACTCTTATTTCCTGTTAAAGCTACTGTACCAGAATTTAAATTGATATTTGAACCATTTGCTCCATAAGCGCCTATTGTTTCATCACCTGTTAAAGTAATATCTCCACTATTATTTATAGTACTTCCACTTCCTGATGAATAAGCCCCTATTCCATATTGTCCATTAACTGTTATTTTTCCTGTATTATTTACTGTTCCTACATTTGCAATAGCACCTATACTACGGTTTGCAGAAGTTGAAGCTCCAAGTGTAACATTTCCACTATTTGTTATATTTCCATTATTAATAGCATATACTCCAACATTTCCTGTTCCATTAGTTAAAGTGATATCTCCTACATTATTTACTGTTCCTGCTGAGAATATACCAAAGTTTGAACCATTACTTCCTGTTGAAGTTATTTTTGTATCACTTGTTATATTTCCTGTTGTATCACTTGAATAAATAAATACTCCATTATCAGTTAATGTCCCTGTTCCACCTGATATATTTAAAGTGTTTCCACTTCCTGTATTTACAAAACCATATGAGTTATCACCTATATTATATGTAGCATCTGTACTTGTTACAGTTTGCCCACTTCCTGTTGTAAATACTGCTGTTGCATTTGCATCTCCTACTGTTATTTTTGGAGTTGTACTACTACCTCCTATATTTACAGCTCCTCCTTGTGAATATATTCCTATACCACTGTTTCCTGCTGTAATTTCCCCAGTTGTATCTTCTTCATATCCATACATTCCTATACCAGTATCTCCTACTGTTATCTTTCCTGTATTTGTCAATGGATTTGTTCCTGTTGAACTTGCATCTGTATACATTCCTACTCCATTTGCTCCAAGACTAATAGTATCAGAGTTTAAAGTAGTATATTGTACTGAGTTAGCATCTTTTGATGCAAACATTCCTGTTCCTTTTGATGCTGTACTGATTATTTTTCCTGCGTTTTCAAAAGTTGTAGCAGATGTTAAATTAGGTTTATAGCTCATACCTATACCATTATCTCCAGCAAGAGTAATGGTTCCCTTATTTTCAAGACCAGTTGTTGTATAGTCTTCAGCATATATTGCTGTTGAGCCTTGTCCTACTGTAATCTCTCCACTATTTTCTATATCAGTATCTCCAGCTCCTTTATTTTTTCCATAGATAGCAGTTCCTGTATCTCCTATTGTGATATTTGCTCCAGCTGAATTCTTTATCTTACCATTACTTGCATACATAGCAAGTGAATTTGTACCTGTTAATTCTATAGTCTTGTTATTTATTAAATTAACCCAAGCTAAAGTATCTGTGTTTTCTTGTGCCATTAAATTTACATTATTATCACTTGTACTCAATGTAGTATCATTGATAATAGATGAATTTGACAAAGCTATTCCTTTAAATTGAGCATAAGTTGTTCCTGCATCTGCTGTTAATTTACTCTTATATAGTAAGTAGTCGTTATATTCATGTGTACCAGTTTTATCTACTATATTAAGTCCGGTAATAGAACTACCTGTAAGTGCTGATAAATCAGATTCAGCATAAGATGCAACTGCAACATTAGAATTTTTAAACATATTTAAAGTTAAATTACTTAGATTATTAAATCCTGATATACTACCTATTCCTGCAAATGGTGTATAAGTTACAGTAGTAGGTGTTGAAGCAGGAGGTATATAAAATCCTGTACCATCAGTAGCTATATTAGCAGTAGTTGCAGATTTAAAATCTACAATTCCTCCATTTGAACTTTGTATAAATGCTAGTGAATTAGCACCAGTATTTATTGTAGCACCATTAAGATTTATTGTACCTCTATCAGCAAAAACATTTATTCCACCATTTTTAGAATTAATAGATCCTCCATTGGCATTAATTGTTCCTGTTGATGTCCCTGATTTACCTGTATATAGCCCCATTCCTGAAGTTCCTTCTATATTAACAGTTCCAGTCGTAGTTACAGTTCCACTTAATGCTGCAATAGAAACTGCTTTTGTTCCATTTGTAGAAACAGTACCTGTATTTGATGTGCTTGCTGTACTTCCATTAGAAACAATTCCCTTTACTTCTGTTCCTTTTAAATTTACAGTTCCACCATTTGTAGTTGTTCCTGAATCAGCATAAATTCCTATTAGACTTTTATCTGTTGCTGTACTATTAGTTATATTTCCACTATTTGTTGCAGTTCCTGGTGTTGTTCCCTTAGAAGTATTAAACATTCCTATATTACTTTCACCATCTATTTTTATATCACTTGTATTATTGATAGTTCCGCCTTGAGTAGCCATTCCTATTAAGTTTTTAGGAGTAGTTCCAGTTGTCTTAATAGTTCCAGTATTAGTAGCTAATGCCTCTGTGGAAATCATACCAATAGAAGAATCTCCTGATAAATTTATTGTACCAGTACTTTTAGCTTCTGGAACTCCTGATGAATCTGTTGCTACTGTTCCTTTATCTACTCTCATTCCTATATTATTTTTACCTGCTGCACTATCCACATTTATTGTACCTGTATTTGTTATATTATCTGCTGCATTGATAACAAGAGACATACCTGTATTTCCAACTCCACCTGATACATTAATAATTCCAGTATTAGTAACCTTTCCTTGATATGCTCTTATTGCATTTGCACCTGTAAAGCTACTATTTTCTACTACAGCCATCGCTGAAGAAAGAGAATTATTTGTTCCACCATCTCCAGAAATATTTATAGTTCCAGTATTATCCATTGTACTGTCATTTCTTACTCTTGATGACCATTTCATACCATAGCTTTCAATTCCACCCATAGTAATATCACCAGTATTTGATATTACCACTTTACTAGGTGAAGTAGGTGCAAACACTTGAATTCCTATTGATTTTTCTCCACCAAAGTTTATTGTTCCATCATTTGTTAAATTATACACTGAATCAGAATATGTATCTTGATTTTCAAGAGTTAATATCATACCAACCTTATATCCTAAAAATCCATCAGTATTCTTTACTGTTATCTTACTAGAACCTGAACCAAAATCTGCCGAATCTAAATTCATAGTACTTCCTGGAGCTAGGATACCTTGTACAGTTGAATCAGTTTTTTCAGTTGCGTCTGTTATTGTTCCAGAATTTATTACTCTACGTAATCCTTTAGGAGCACCACCTAATGTATCTGTTTGTACTTCAAAACCTACTGTAAGTGGTCCTACTAAATTTATAGTACCTGTACTCATTAATGTCGCATTATTTACATTATCAAGAGTAGCTACTCTTGAACCACCAACCAAAAAGTCTTGAGCATTATAAGGTCTTCCAGCAGTTGCTTCTGCTGCTTTCTGTGTAGAATTTAATGGATTTACAGAAGTTACTGTTAAATTATCAGTTAAAGTTGCTGTTCCATTATTTAATCCTGTAAGGTCAAAATATGAAAATAAAAGTGCACTGTTCCCTCCAGAATTATTAGCCCAACCATGTCTTAACCCAGCATCTCCACTTGGAATACCACTTATTGTACCTCCAAAATAAGATCTTGGAGTCCCTATAGCAGGACTATAGCCTCCTCCATCTGTACCATAGCCACAAGCTACCATATTATTACAATATGAACCTAATTGTATATTAAAAGTAGGTGGTGCTGGTAAAGTTGGTAAAGTTGGTGGATTAATATTTGGTGCAACAGGTGAAAAACTCAAAGTTGATGGTAAAGTCGGAGTATTCACTGTTGGTGTATTAACCACTGGTGCAGTTACTGTTGGTACTGCTGCTGTTACAGATACTGGTGCTGGTGGTGTTATACTTATTGTTGGCGTATTAAAACCTATTGCCTCTGGTTGTTCTGGTGTTATTGGGTTCTTATCCGCTATATTTATTGCTCCCTTTACAACTTGTTTTGGTCTTACTCCTGCACTTACATCAAAACCTACTATTGGTTCTTGTACTTCTCCTACTCTTACTAAACCATAACCAGCAGCAATCCCATTTCTATTACTGCTACTTGCTGATGTTGCATTGCTACCTGTTCCTATTGAAGAATATCTTTTGCTTAAAGGTGATGTAGATCTTTCATAAGTATTACCTCTTGTAAATATTCCTTCAAATGGATATTTTTCAGATTTATCTCCTCTTCCTTTATAAGTTCCTTGCCAATCATTATATATATAGTTAGCTCCAAATTGCCATGACATCCAAGGTGATTTTACTACTTGATTTCCTTGTTCCATTAATTGAATTAACTCTAATCTTAATCCTGCTAAGCCTTTTTCATTTTCTGCTCTTGCTGTATCTATTTTTGATTTTAAGCCACCTATTGAATCTTTTAAATTATCTTTTGATGAAGCTATTTGTTCAGTTGTCATTACTTCTTGTTGTGCCACTGCTTCTTGTGCTACAACTTCTTCTGAAAATGCACTAACCCCCATCATTAAGAATAATATTGCTAAACCTAGTGAGTATTTTACACTCTTATATCTCTTTGCTATTGAACGCAAAGTATTTTCTACTTTGTATAGATTATTGTTTACCATCTCAACCCCCTATTTACTTTCACTTTTTTCTGGAGTAGCTGTTGCTCCTTGAACAGTTTCTCTTTGAACTAATTTAAACTCAACTCTTCTATTTTGAGCTCTTCCTTCAGCTGTTTCATTAGTTGCTATTGGTTGTTCTTCTCCCATTGCTTCTATTCCTACTATTCTATCTTCTGCTAATCCAAATTCTAATAACTTAGCTTTTACTGCTTCTGCTCTTCTTCTTGAAAGTCCAAAGTTATATTGGTTACTTCCTATTGAGTCAGTATGTCCTACTATTGTTATTTCATAGTTGTTTTGTTCTACAAATTCTTTTATATTCTTTAATAAATCATAGTATTCTGGTTTTACATTTGATTTATCAAAATCAAAGTTTAATGCTCTTTCATCTAATACTATTGTCATTTCTTTTGGCGCTTCTGAATTTAATATATCTATATTCTTTAATTCAAGTGCATTTATTCTTATACTATTTTCACGCATTTGAGTTGTTGTTAATGCTGCTAATGCTGGTAAAGAAAATATTAATAAGAACAACATTACTATTATTGTTGTTGTTGAGTTTTTTCTCTTTCCCATTGTTTAGCCTCCTTTTCTAATGATACATATTCTTCTGCATATTCTATTTTTCCTTCTTCTATTAATTTATCTAAGTTTTCTGAAGGTTTTACATATTTATGATTTCTTAGGTAATCTTCTATCACATCTAATCTTGCTGTATTGTAGTTTACTACTTTTTGATCTGTACATGCTACTAATGATAGTACTCCCAATGCTAATATCGCTAATTTTTTCATATTCTTTCTCTCCTTTTTAGTAATTTACTTTTCTTTCTAATTCCCCAACATTCTTTTCTAAGTTGTCTATCATTTCATTTGTTTTATTGTAGTTTTCAATCTTATCATTTATTTCCATCATTCTTTTTTTGATTCTTTGAACTTCTACATCCATTCTTTCTGCTTCTGTCATATCCTTTTCAGCTTTCTTTGGAGCAACTGCAACTTCTTCTCCTTCTGTTACAACTACTTCTCCATTTTCTCCTACAACTTCTGTTGTTTCTGTTGCTTGTGGGTTTTCTTTTGCTGATTTTTCTGCTTCTTTTGCTTTTTCTTCTTGCATTTTGTCATATTCTTCTAATAGTCTTTTTTTATCTGCATCATCATCTGCAAATGAAACTGAGCCTACTAAAAGTAATGCTAACATTGTTCCAAATAATATTCTATTTTTCACTTTTGCCCCCTTAGTATTTTATATATTTTTTATTATTTTGTTTGTTCTACCGCTTTTTCTTGTGCATTTGCTTCTGCTGGTGCTGCTTCTTGTGGAACTTCAGCTGGACTTGCTTGTTCTGTAACTTCTGCCTTTTGTTCATCCATTATTGATGGTCTAGCTTTTTCTTCCCCCATTATTTCATAGTAACCTGCAACTTCTGCTTCTTCTCTTGCTACACTTCTTACTACTCTTTCATAGAAATCTAATTTATTTAGTGCTTTCTTTCTTGTTAATTCTAATTTTTCTGCCTCTGTCTTTGGTTTTGCTTCTTCTGCTCTTTTTGCTTCAAGCAATTCTTCTACATTATCCATTGATGCTACTTCGCTAGGTGATACTCCTAGTTCTCTTGCTTCTGCTGCAAGTTTTGCTTTTTCTTCTTCTTCTTTTTCTATTTTTGCTCTCATTCTTTCTAAAATATCCATTGCATCTTTTTGGTCTTCTGTACTCATTGTTGAAGCTGTTCCTCCTGCTACAACAGGAGCTGCTTCATCTGCATAAGTTAAAGATGATAGTGCACATAAAAATAGAATAGCTTTTAAAAACTTTTTCATATTCTCCTCCCAATTAATTTAATACTTCTAGTAATTTTGTTAATTCTGCTATTTGTTGTTCTTTGTCTGCTATTTTTTGTTCTAGTTTGTTGTAGTATTCATCAAATCTTTTTAGTAACTTCTTGTACTCATCTCTATGCCATCTTACTTTTGAATCTTCTTTTAATTTAGCATATAGTTCTTCTCTTCCTAGTTGTCTTTCTTTTAGTTCTTGTACTTCCTTTTCAAGAGTTTCTTTTTCTTGTTTAAACTCTTCCTTTCTTTCTGCTTCTTTTTGCATTAATGCTTGATATTCTGCTTCAATATTTTTTACTTCGCTCATTACTTCTTGTGCTACTGAATCTGTTGGTGCTGGTTCTGCTGCATAAGATAATGATCCCAATATTAACATTGAGCATAATAAAATCTTTGCTTTCATATTTCCCCCTTTGGACTTTTTGAGTAAAAATTGATAAAATTCTTATAGATAAAGTATACTTTTTTTCTTTAAATTTGTCAATAAAATAAATGGTATTTAAGGAAATTTAAGGTTATAAAGACTATTTTTTTAACATTGTTTATCAAAATTGTTCAGTATTGATCTGACATTGCTTCTCTTAAAAAAGGCAATAATGAGCGAGTTACAACTATTTTTCTAGTTGAAATTGTGAAATACATTATTTTTCCTTCTTCCAATGCTTCATACCATATAGTTTTACTTACTTTGAACATCTCCACTAAATCTTTGATAGAAGTAAATTGTCCTAACTCATCTAACAATAATTTTTCTAAATATTTTTCTATATCATTTCTAGCTTCCCAATTATTAAAATTATTTATCTCAAAATCTTCTTTTGTAAGAGGATTGTCTATAACATTATTATTATAGGATAACTCTAAATTTCTTATAAAATCTTCCATATTATATTCTGTTCTACCATTTTTTACTCTATTTCTAACTTTATTATTATTTACTAAGGTATAAGTAAAACTTAGACTCAAATTTAATACATCATGAATTCTATTTGCACTTGCATATTCCCCAGTTAATTTTAAAATATATTCAGCCATAAAATTTGTATGTATATTCTTCATTTTTTTACCTCCACTATTATTTTTATTTTACAAATTATTTTTTATTTAGTTTGTATTTTACAAATATAATATATCTCTATATTTTTATTTTGTCAAATAAATTTTTTAAGTTTTTACAAACTTTTTATAAATTTTATTTGTAAATTACAAAATTTTATGCTATTATTACTTTAAATGGAGGTATTAATATGAAATTAATAAGTGATTTTGCAGAAAGATTACGAATAGCTTTAGATTTTAGAAATATGAAAGCTACTGAATTATCTGAATTAACTGGGATTAATAAATCTACCATCTCTCAATATTTATCAAAAGAGTATGAACCTAAAAGAGAACGAATAGAATTATTTGCAAAAACTTTAAATGTAAATGAAGTTTGGCTTACAGGTTATGATGTTCCTATGGAAATTAATTCATCTGATAAAAATGATTCTTTGATAGAAAAATATGAACTCAGTCCTGAAGAATTAAAAGAATATGAAAATATTAAAATGACTACTTCAACATTGATGTTTAATGGTCGTCCTGCTTCTGAAAATGATAAGATAGAATTGGAGAAAATATTAAAAGATTTTTTTGTTAAAGCCTTACTTAAAAAGAGAGCTGATGAAGAAAATGACAGACAAAAGAAAAAAAGAAATTCTAAAATTGATTAATGATTTATATTTTGAATTTGGAACTAAAAATCCTCTTCGTCTTTGTAAAGGATTAGGAATTGAAGTTGTTTCTGCTAATATTGAAATGAAGGGCTTATATACAGAAGTCTTTTCATCTAAACTTATTATTATTCAAAACTTGCTTGATGACTTTGCAAAACTTTTTGTTATAGGACATGAACTATTTCATGCTCTTGAACATGACTGTGAACAAGTTAGATTCTTTAGGGAATGTACTAGTTTTAAAACTAATCTTTATGAAGAAGAAGCAAATTATTTTGCTACTCATCTTTTAGAAGATTGTATTCCCTTTCATCAAGATGAGATTGCAGACTTAGAAATTGCTGAAGAATTAGAAAAATATTTAGATATTTAAAAAGTCAGGAATAGTATCCTGACTTTTTAATATTATTTTTTCTTTAAAGTTTCATTTACTGCTTTTCTTAATTGTTCAGAGGTGATAGCACCACTTACAAAACCTTCTAAATAACCATCTTTATTTATAACATAAGTCATTGGTAAAGCTCTAACTTTATAGTCATCAAAAGATTTTCCTGCTTCATCCATTAAAGTTGGGTATGTGATATTTTTTTTCTTTAAAAATGAAATAACCTTATCTTTTTCAACATCAACATTATTTTGATTTTCCTTAGATTTAGGTCCTGCAACTCCTAAGATTATCACATCTTTTTTATTTGATCCAAATTCTTTGTATACCTTTTCAAATTCTGGTAATTCTTGAACACAGTATCCACACCATGTTGCCCAGAAATTTATTACAACAACTTTTCCTTTATATTCTTCTATATTATGCTTTTTACCATATTGGTCATATAAAACAATATTAGGCATTTTTACATCTTCTTTTTTATTTGATTTTGCAGCAAAAGCTGAAAATGACATAATTATAAAAACTAATACTAAAACCAATTTACTTTTAAATCTCATAACTTCCTCCTGTTTATTTTACTATGCTTGAGATATTTTTTGCAATTCTTCTACAACAATTTCTTTAGCTTCTTCTTTATATTTTTTAGGAGCAAATACAAAGAAAGCCATAGTATGAAACTTTCCAAATTCCTTTTGTGGTAATAAATCAGATAACTTTCTTTCTTCTCCATTTAACAAAAGAGAAATTGGTGCTTCTTTGTTAGAATTATAGAATTTATTATACTTAGTTATTATAAATACTTCCCCTTCTTTTAAATTTAATTTTTTTAGAAGAGTATTTGTAATATCCTCTATATTCTTTTCATTTCTCAAAATATCTTCTAGTTCATCATATGATTTTATTATCTTTTTGTCAACCAGATTTTTTTCAAAATCTTTATACTCATATATAGTTTTCCAAAGAGGTTTCAAAAAATCTCTTTCAAATATTTGTTTGATAGTTATTGTATTAAAATCATCCGTTTTTCTTTCTAAAGATAAAACATAAATTTTTCTTAAATGTGAATATATATCATCATCTGTTATTAAGTAATCTGTTATTGCCTTTGGAGAAAAATATTCTTCTCTATTCATTTCTTCAAGTGCTTGTCCTCTATGCTCATCATATAAAGTCATACATCTTTTTAAAATTCTACCTATAATATAGTCTGTATAAATAGAAATATGATGATGATAAACCCAAAGATATAATATATCTCTTGAATCTACAACTGTTTGTACAGCTGGTATAGCCTTTGCCACATATTTTAACTCTTTATTTTCAGTGATTGTAAGACAAGCAAGCAACCTTTTTATATCCATTTTAGGTGCTATTTCTCCTGTCATATGATTATCCCTTGTCAAATAATCTAATTTATCTATATCTATTGAGTCTGAACTAATTATTCTAACACAAATATTTTTATCCCAATTTTCAGAATCAGGATAAGTATTTCCTATAATACATCTACAAATAAAAGCTACATCTATATTTTCATCAATTTCTTCTTTTAATATCTTATAGAATTTTCTTAAAATACAATAACAAGATAAAAGCTCATGCTCTTTACCCATTAATTTACCATTGTTATAGAAAGTTTTATCTATATTAACTAAATGAGAATATTCATTTTTTATACAAGTAATAATTTCGTTTTTATCTAAAAATTTTTCTCCTAAATGGGAAAATGGTGGATGTCCCACATCATGCAAAAGTCCAGCCAATTTTACATGCAATCTTAAAAAAGAAATTCTATCCTCAGATAAACCATATTTTCTAAAATCTTTTTCTAAAACTTCAAAAAAGTTACAAGCCAAGTGCATAACTCCTATTGAATGTTCATACCTTGTATGGTTTGTTGAAGGGAATATATATGAACTAGATAACTGTTTTATTCTTTTTAGCCTTTGAAATGAAGCAGTGTCTATTAACTTTTGTACCGATTCATCTATTTCTATATAGCTATATACTAAGTCTTTAACAACTTTTACTCCCATAATACTCCTCCTATAAAAAAGACCATTGCAAATTAATAGATATAGTAATTTACAACGGTCTCTTTTTACTCATAAACTTCTTTCCTATGTTTAAGTTCTAATGTAATAATTAATAGTTTTCCATCATCAATTTTAGTAATTAATCTATAATCACCTATTCTATATCTCCAATAATCCTTTAAATTTCCTACCAATGCTTTTCCTTTACTTCTTGGTTCTTCTATATTTTCTAAATTATTTTCAATCCAATCTAAAATTAATTTTAAAACTTTCTTATCTAATTTTTTAAAATCTTTTTCTACTTTTTTGTCAAAATATACCTTATACATTCAGACACCTAACTTTTTTCTAAAATCAGATAAACTAACTAATTCCACCTTATTTTCTTTTTCTCTTTTTTCAAAATCTTTAACTATTTTTAAATTATAGTCTTCTTCTATTTTTTCAAATAATATTGTTTTTATTGCTGTTGATAATTTGTCACCATATAAATGAGCTACATTGTTCAGTATTTCTCTTTCTTCATCTGTTAATCTTAATGTAATGTTTGACATAAAATTCCCTCCTTTTTATGTTGTGCTTTTGCACTCCAATATTAACATATAAGATAAAAGAAAGTCAATCTATTTCAATTCTTTTTCATAACTTCTTAATGAATCAAGTGCTGGTTTAGCAATAGGAATTATAACTAAAATATTTATAACTGTCATTATACCCAATCCAAAATCTGCCAATGACCAGATAAACATATCTTGTTTTATTCCACCAATATATATCATTAAAATTAAAATAGCTTGATAAGCTATATTTAAATATTTACTTTCATGTATAAAATTTACTGCACTTCTTCCATAGAATGCAACTGCAAGTATTGTACTTACACAAAAGAAGAACATTAAAACTACTACAAAAGGAGCTCCTAAACCATCTAAATGATATGTCATAGCTGCTTGGAAAAGCCCCATTCCAGATAGTCCTGATATTGTACTTTCAGGAGCAAGTAAAACTATAAAGGCTGTTGCACTACATATAACTAAAGTATCTATAAATACTCCAAAAGCTTGTACCATACCTTGTTTTGCAGGTATATCTATATGAACTGCTGCTGCTGCATAGTTAGAATTTCCACTTCCTGCTTCATTTGAGAAAAGACCTCTTCTAACACCATTCATTACAACTGCTCCAAATGTTCCACCTAAAACTTCATTAGTTCCAAAAGCTTGTGAAAAGATAGTTCCTATCATAGCAGGTATATTAGTTAAATTTGTGACTAAAATATAGATAACTGCTACAACATAGATAATAGCCATAAATGGAACTATTTTATTTAATGATTCTACAATAGAATCTTTTTTTGATTTACTAAAAAAGATTACATAAGCAACCATAAAAGCTACAACTATTGATGAAATATTTTGTAAATTTAAAAATTTATTACCTGCTCCCCAAGTATAAACACTTGTTATTGAGCTTGTTATTGAGTTAGACATTACTTGAGTTACTCCAAAATAACATACCACTGAAGCTAGTGCATAGACAATTCCTAACCATCTCATATTCAATCTTTTTTCAATAATAAATGGTGTTCCTCCTGTAAAAGAGCCATCTTTTTCTTTTTTTCTATATATTACTGCAAGGCTTGATTCAATAAAAGCTGTTGCTGAACCTAGCATTGCAACAAGCCACATCCAAAATATTGCCCCTGGTCCTCCAACTGATATTGCTGCAACCACTCCTGCAATATTACCTGCTCCAACTCTACAAGCTGTTCCTAGAAAAAATGTTTCTAATGAACTAATTCCATGTTTACCCTTTTCATTTTTAAATAGAACTTTTACTATTTTATGGAATAATCTAAATTGCATGAATTTAGTTTTAAACGAAAAATATATAGCTGCTCCTATTAACATAAAAACTAGAATATTTTTTCCCCATAAGAAACCATTGACACTGTCAACGATTTTATAAATACTTTCCATCTTTTGGTGCCCCCTATTTTAAAAAATTAAATTAGTTGACATTATAACATATTTTACAAAAATGTCAATTATTGAAATTTTATTTTTTATTTTTATGGAAAAAACTTTTTAAAACTGTTATAATTAGAAAATATGTATAAAAATATAATATAGCTATGGGGATTAATTTAAGATTTTATATATTTCTTGTATATCTAAATTTTCTCTCAATAATTTTGCTAATTTATTGTATTCTCTTTCTTTAAATTCGTTAAAAGACAATGTTTCTTTTTGTTCAGGCATATATTTTTTTCTTCTAATCATATTTAACAAATCATTAGTAAACTTTGAATTATCAAATATTCCATGAATATAAGTGGCAAAAACATTATCTTTACAAATTACAGGATTTGAAATATTTGTTACACCTTGATGTATCTCATAACCTTTTATTTCATAACCATTAAAATCTTTTAGAATTCCTTCTTTAACTTCTATTTTTTTGATAACTTGTTCAGTCTTTTTAATTTCATCAAAAGTAGTTTCATAGTCAAAGAAATTAAAACCCTCTGTTTCCAAAATATCACTTTCTAAATGTTTAGGGTCATAGATTTTCTTCCCTAGCATCTGTAAGCCACCACAGATTCCAATAATAATTTTACCCTTTTCTTTCAATTCCTTTACTTTCTCAAAAATACCTCTTTCCTTTAAATCTTCCAAATCTGTTATAGTATTTTTACTTCCAGGGAAAATAATTATATCTTCATCTCCTAAATCCTTAACATCATAAATATATCTTACTTTTACATCATCATATTGTTTAAAAGCATGAAAATCTGTAAAATTTGACATTTTTTTAGTTTTAATAATAGAGATATTTATATATTTTTTATCATCTGAATAAACTCTTTTATCTTCATCTGACAAACTATCCTCTTCTTCTATTTTTAAATCTGCATAAGGCAAAACTCCTAAAAACTTTATATCCAAGCCCTCATCTTTAAATTTTTTATCTAGGATATCAATAGCAGGTTTTAATAAATCACTATCTCCTCTAAATTTATTAATAATATAACCTTTTATTCTCTTTCTATCATTTTCATCTAATAACATCACTGTTCCATAGATAGCAGCAAATACTCCACCTATATCTATGTTTCCGACCAATATAACTGGACTATCCACAAGCTCTGCCATGCCCATATTTACTAAATCATATTCTCTTAAATTTATCTCAGCTGGACTTCCACCACCCTCTAAGACTGCTATATCAAAATTAGATTCTATATTATTTTTGTAAGTTTCTAAGGCTATTTTTTTTAATTCTTTTGAGTGAGAAAAATAATTTTTTGCATCAGCTGTATAGGCAACCTTTCCATTTATTATTACTTGTGAATTATTATCAGAATTAGGTTTTAAAAGAATTGGATTCATAAAGGCTCTTGGGATTTCATAACCTGCCTCTGCTTGAATAACTGTGCCTCTACTTAATTCCAAACCCTCAATATCTACAAAAGAATTAAGTGCCATATTTTGAGATTTAAAAGGTGAAACTCTATATCCATCTTGTGCAAATACTCTGCATAGACCTGCAACTATTAAAGTTTTTCCAACAGATGAACCTGTTCCCTGTATCATTATATTTTTATGCTTTTTCATTTTTCCTCCAAAGCTAAGTTTTTATTTTTATTATAACATTAATTTTTAAAAAAGAGAGTTTTCAAGCTACCACACTCTACTAACTCTCTTAGTTTAATTTTTTCAAGAATTAAACCAACAAACTTGTGATAGTGTACTGCCATATTAACACTACTATATATTGCAAGATAATAAGCAGCATTAAAACCACTATCAAAATTAGCCATCGTTTAAACATGTTTCACCTCCTTGGAGGAAATGGCAATAGATTATAACATATTGCAATTAAAAAATAAATATGTTATAATTATTTTGAAACAAGGTAATGTATTAACCATCGTTTATACAAAATGGCAAAAAAGTCAGGACTACCACATATGCCTGACTTTTTTTATTTTTGCTTTTTTGTTTTCTTGACAATTAGTAAGTTCTTACATAAAATATGATATAATTTAAATATAGAAAGGGTGTTTTATTAATGACAGTTAATGATGTACTTGCAGCTTTGGGTGTTGTATTGAATGGTATTCCACAAGCTCTTTTGGCTGCTTCTTATGGTTTTGCTTCAATACCAACTGCTTTTGGTTTTATTGTTGGTGCTGTGGCTTGTTTATTATATGGTTCTGCTATTCCTATTTCATTCCAAGCAGAAACAATAGCTCTTGCAGGAATGTTAGGAAAAGATATTAGAGAAAGGCTTTCAATAATATTATTTTCTGGTTTAGCTATGGTTATATTGGGACTTACAGGAACTTTATCCACAATAGTCAATTTTGCTGGTTCAACTATCATCAATGCAATGATGGCAGGAGTTGGAATAATGTTGACTAGAATAGCTTTATCTGGTTTAAAAGAAAGTAGGATTGTTACTGCTAGCTCTATTGTATCTGCTTTTATAACTTATTTTTTCTTTGGACAAAATTTAGTTTACACTATTGTAGCTTGTGTAATTTTTTCAAGTTTAGTTGCCAATATTTTTAAAATTAATTTTGGTGGTGGAATTATTGAGAATTACAAAAAAATTGAAATCAAAAAACCTATTATAAATTTGAATGTTATTCGAGGTGCTTTAGCTCTTGCATGTTTGACTATTGGAGCGAATATAGCTTTTGGAAATATAACAGCTTCTATGACTGGAAAATATGAAGCCAATATAGATCTTTTAACTATCTATTCTGGGCTTGCTGATGCAGTTTCTTCACTTTTTGGTGGTGGACCAGTTGAAGCTATTATATCTGCTACTGCTGCTGCACCAAACCCTTTAACTAGTGGAGTTTTAATGATGGCTATAATGGCAGTTATTTTATTCTTTGGTTTACTACCTAAAATTAGTAAATATATTCCTGGACACTCTGTTCATGGTTTCTTATTTATTTTGGGAGCTATAGTAACTGTTCCTACAAATGCTTCTCTTGCTTTTTCAGGAGGAACACCTCAAGATTATGTTGTTGCTGCTACTGCTATGACAGTTACTGCTGCTAATGACCCATTTATAGGTTTACTTGTGGCATTAGTTGTAAAATATATTTTTGTCTTTATTGGATAAGGAGGGAATTTATGAAAACTTACACTTTACATGTTGCTGGGCTTACAAGAGAACTACCTATAATAAAACTTTCTTATGAACTATCAATAGCTAGTTTTGTTATCTTGGGGGATACTGAAATTGTTAAAAAGACAGCTCCTATGATAGCTAAAAAATTACCAGAAGTTGACTTTGTAGTAACTGCTGAAGCAAAAGGTATTCCATTGGCTTATGAAATATCTAAAATTTTAAATTTAAATGAATATATTGTTGCTAGAAAAAGTATAAAAGCATATATGGAAGAACCTATTGAAGTTGAAGTTAATTCTATAACAACAACTAATTCTCAGAAATTATATTTAAACAATCAAGATGCTAGCAAAATTAAAGGAAAAAGAGTTGCATTAATTGATGATGTCATTTCAACTGGACAATCTTTAAAAGCACTTGAAAGACTAGTAGAAAAAGCTGGAGCAAATGTTGTGGCAAAGGCTGCTATACTTGCAGAAGGAGATGCTAAAGATAGAAAGGATATTATCTTCCTTGAAGCATTACCAACATTCTAATTAATGCTTCAATTAAAATTAAATAATATTTATAAATTGTTGTGAATTATATTTGCAACAATTTTTTTGTTATCTAGCATTAATTTTTATTATAAAAGATATAAAATAAATATATTTTACAAATAA
>ERZ773038.680-NODE-680-length-21192-cov-8.564271_pt1 | contig 21192 bp, 16 predicted proteins | sample MGYA00511665_ERZ773038 | MGnify/ENA primary metagenome ERZ773038 (study PRJEB29015, sample SAMEA2737966) | human oral metagenome | biome: human oral; feature: human-associated habitat; material: dental | place: China | collected 2028 ... | reverse complement strand
CGCCGACCACACGCATGGCCACCGAAACCGTCAGAGCTGCGACCACGGCGACGAGGATGTTGAGCGTTCTCACGCGCAGGCCGCAGGCCTTCGCAAAGTCTTCGTCGTGCGAAAGGGAGAAAAGGGGGCCGCGCAGGCCCAGCCCGAAAAGCAGGACGAAGGCCGAGAGAACCGCGGTGTAGAGGACCTCGTCGGGGGAGACGGTCGCGATCGAGCCGAAAAGATAGCTCGTCAGCTTCTCCGTGTTCCCGCCGGCCAGCGAGATGATGATGACGCCCAGGGCGATTCCCCCGTAAAAGAGCATCGCGAGGGCGACGTCGCCGCCCGTGCGCCCTTGGGCGCGCACAACCTCGATGAGAACTGCGCCGATGACCGACGCCGCGATAGCCCCCGGTATCGCCAAGGAGTCCTTCGGGTCGAGGCCGAAGACGCTCGCCGCCAGCCAGCCGACGGCCACCCCCGTCAAGGCGACGTGCCCGATCCCGTCGCCCATGAGGGCCATCCCGCGCTGAACGAGGTAGGTGCCGACCACCGGCGCGGAGACCCCCACCAGTATGGCGACGACAAAGGCCCGCTGCATGAACGGCGCCTCGAGCATCTCTCGGATCGTTTCAAGCGTCACGATGGATCCATCCTCAGAGTCGGTGCGTGGTGTGCCTGCCAATCGGCGGAGTCGTGCGGGTGGACGTGGTCGTGCTCAGGATGGTCGTGGCCCGGAGGCGGCGGGGGAGGCGCGCCGTCGTGAACGACGCGCCCGCCCTCCAACACGACGGCCCGCTCGACTATCGGCTCCAATTCGCCCATCTCGTGGAGCACGGTGACCAGCGTCGTGCCGCGCTCGCGAAGCTCGGAGAGGATCGAGGCGAGTGCCCGCCTAGAATCACGGTCGATTCCCGCCAGGGGCTCGTCCAGAAAGAGCAGATCGGGCTCGCGCACGAGCGCCCTGGCGATGAGCACCCTTTGCGCCTGGCCTCCGGAGAAAACCTGGACGTGGTCGCGGGCCCTGTCCTCGAGGCCGACGGCGGAGAGGGCCTCCAACGCCTTGCGCTTGGCCCTCGGGCCGACGTCGGCCCACAGGCGGCCCCGCCCGAGCAGCCCCGAGCGGACGACCTCCAGGGCCGTCGCCGGAACGCCCGATGAGGCGGTCACCCGTTGAGGGACATACCCAATCCGAGACCAGGGAACGGACTTTCTGAGAGCGACGCTCTCCCCGAAAAGCTCGACGTTTCCGGCGGAGGCCGGAACGATGCCGAGAATGGCGCGCACCAGCGTCGATTTGCCCGAACCGTTGGCGCCGAGGAAGGCGACGGATTCGCCTGAGGAGACGCTCAGGGCCACGTCGTCGAGGATGCGCGAGCCGCCCAAATGGACGGCGAGGCCATCCACTGCCACGGGAATGGCGTTCATCGTTCTCCTGTCTGCGCGCCGATCATGCGTTCGTCGGCACGGCGATCCTATGCTCTGCGGGCACGGCAATCATATGTCCATCCGCATGTCCGTCGGCTGCATGTCCGTCGGCGCCCCGGTCACACGCCCGTCTGCGTGCCGACCGTGTGCGCCACCGGCCTCGCGCGGTCACCTGGTCACTTGCAGGCGAGGGCCTTCTTGAGCGCCGTCAGGTTGTCCGTCATGGCCGCCTCGTAGTCGCCCTTCTCGGGCTTGGACTCGAGCGGGCTGAGAACGGCGGTGACGGTTTTCGTTTCCTTCGCGAGAGTCTCGGCGGGCTTGCCGCTGACGAGCTCCTCGGTGAAGATCGTCGTGGTCCCGTTCTCTTGAACGTACTTCTTGACCTTGGCCAGCGTGGCCGGGCTCGGCTCGGACTCCGGGTCGATTCCGGACAGGCCCACTTGAGAGAGCTTGTAACGGTCCGCCAGGTAGCCGAAAGCGGTGTGCGTCGTGACGATCGAGCGGCGTTCGCAGGTGGCCAGGCCGGTCTGGAAAGACTTGTCGAGCCCGTCGAGCTTCTTCTGAAGAGCCTCGTTGTTCTTCTTGTAGGCGTCGGCGTGGCCGGGATCCTTCTTCGACAGTTCGGCCGCGATCGCATCGGCGGCGCGCTTCATCCGAGCGGGGTCGAGCCAGAAATGAGGGTCGGCGGCGTCGTCGCCGTGATCGTGGCCCTCCGCGTGGTCGTGTTCTTTCCCGTCTTCGTGGCCCTTTTCTTCGTCGTCCTTCTTGGCTTCGCCGTCTTTCTTGTCGCCGTGGTCGTGCTCGTGCTCGAGGAGGCCTTCGTGGCGGACCAGGTTGACGTTTTTCGTCAGATCGACCGCCGACACATCGCTCAGGGAGCCGACGGCGTCGTCAAGAGACGGCTGGAATCCCTTGACGTAAAAAAGCGCCTTCGTTTTGTTCAGCTCGGCGATTTGCTTCGTGCTGATTTCGAACTCGTGCGGCTCGGTGCCCGCGGGGGTGACGGAAGAGACGTCGACGTGGTCGCCGCCGATCTGCTGCGTGAGCCACTGGATCGGATAGAAAGAGGCGGCCACTTTCAGCTTCCCGGAGGATCCGCCCTTCGAATCGTCGGAGGAATCCGAGCAGGAGGCAAGCCCGAGGGCGAGGGTCAGCGCGGACATGGCCGCGACGATGCGTGTACGATGTTTATTAAACATGAGAACCATTATCAGCCTTGTCTCGAAATGCTGTCAAAAGATGCCTCTTGTTTGCCGACGGCTCGCGTTTTGTTTGCCGACGGCGCGCGTTGTCTGAAGCAATTTTCTAACTGCGGAAGCGGTTATGCGGCCGATCCGGCGGTTTGCCTTTGGGCGTTCTCCGATCGGCAGGGGCTCTGATCAAGGGGTGTGCGGGCTGTGTGGAAAACCCCATCCTCGGCCGGCGCCGCGCGAGCGATCGCCGGTAGAATCGAGAGGACTCCGCGTCATCCAGGCGCGGCAACGAAAGGAGCGCAGCTCTATGGCCAAGCAGGCCCCCTCGAAACTCGACAGCGTCATCGCCCTGGCGAAGCGGCGCGGCTTCGTCTTCCCTTGCGGCGAGATATACGGCGGTACGAGATCCGCGTGGGACTACGGCCCGCTGGGCGTCGAGTTGAAGGAGAACATCAAGCGGCAGTGGTGGCGGCACATGGTCACGTCGCGCGACGACGTCGTCGGCCTCGACTCGTCGATCATCCTTCCCCGCGAGGTGTGGGTCGCTTCGGGCCACGTCGGCGTCTTCAACGATCCGCTCACCGAGTGCCTTTCGTGCCACAAGCGCTTTCGCGTCGACCAGATGCAGGAGGAATTCGCCGCGAAGAAAGGGATCGAAGACCCCGAGTCGGTGGAGCTGGCCGAGATCGCCTGCGGCAATTGCGGCACGCGCGGCCAATGGACGGAGCCCCGCGACTTCAACATGATGCTCAAGACCCACCTGGGGCCGGTCGAGGACGAGTCGGGCCTCCACTATCTGCGACCCGAGACGGCGCAGGGCATTTTCGTCGATTTCCAGAACGTCATGACGTCGGCCCGCAAGCGCCCCCCGTTTGGAATCGGTCAGATCGGAAAGTCCTTCCGCAACGAGATTACGCCCGGAAATTTCATTTTCCGCACGCGCGAGTTCGAGCAAATGGAAATGGAATTTTTTGTCAAGCCCGGAACCGACGAGGAATGGCACCAGTATTGGATCGACGAGCGGCGCAACTGGTACGTCGGCCTGGGAATCGACCCCGAGAATCTTCGGCTGTACGAGCATCCGCAGGAGAAGCTCTCCCATTATTCCAAGCGGACGGTCGACATCGAGTACCGTTTCGGCTTCCGCGGATCCGATTGGGGCGAGCTCGAAGGGATCGCCAATCGCACGGACTTCGACCTGTCGACGCACACCAAGCATTCCGGCAAAGACCTGTCCTATTTCGACCAGGCCAGCGGCGAACGTTGGATTCCCTACGTCATTGAGCCCGCGGCCGGTCTGACCCGCTCCCTCATGGCCTTCCTCGTCGAGGCCTACGCGGAGGACGAGGCCCCCAACGCCAAGGGCGGGGTCGACAAACGCGTGGTGCTCCGGCTCGACCCGCGCCTCTCGCCAGTCAAGGCGGCCGTTCTTCCGCTCTCGCGCGACGAGCGGCTTTCGCCGTTGGCGCGCGAGCTGGCGGCTGCGCTCCGCAAGAACTGGAACGTCGATTTCGACGACGCCGGCGCCGTCGGCCGCCGCTATCGCCGCCAGGACGAGATCGGCACGCCTTTCTGCATCACCGTCGATTTCGACTCCCTCGAAGACCGTTCCGTGACCATTCGCGACCGCGACACGATGGAGCAAGTCCGCATTCCGATCTCCGACGTCGAGGGATGCCTCGCCGGTAAGCTGGTTGGGTGTTGACGGGCCACGGCCATTCGCATTCGGGCCCCCTGGACATCGCCCCGGGGGCTCGCAGGCGCGTTTCGGCGATTCTGGCCGCCGTCGTCCTGCCGTTGGCTATAGCCACAGCCGTTCTGCTCGTGGCCCTGTGGCCGAAAGGGGAGACGCCCGTCGGCTCGCGGCCCCTGTACTCCAACGGCGCGCAAGCCGTGACGGGCGAGGTCACGTCGGTCGGCAAAGTCGATTCCTCTGGCCAGACGCCCGTGAAGATGAAGGTCGACGGCGTGGACGTGCCCGTCCACGTCCCGCCGGAGATCATTGCCAACGGGCTCGACGTCGGCGACGAGATTCGGGCGATCTTCAATCCCGCCGCCCTCGAAAGCGGCACGGCCTACGTTTTCACCGATTTCGTCCGCACCCATCAGATGCTGTGGCTGTTGGCCGTGTACGTCGCAGTGGTTTTGGCGGTGGCGCGGTGGAAAGGCGCCATGGCCCTCGCGGGCCTCGGTGTGTCCCTCGCCGTCGTCGGGGCGTTCATGGTGCCTGCGCTGACGGTCAGCGGGCATCCGGTGCTCGTCATACTGGTCGGCGCCGCGGCGATGATGTTCGCCTCGATCTACTTGGCCCACGGGATTTCGATTCGAACGACGACGGCCGTCATCGGCACCTTCGCGGGACTGGTCATCACGACGGGCGTGGCGTGGTGGGCCGTCGGGGCGGCCAACCTCACGGGCGCCCTTTCCGACGACGCGCGCATCCTGGCCGGCGAGCTGCCCAACGTCCAGCTCCAGGCGATTCTGCTCGGCGGGGTCATCCTCGCCGGACTCGGCGCGCTCAACGACGTGACGATCACGCAGGTCTCCACCGTGTGGGAGCTCCACACGGCGAACCCGCGCCTGACGCGTCGAAGGCTCGTCAGCCAGGGAATGGCCGTCGGACGCGATCACATCGCCTCGACCGTCTACACGCTCGCCTTCGCCTATGTCGGCACGGCTCTCACGCTGCTCGTCGCCGCGGCGCTCATGCAACGGCCCGCCGCCGACCTCGTCCAGCTTGGCGAAATCGCCGAAGAGATCGTGCGCACCTTGGCCGCGTCCATCGGCTTGGTGCTCGCCATTCCGCTCACGACGGCCGTCGCCGCCGTCCTCGCTCCCGTCGCTCCGACCGCCGCACGGTCAGCCGAAGGCGATTCGGGCGACGGCGACGCGGAGGAAACCGCCGACGCGCAGGAGGCCTGGAACGATGCCGACGGAATCTGGGACGAGGACGAGGAAGCCTGGGACAGCGAGCCGGCCGGCGGCCGGAAAGCTGGCAGCCCCTATGCGCGCGAGCGTCGCGAAGAATTCGAATACGACGGCGCCGAGATAGACAGGGCGACTCGGGGAGACGGCCCATGGCCGCGATGAGGGCCGCCCTGTCGCCAGCGCCGAAGGCCCCTGCGCCGCCTGCCATGAAACCCGTTGCGGCTGGCGCGTCCGGCCTGGCTTTCGGGCCATTGCGCCTTCGAACCCCCGTCATGCTGGCGCCCATGGCCGGCGTGACCAACCCGCCCTTCCGTCGACTGTGCAGAGAACAGGCCGAGGAGGGCCTCGCCCTGGCCGGGGCCGATCCCGCGCCGCGGGGGCTCCCGGGAACCGACGCGCCCGGCGGCTTATGGGTGTGCGAGATGATCACCTCGAGGGCTCTCGTCGAGCGCAACCCCGAGGCGATGAACATGATCAAGCCCGATCCCGGGGATCCGGTCCGCTCGATCCAGCTCTACGGCGTCGAGCCGAAAACCTCCGCCGCCGCCGTGGCAATGCTGGTCGGCGAGAACAGGGCCGACCACATCGACCTCAATTTTGGCTGCCCCGCGCCGAAGGTGACCCGCAAGGGCGGGGGATCGGCGCTTCCGTGGAAGCTTGACCTCTTCCGCGAGATCGTTTCGGCCGCCGTCGAGGCCGCCCGGCGCGCAAGCGCGGACCGCGACGTCGAAGTGCCCGTGACGGCGAAGATCCGAGTGGGAATCGACGACGGCCACACCACTTTCCTCGACGCCGCGAGAATCGCCGAGGATGCGGGAATCGCAGGCCTCACGCTGCATGCGCGCACGACGGCCCAGCATTATTCGGGCAGCGCCGATTGGGGGCGCATCGCCGAGCTGGCGGAGGCCACAAGCCTGCCGGTGCTGGGAAACGGAGACGTTTTCGAAGTTGAGGACGCGGTGCGCCTCATGGCCGAAACGGGGTGCGCCGGCGTGGCCGTCGGGCGAGGATGCCAGGGCAGGCCGTGGCTGTTTCGCGAGCTCGCAGCGCGCCTGCACGGGTGCGGAGAGGTTGCCCGGCCGGGCCTGAGCGACGTCGTCGCCATGATCGAAAGGCACGGCCAGCTTTCCTACGAGCACTTCAACGGGGACGAACACCGGGCCATGAGGGAGCTGCGCAAGCACATCGGCTGGTACCTGCGCGGATTCGCGGTGGGAGGCGAGAGCCGCAGGGAGCTTGCGCTCGTGTCGACCCGCGAGGAACTCCACGACCGCCTGGCGCGGCTTGACCTTGACCAGCCCTACCCGGAGGCGGCCGAAGGCCCGCGCGGGCGGGCCGGCGGGCCGAAGCGCCCGCACGTTCCCGACGGGTGGCTCGATTCGCGCGAGCTGAGCCCGGCGGACCGGGCAAGAATCGCACGGGCGGAAATCAACGTCTCGGGAGGTTGAATGAACGCGCGCGAACGCTGGATCGACGAACCGGCGAAAAAGTCGAGCCGCACCGAATTCGAACGCGACCGCGGAAGGGTGCTCCATTCCTCCGCGCTCAGGCGGCTCGGCGCAAAAACCCAGGTGCTCGGGCCCGAATCGGACGATTTCATCCGCACGCGCCTGACCCATTCCCTCGAGGTCGCCCAGATCGGGCGCTCCCTCGCGATCAACCTCGGCGCCGACCCGGACATCGTCGAAACCGCCTGCCTCTCCCATGACCTCGGCCATCCGCCTTACGGGCACAACGGCGAGCGGGCCCTCGCCGACGTCGCCGCATCGATCGGCGGATTCGAGGGAAACGCCCAGACCTTCAGGATTCTCACGCGACTGGAGCCGAAGATGATCGCGCCCAGCGGGCGGCACGTCGGACTCAATCTCACTCGGGGCACGCTCGACGCCGTCGTCAAATACCCGTGGGGCGCGGGCGAGGGCCCCCTTCGCGAGGACGGATCGCCCACGCCGAAGTTCAATTTTTACTCCGACGACGCCGATGTTTTCGCCTGGGTGCGCGACGGCGCCGGCGAAGGCAGATGCGTCGAAGCCCAGATGATGGACCTCGCCGACGACATCGCCTACTCGACCCACGACGTCGAAGACGGGATCGTGCGAGGGCTCGTCCGCACGGATCGGCTGCGAGACCCGGCCGAGCAAAATCGGATTGTCGAGGCCACGTGCCGCTGGTACGGCTTCGCCGACGGCGACGCGCTGGGCGCCGCGCTTGAACGCCTGCTGTGCCAGGAGAGCTGGCCGGCCGAATTCGTCGGGACCTATGCGCAATTGGCGCAGGTCAAGGACCTGACGAGCGATCTCATCGGGCGCTTCATATCGGCAGTGTGCGATGCCACCGCCTCGGCCCACGGAACCGGATCCCTCCGCCGGCACTCCGGCGGCCTCGTCATTCCCGAGGCGACCCGCGAAGAGATCATGCTGCTCAAGGGACTGGCCGTCTACTACGTCATGCTGCCGCGCGAGAGCGAGCCCCTCTACTACGAGCAGCGCACGGTCGTCTACGATCTGGTGGACGCGCTCAACGGCAGCCCCGAGCGGCTGGAGCCGCAATTTCTCGAACAGTGGAATACGGCGGGCGGGGACGCGTCGGGGAGGCTTCGCGCCGTCGTCGACCAGGTTGCGAGCCTGACGGACCAGTCCGCCCGCCAGTGGCACTCGCGCCTGTGCGGCTTCCTGCGGAACTGACGCCGGACGGCTTGCCGGCGCCCGACTCGCGGGGCTCGCATGGCCTGCCGAGGGGGCTTGGACAGGTTGTCGGACGTCCTGCCGGGCGGCCCGGATAGAATGGTGGCATGGCGGGGTTGATCAGGCGAGAGGACATCGACGAGGTTCGTTCGCGCACGCGGATTGAGGACGTCGTCTCCCAGTATGTCCAGCTGCGCCCCGACGGCGTCGACTCTCAAAAGGGCCTGTGCCCCTTCCACGATGAGAAAACGCCCTCTTTCCATATCCGGCCGCACATCGGCAGGTGGCATTGTTTCGGATGCGGCGAAGGAGGCGACGTCATCTCCTTCGTCGAACGAATCGAGCATGTGTCTTTCGTCGAGGCGGTGGAGATCCTCGCCCGAAAGGCCGGCGTGGAGCTTCGCTACGAGAACGACGGGCGGCGCGAACGCGGCGACTCCGGAGCCACGCGCCAGCGCCTCATCGACGCCCACCGGGTCGCGGTGGACTTCTACATGGCCCAGCTGGCCTCCCCCCAGGGCGAGGCGGGGCGGCGGATGCTCGACCAGCGCGGCTTCGACGCCGCAGCGATCGAGCGCTTCAAGGTCGGATACTCGCCGAACTCGTGGGACGGCCTGCTCAAAGAGCTGCGGCGCCGCGGATTCACCGAACGTGAAATAGCCGCCTCGGGGCTGGCGAGCCAGGGAAACCGCGGCCAGTACGACCGCTTTCGCGGGCGCCTCATGTGGCCGATCATGTCGATCACCGGCGACCCGATCGGCTTTGGCGCGCGCAGGCTCTCGGACGAGGACAACGGCCCGAAGTATCTCAATACGCCGGAGACCGCGATCTACAAGAAGTCCCAGGTGCTCTACGGGCTCGACATGGCCAAGCGCGCCATCTCCCAGCAGCGGAGAATCGTCGTCGTCGAGGGGTACACGGACGTCATGGCGGCCCAGCTCGCGGGCGTCGAGACGGCCGTCGCCACATGCGGCACCGCCTTCGGCTCCGAGCACGTCAAGGTCGTCCGCAGGCTCATCGGCGACGGGGCCGATCCGGCTGCGGGGGTGATCCTGGGTTCCGGGGCGGCCTACGGCGGCGAGGTCATCTTCACCTTCGACGGCGACGCCGCCGGCCAAAAGGCCGCGCTCAAAGCCTTCCAGGAGGATCAGGCCTTCGCCGCGCAGACCTTCGTCTGCGTCGCGCCCGAGGGAATGGATCCGTGCGAGGTGCGCATGAACTACGGCGACGAGGCGGTGCGCGAGATCGTGGCGGCCCGCCGCCCGCTGTTCGAGTTTGCGATTCGCTCGGTGCTGACGGGCCTGCCGTTGAACAGCGCCGAAGGGAGGACCGCCGGACTCCGCGCCGCCGCGCCGATGGTCGCTTCGATCCGCGACAGGGTGCTTCGCGGCGAGTACACGAGGCAGCTGGCGGGGTGGCTCGGCATGGACGAGGGCACCGTTCGCCGCGCTGTGCTTTCCTCCGGCCGCAAGCCCGCTTCCGGACGGCGGCAGGAAGGCGGACAGAGACGGCCGAACGGCGGCGCTCAGGACGGGCAGGAGCGCCCCGCCCCCGTTCTCGCGCCGAGGGCGACGGTGCGGGACCCCGTAGAGAGGGTCGAGAGGGAGGCCCTCGGGATATACCTTCAGCTGCCGGGCCTCGCGAGCTTGGCGCAGATGGACGAACTGCCCTCCCAAACCTTCACCGTGCCCGTCCATCGCCGCGTGCACGAGGCGATCCGGGCCGCCGGGGGCGCCGCCTCCTACGACAAGCGCGTCGCCGAGCTCTCGGCTAACGGCGTCCCTTTGGAGAAGGCGGAGGAAGCCGCCGCCGGCTGGTACGTCGAGAGGGTCATTGAGAACGCCGACGACGTCGTCGGCCGAGCCGTGGCCCAGCTCGCCGTCGAAACGCTTCCCGAGAGCCGGCCAGACCGAGTCGAGCGGTACGTGTGGGGGATAGCCGTGTCCCTTATCAGGCAGGGAATCACCCGCCAGATCGGCGATCTGCGCTCGCGACTGCAGCGCACGCCGCCCGACGACCCGCAGTATTCCGCGCTGTTCTCGCGGCTCATCGAGCTGGAGGAACAGCGCCGGGCGTGCGACGCTCAAATCGAGTGATCTACGCTGCTGCGAATCGCGGTGACGCCGTCGAGGAAATCCGGCTAAGATATGAGGGCCGGTTTCCGGCGCGCCCCTGTAGCTCAGTTGGTTAGAGCAGTGGACTCATAATCCATCGGTCGCGGGTTCAAGTCCTGCCGGGGGCACACCAGAGAGGCGAAGCCGTAAAGTCGCTTGGAGTTTTCGGCCTTGAAGCGGAGCGGCGTCAGTCGCCGAAAAGCTTCGCCAGAGAATCGTCGGCCACGCGCGAAGGGCGGAATTCGACGATTGCGTGCTTGGCCAAGCCGCGAAGGGCAAATGGGTCGTTCGCCACCGCAGCCTCGATTTCTTCACGAGGACGGTTCGCCGCGAGAATCACTCCGCCCGTGCGCGGCTCGCGACGCCCTGACGCAAGGAAGCGACCTGCGGCATAGTTTTCATTGAGCCAGATTTTATGTGCGTCGAGGGCTGAGTCGATGTCTTCCAATTCGGACGTATAGTCGATGAGGATCACATACATGCCGAGATTTTAAGGCACTTTCGTCTTTGCACGCGACGGCCCTTTCGAGGCCCTGCTTGGGGAGAGCAGACCATCGCGAGAGGGATGCGGGGCCTTTAGGATGGCAGCATGAAGATGAACAACATAGTCGCATGTGTGCCCGTGTCCAATATTGAGGAGGCAGTCGCCTGGTATCAGGCCGCCTTCGAGCTCGGCGCTCCGCATTCGATGCCGATGGAAGGGATCGTCGAGTTCAACCTCGGCCGCTTTTGGCTCCAGCTTTTCGAATCGCCCGAGACGGCCGGCGCCGAGGGCATCACGCTCGTTCTGGGAGTCGACGACGCCCGGGCGGAGCAGCAACGTCTCGCAGACCTCGGATTTTCGGTGACCGAGATCGAGACGATCGACGAAGTCGTCGACGTATTCAATCTCATCGATCCAGACGGCAATGCCTACTCGATCGTCCTCGAGGCCGCGGCGGACTGAGAGCGGCGAGGCGGGCTGAGAAATCTCCAGCCCGCCCCGGACCTTCCTACGGAAGCCGACATTCACGCGGCCTCGTTGCCGAGAATCGCGCGTGCAGGAGCCTCGGTCGCCGGCCCAGTCGCTTTGACGCGTCGCCGATCAGCGGGCCGTCGGCTCAGTCAGCCGAGGCCTCGGATCCGCCGTCGTCTTCACGCCGACCTGTCTTCGTTTGACGCGTCGTTTTCGCCTTCGCCGCTCGCGTCTTGGGCGCTTCCGCTTTCGCCTTGTTCCTCGGATCCGCCTTCGCCGTTCGTCTGTTCCTCGGCCCGGCCGCCGCCGGAACTTTGCTCCGGAGTCTCGCCGTCTCCCTCCGACGGATCCTCGTAGGTGGGGGCGTCAGGGTCGGTGGCGTTGATGGCGTCGTACGACGTCGGCAGATCCTCCTCGGCGGCGATGGGAATCTCCTCGGTTCCCGTTTGCGCGGCCAGCACCTCGCTGACCTTGGACTCATATTCGCGCTTGCGCGCCTGCCGCGAGAGCCGGGTGAAGAACTTGTGCAGGTCGACCGTCGTCTCGATAGGCCGAGGCTTCGCCCTCCGGCTGTGGGTCGTCAGCTCGTCGAAGATCTCCGCCCGAAGGGCTCCCGAAACGTCGGTGACGATTGCCCGGGCGAACTCTTCGCCCCGGAGTCTGCGGCGTATCGCGTGCTCTGCAGCAAGCTGTTTCCACAGGGCCCAGCACATGAGCACCATGACCACGGAGAACGGCAAGGCTGTGAGGATGGACAGCGTTTGCAGCGCCTTCATCCCCTCCTGGGAATCGCCGAATCCCAGCATGACGGCGGCAATGGCGCCGGACAGCGTCGCGAAGGTCAGGCGTGTGGCAAGAGGGGGGTTGGGGTTGCCGCCGGTCGAAAGCATCGACATGACGTAGGACCCCGAATCGGAGGAACTGACGAAGAATATGATCACCACGATCATCGCCAGAATCGAAAGCCATCCGCCGATAGGCATCCCTTCGAAGACTCGGAAGAGGGCGATGTCGACGTTGACCGTCCCGTCGGGGCCAATGAGGTTCTTGGCGCCGAACATCTGCTGATAAAGGCCGTTTCCGCCAAGAATCGCAAACCACACGAACGTGACGAGCGTGGGGACGAGCATGACGCCGAGGACGAATTCGCGGACCGTCCGCCCTTTGGAGATGCGGGCGATGAAAACTCCGACGAAGGGAGACCAGCTGATCCACCAACCCCAGTAGTAAACGGTCCACTGAGAGAGCCACTCGGCTCCCTTGGCTCCGGCATAGGGGTGGGTTTCGAAGGACATTGAGATGAAATTCTGGAAATAGCTGCCCGAGTCCGTGACGAATCCGTTGAAGAGGAAGACTGTGGGGCCGAGAATCGCCACGAGGACGACGAGCAAAGCGGCCAGAACCAGATTGAGGTTCGAAATGAACTTGATGCCTGCGTCCAGTCCGCTGGCGACTGACAGGGCCGCCATGCCGGAGATGACCGCCACCAAAAGGATGAGCATTCCGTTGTCGATGTGCCATCCGGCGAGGAAATCGAAGCCGGCCGCGACCTGTTTGACTCCGAAGCCCAGCGATGTGGCGATTCCCACGAGCGTTCCGATGATCGCTATGACGTCGATGACGTCGCCGAGCTTTCCGTTGACGCGGTCGCCGAAGATCGGCCGCAGCGTCGAACGGATCGAGACCGGAAGCCCTCGGCGGTGGATGGCGTAGGCGATGGCCAGGCCGACGATGACGTAAATTCCCCATGCGTGCAAACCCCAGTGGAGGAAGGACTTGGTCATGGCTTCCGATGCCCGGTCCGTCGCGTTCGCGGCGTTTGAGCTTGGGGCGGGCTTGCCGAGGTGGGAGAGAGGCTCGGCCGCGCCCCAGAACACGAGGCCGATGCCCATCCCAGCGGCGAAAAGCATCGAGAACCAGGAGGTTCGAGAGTACTCTGGCTCGGCGTCGTCCGGCCCGAGGACGGTGTCGCCCTTCCTCGAAAAGGCCAGCGCGAAGCCGACGACGACGAAGAGGGCGACCGCCAAAATGTAGTACCAGCCCACGTTCGACACGACGACTTTCGAAATGCGGGCAATGACGTCGTTGACGCCCTTCGGCCAGAGGGCGGCGAGGACGACGAAGACGAGGGTTATGCCGACTGACGGCCAGAAAACCTGGTGGCGCAGAGCCAGAGAAACGCGGCTTCGGGAAGAGAACGCTTCGAGTTCGGCTCCGTCCTCGGGCCGGGGGGACTTTTCGGCGCCAGAGGGCCCCGTGCCGATCGATGCGTCGGCGGCTTTGACGTCCGTTGCGACGCCGCCGGCCTTCTCTTCATCTGCGCGATGTGGGGGTATGTTATGCGTGGACACAAGGAAACCTTCCTTTCGACCCGGATTTCTTTACCTTCCCATACTCGGCGGACAGCCCGCAATTTCAAGCTTTCGTTTCCGTGGAAAAGTCAGTGCAATATGACGGGGATCGCTGAGAAAAGATGTCTTTTATTTCGTTTACGGATATTGTGATTGCCTAAAGGAGCGGGAGAAAGCTCACGGACGGCCAGCGTTGACTCCCCTTTGGCCGCTCGCAGGATACCATCGAACTATGCCGCATCGACCTCCAGCGCCTACCGGGCGTCACTTCAAAGACGGACCGGAAAAAGCAGGCGTTCCCGTACGCCCGCAGGTCAGCCAGCCTGAGGAGCTCGATCCAGCCGAAGCCCGGCGCCGGGCGGCCGAACGGGCGGCCAGGGCCGCAGCGGCCTATGCCGCCCACACAGCCAACAGGGCCGCTTTTTTGGGAGAGGCGGAGGACACCGCCGTCATCCCGGTCACCCGGGAAGACCGAAAGCCGGGCGGCGAAGACGTCCGCGAACGCGCGGCAGAACGTGAGGAGCCGGCGCCCTCCGGCGCGCGCAAGGGCTCGGGCGAGGCCAAGAAACAGGCGGGCTCGCCCAAGAGCGTCGCACGCTCGTCCTTCGTCATGTTCCTGGGGAGCTTGGTTTCGCGTTTCCTGGGGCTCGTCCGCTCTCCGATCCTCCTTGGAGCGATCGTCGGCGTCACGACGCCGGCCGCCGACGCCTTCGCCGTGGCGAACAAGCTGCCGAACCTCATTTACATGATCATCGTCGGCGGCCTGGTCAACGCGGTTCTGGTGCCCTCGATCGTTCGGGCGACGAAGGAGTCCAAAGACGGCGGGGAGGCCTTCCTCAACAAGCTGCTCACGCTCTCGATCGTCTCCCTCGGCTCGGTGACCCTCCTGCTGACCTTGGGCGCGCCTTTCGTCGCGAAGGTTTTCGCGTCCACGATGGAGGGCAAGTGGTTCAACCTCACCGTCGCCTTCGCCTATTGGTGTCTGCCCCAGATTTTCTTTTACGGCATGTACACGGTGCTCGGCCAGATCCTCAACGCCCGGGAGAACTTCGGCCCGTACATGTGGGCGCCCGTGCTCAACAACGTCGTGTCCATTGTGGGATTCCTCGGCGTTCTCGGCGTTTTCGGCGGGGCCGAACGCGGAGGCATCGAGGAATGGGATTCGACGCGGGTCATGCTGCTCGGCGGGGTCTCCACCGCGGGCATCGCGGTGCAGGCCTTGGTTCTCGTTTGGCCGATGCACAACTTGGGCATCCGCTATCGCCCCGACTTCGCTTGGCGGGGCTCGGGCTTGGGGGAGGCCGGGAAAGCGTCGTGGTGGATGCTTCTCATGATGGTCTCCGGCATGGTCCCCACAATGCTCCTGTCGAATGTTGCTGCAGGCGCCCGCAGCCGCGCCGAGAGAATGGGACTCAGCGGCGACGTCGCTGGAAACGCGGCCTATGACAGCGCGTACGCGCTCTATTCCATGCCGACGTCGCTCATCGTCGTCTCGATCGCGACGGCGATGTTCACGAGGCTCACGAAGGCCGCCGTCGACGGCGACATGGCGAAGATGCGCCGGGACGCCTCAAAGACGCTGCGGATGGTCTCCACGCTCATGCTCCTTGCCTCTGCGGGCATGGTTGCCCTGGCGGTCCCCATCACGAGGATCCTCACCTTCACCGTTCCGCCGGACCAGGCTGTGGAGCTGGCGAAGGTCCTCATCGCCATGTGCATCGGGCTGGTCGGAGTGGGCGCGGTGAGCGTGCTCGACCGCGTTTACTACGCCTTCGAGGACACGCGCGGGGCCTTCTGGATCAACTTGCCTTTCCTGCTATTCGGCCTGGTGGGCTACTACCTGTGCAGCTTCATCGATCCGCGCTGGACGGTGGTCGGCATCGGCCTCGTCATGTCGGCGGCCAACATCCTCTCCGTTTTCGCCATGATCTACAAGCTTTCCCAGCGCATGGGGGGCCTTGACGAGGACAGGCTGCTTCGCGTCCACGTCAAGCTCCTGTGGATCGCCTCGGCCACGGCCCTGCTGGGCTGGCTCATACACGCCGTTTTCTTCGGCCCCATTTTTGCGCCCGTCGGATTCATTGGCGCAATCTTACGCTGCGCAGTGATCGGGCCTGTGCTCGTCGCTTTCTACCTCGGCCTCATGAAGGCGTTGAAGATGGAGGAGCTGAGCGTGCTCATGGGGCCGCTCACCTCGATCGCGCGAAAGTTCGGGATCGGGAAGCGCCGGTGAGCGGAAGGGGGCGCAACGATCTCGAGGGGCGCAGCGATCTTGAGAGCCAGACACCGGCGGGCGGGACGGACGCGCGCAAAACAACCGAGAGCCACGCCGCGGCGAGGTTGGCGATCGCCGTCAAAGCGCGCCATGCCAAAGCAAGCCAGGCCGAAGCGGCGACGAAGGAAAGGAACGCAAACAAATGGGGGATGCCGTGAACAACTGTCGGAACGGCTCGGAAAACAGCGGTCTGGAAAGAGACGCCGAGCGCGAGAGGCCGCAGACCGGGGGCGGGTCTCAGGCGCGCCGGGCACGCCAGGGCCGCCTCGACGATCCTGCCTGTGAGAAGCCGATCCTTCCGGTGGTCTTCGGATACGACATCGCCGCCTACAGCTTTGCCCGCATCTTCCACGAGGCGGCGGGGGTTCGCTCGCTCGTCGTCGCCGACGCCATGCGCGGTCCGATCGACCATTCTTCGATCTTCGACGTGCGGCTCGTGAGCAAAGGCTCGCTCGACGACGAGGCGGCTTTCCTCGGCATCCTCGACGGCCTGGCGCGCGAGTTTTCCGACCGGCGCCTGATCCTCCTCGTCAACACCGACGAGGCCGTCGGCTTCGTCGCCCGGCATCGTGATTCTCTGAGCAGGGACTGGTTTCTTCCGTACGGAGACCGAAAGTCGGTTGAGACTGCGAATTCCAAAGCGGAGATGGCCGCGATCGTCGCCGGGCTCGGTTTGAGCGCTCCGGCGCGCACGCGGATCGACCTGCGGGAGCCCGCCTCCTGGGAAGGCGCACTGGAGGGCGTCACGTTTCCCGTCGTCGTCAAACCCGAGGAGGCGAGCGACCTCAGCCGTTACTGGAACCAGGGGCTGCGCAAGGTTTTGCCGCTCGACACGCGCGAGGCCGCGCTGGCGACCTTCGCGAAATGGCGCGAAGGAGGGGTGGACACGCGGCTCATCGTCCAGGAGCTCGTCCCGGGCGACGACACGACCCAGTGGGTCGTCAACGGATACGTGGACGCCCGGGGGACGGTCACGGCGTGCGGCTCTGGCAGGGTCATCCTCGGCCTCCACCAGCCCGAGTACCTTGGCAACGCCGGAATCATACTGACCGAGCACAATCCCGAGCTGATCGAACAGGCGAAGTCCATCGTCACGCGGACAGGGCTGCACGGGTTCTTTTCGATGGACGTGAAGGTCGATCCGCGCGACGGCGCAGCCCGCTGGCTCGATCTCAATCCGCGCATCGGCCGCGGCCACTACTACCTCAAGGCCGCCGGCGTCGACCTCGCCAAAGCGATGCTCGCGGACATGGAGGAAAACTGGGCCGACGGCGCCTCTGGGGCCGGACTGGGGCAGGCCGACGGCGCAGAGCGCTTCCGCCAAAGCGATCCGCCCGGCGCCGATCCCGCCCTCGAAGGGGCGGCGTGCGCGACGAATGCGCGCGAGGCGATCTTCTGCATCATTCCGGCGTCGCTGGCCAATCGAAGGTACATTCGCGACGCGGACCTCTACGCGCGCGTACGGCGGGCAAAGAAAGTCGGCGTCGTCAACCCGCTGGCGTATTCGGCGGACCGGAGCCTCAAACGGACGTTCTATCGCTTGGCCAACGGCTTCAACCAGCGGCGGCGGATGCGTGCATGGTATCCCGAGCCGACCGACTCGGGATTCTGAGAATTCGGCGCTCCTCGGAATTCGAGGTTCGAACGCGCCGAAGCGCCTTCGCCCCTTCGGCGGAGGGCGTTCGTTCCTCAGTCGAGGGCGCCGGTCGCCTTGGCGAGAAGGGGATGGATCGGCAGAACATATGTGCCGACGAATTCTTCGACGTTGCCTCCGAGCCAGCGCTTGAACTTCAGCACGGGGGCGTCGGGCGCGGTCTCGTCGAAGATCCCGGACACGCCGAAGGTGTTGTAGACCGACAGGCCGTTGTCGCAGGCCCATTTGAACATCGCTCGCTCAACGGGATAGTCCCTCCCGTAGGCGGCAAAACGCTTGTCCATGCCGCCTAGCAGCAGAATGAGCTCGTCTCCGAAGCGGAAGCTCAGCGCGGCGTTGAACGGAATGCCGTCGCCGTGCTCGTCGAGGGTCTTGCGGGCCTGCTCCTCTTGAGAATCGAGCGTCGTCAAACGCTCGCGCAGCTGCTCCAGCTCCCTGTCCCTTGCCTTTGTGGCTTTGCGGCCTTCAAGCAATTCGATGCGCTTGAGCGACTCCTGCCGCTCGTCGGCGATCTGCTCGAGGTAGCGCGAGGGAAAGAGATAGGCGACGCACAGGAGCGCCCGCTCCGGCCCGAGTTCGCGCATGAGCTCGGTGTAGAACGCCCTGCTCGAACCGGAGATGCCGTGCATCGTCGTCCGATCGGCCGTCGATTCGTGGAGCTTGTCGAAGACGTCGAACTCCTCGGGCCGCAACAGCCGCGTCTCGACGCCGTAGCGCCCTTCGTTGTGGAAGCGCCGCCGCAAGCCTTTCGCCAAGGTCGCGGTGGCTTCGTCGAACGTCTTGCCCGATATGTCCTTCGTGTAGATGTATCGGATCTGTATGTCCGGCTGCTCGTAGAACTCCTTCGTCAGGCGGGTCGCCCCCAGCTTGGCGAAGGTCTCCTGCGCCTTCGCCGCCACGGGGTTGTCTTTGACGACCTTGATGTCCTCGTAAAAAGCCCGCGGAAGCAGCGGATTGAACCGCAAGGCGAGCACCCGGGGGTTCTTCTTCAGATGGCGCTTCAAACCGGTGAAAAACGTTTCGATCGCGGCGGTGTCCTCCCAATCGAGCAGCGGCCCGTAGGCCAGTTGCGCCCTCCAGAAGACCTTCTTCCACGGCTGGTAGGCGAGCACGCCCGCCCCTGCGATTTTGCGTTCGGCGTCGTCGACGACGCCGACGTATTCGACCTTGTGCCCTTGCCTTTCGCGAACGCGGGCGAACTCAACGCTTTGGGGGATGAAGACTCGGGGGCGAGATTCCTCGAGGAAACGCGCATATGCCTTGGGGGTCAGTAGGACGAAACGCATGGAGTCCATCCTACCGGGAGCGAGGTCCGCGGAAGAAAGCCGGGGCGCTGCGTGTGCGGTGCGTCGAGGAGCTGCGCCCTAAGCCCGATTCGCGGAGGAAAGCTGACCGGTTGCTGTGCGAGTTTGCAGAGAATGCTGCGTTCATTACCGTTCGGCGAGCGGGGTAACCTAGGCCGATCGGCCGTGTTGCGGGGCTGCGCGGCTATTTCGACCCTGCAAAGTGCGGACTTTTCGGCAGCGGCATATGGGCCAGGCAAAATCGCTCCTGTAGTCTTTACGCATGGCTATGAAGCAACCGGACATGTCGTCTCTCACGCCCGAGGAGATCGCGCAGTTGCGCAAAGCGCAGAAAAGGCGCTTTATCTTGGCGCTCGCACTCGGAACGATCATGGCGATTCTCGGTTACTTCGCGGGCCAAAAATTGGCGGGAGGCGACACCAACGGAGCGGGCGCGGTGCACACCGACGCCGCGATCACGGCCGTGACGGGTGAGCGCACGCCTACCGCCGCGGACTTTGAGAGAACGGAATAATTGTGAAACGCAAAAAGTCCGGGGAAAAGCGTCGGACGCCCTCGGCGGTGGCGGCCCTGGGGGGCAAGCCGATTGAGATCGCGAGAATTGACGGAGACGCCGAAGCCTGGCTCGCCGTTTTCGCCGACAGGATCGCGGTGGCGACGGACAAAGAAACCGAAGAGCGGCACTGGTTCGAATTCGAACGTGCGACGTGGAGCGGGAACACATTGACGATGCCCTTCGTCGATTGGAACATTCCGGCTTTCGAGCTCAAGCTCGCCGACGGCGAAGAGGACATAGCGCTCGTCGTCCGAGAACGCCTCGAACGTTCGATCGTCGTTCGCCGCAGCTCCAAGTTGCCGTCGGGCGCCGAAGTTCGGGCGATGGTCAGACGCGACGACAAAGACGACCTGTTCACTCAGGTCATCATCGACGGACGCGCGAAAGAAGAGGACGAGCAGGCGATCGCCGAACTCGAAGAGACGCTGCGCGACATCGTCGGGCTCGAGCCCGACGGCGACGAAGGGTGGGGGGTCTCCGACGATCCCTCGCCGGAGTCGGCTCTGCGAGCAGACGACGCCGACGCGGCCGATCCTCAGGCGTCCCCAGAGGGGGCCGAAGGGGCCCGCAAAAAGGGGCCGGAAGAGGACTGCGCGGACGTCGAGGCAGCCGACGAGAAGTCTCAGACCTCGGCCGAAGCGGACGTTGTCTCGCCGGAGCCGCTCACTGCTGCGCCTGCAGAATCCGTCGAGGACGCTGAGGCCGCAAAAGCCCTTGAAGCCGTCGAGGCCGTTGGAGATGCGGAAAATGCCGAGGCCGCGGAAGCCCCTGAAGCTGTCGAGGCTGCTGAGGTCGCCGGAGATGCAAGAGGGGATGAAGCGGTCGGTTCGGCGAACGGGCCCGAAGTCGGCGTCGCAGCGGCTGCGCAGGCCGCCGACGGCGCGTTTTCAGGCGAGGCGCCCGAGTCGGAGGCGAGCTCCGCAGGCGCGTCACACGCGCCGGGCGCGCTTGACGTTTCGGGGAGCGAGGCGCAGCAGGAGAGCGCGCCAGAGCTGGAAAGCCCGACAGAATCGGAGAGCGCCCCGGCCCCGGAGAGTCCTTCGTCGACCGCGCAGGATGTCCCGGCTCCGGAAAGCGATCTCGAGCCGGAGGGCTCTGTTTCGCCAGACGCGGCGGCTCCGGAAAGCGCCCCGGCCATCCCGGCCGTCTCGCAAAGCTCAGCTGCTCCGAAGAGCGAGCCTGATCCGGAGAGTCTGACGCCGTCGGGCGTCGAGGAGTTGCCCGGCGCCTCCGTCGGACTCGCGAATCCGAGGGAGGCAGGGGTCAGGGAAGGCTCGGCGGACGCATCCTCGAATTCTCCGAAAGGCGGCGCTGAGCAGCCGTCGGCGGCCGCCCCTGCGACGAATGCAGATGCCGCGACGAGTGCGCGTGCTGCGACGAGTGCAGATGCCGCGACGAGTGCAGATGCCGCGACGAATGCGCGTGCTGTGACGAATGCAGATGCCGCGACGAGTGCAGATGCGGCGTCGCCTGCAAACGCAGTCGAGACAGACGCCGAAGGCCCCGTGCCCGACGCGGAAATTCGCGGATCGGAGCCGGAGGCTCCCGAAAGGGGCGAGGCCTCCTCGACATGACGGCGTGCCGTTTCCAGCGCGAAGCGAAGCGCCGCGGCAGGACGCCGCAAGTCTCTGTGATGCAAGGCACCGCAATGAGATTGGCGGCGATCCGCTGCTGCTGCTAAAGTTTTCGTGTTCGCGATCCCGCGTAGCTCAATGGCAGAGCATTCGACTGTTAATCGAACGGTTGCTGGTTCGAGTCCAGCCGCGGGAGC